>JGI24159J19872_10002608_pt1 | contig 21674 bp, 13 predicted proteins | sample Ectturendosymbi4_FD_19872 | JGI IMG/M metagenome (IMG submission 19872) | reverse complement strand
ATAACAAACTCTGGTTTCGACATTCTGGATTTTGTCATATATGTTCAGGCGATACTCAGTTTCCATCAGCTACTCCTCGTTCGAGGAAGTTTAAACGCACACAAGATACTTTTCTCATTTCCTTGTCTACTTTCTTTATTTTAATAATATGTGGTAAACAAATATTGTTTTTGTTATTCGAATGGAAAACAAAATAAACACACAAAAACTAANTAAACACACACAAAAATAAAAACAACAGCTTGTTCCTCAATTCAACCGTGATCCATAAATTGTTCATAATAGTTGCAAATGAAGCAAAAAAACTGTGGGAACCAACAGTGACACACTGTCATTCATAATAAACGCCGGTAATTCCGTTCAAAATATTGAGAAAAATTAGGAGTGTTACCTTCCATAGGCAAACTCGCTACATCAGTATGCAAAATTTCTGCTTTCCTAATATGGTTCGTTCGCTCCGTCGTGACGTCACTTTCGTGACGTTCAGGTATTTTTCGAAAACTTCCGCGTGCCGAAGTCCAACATAATCGGCGAAGAAGGAAAGGGATTCACTTACCAGATGCTGCAGTTCCAGGAAGAACGCTTTTTTTGCTACAGCAGCAGGTGAGCTTGCGACGGGGAGAAACAAATCAAATCAATCGCAGAGAACGTGTAGAAGCGGTTTCCACTTAAGGTGACTTTTGAAAACAATGCAAGATAAGTTTCATGTGTCATTCCTGGTGTTGCATTAAAATGGAGGTTTGTTTCGAAACTGAAATTGTTGGTTTTCAAGTCCGCTTTCTATGCATGAAGTTCTTTGAATGAAACAAAATAAATCTTTCGCATGAGCAGTATGCTTTTATTTCTCATATTAGTAAACTCGATTTTATCCAGTTGATTTGTATTTTTTTTGTGAGTTTACGATAAAAAAGTTCGGTCTTAGGTACGAAAGGTAACGTAACCATTTTCACATTCGTAGTTCAGATCCAATGCAGTTAAAAAAGCGTACTGCTGACACTTAATGTTTCGAAGACGGAAAAGTTCCATCGTTTTACCCTCACTGGGAGACCCAGCAATGACAGAAGCGTTTTCTGAAATGTACGATAAGCATGACAACCCATGATATTTACTAAAATGTTGGCAAAATGTCATTGTCGCTTTTCAACCATTTTATATTTGTGCTTGAAAAAGGGCAATTTTTATCCAATTTTCGTTTGTGGTGATTGTCGACCGGGCTTATCCTGGCAGTTTCTTTTGTGGATGAACACACTGGGGTTCGGAAACACACTCGCCACCTTATTCTGCGATCACACGTATCTTGTGTTGCGCAATAGTCTAATGGTTCATGGAAATTACTAGTGGCGCTACCAGGTTTCTTTTTCGGTTTTGACCTTTGACCTTGGTGACCGCTGAGATATTTCAAGAGGCCGCAAGTATTTCATCTAAATACCGAGATGATCATAAACCAAGTTTTGGTGCATTTGGAGAAACTGTTGGACAAATTTGAGAGTTCGTGAGGTTTGTTGCCGATACCTCGATTCTGGGTTCTGTCCTAGTTCGTCGATGCGTGACGACGAAGCGAAAACGCATTCGTAAGCGTGAAGCGCACGAGTCTACGATCAGGTGCAAACGATGCAGGCGCAAGGGCGTGTTTGTACAGGCGCAGACTTTGATGCAGATAATGTCCGTAACTAAATTGGGCTCGGTTTGTACTCGCGGAAATAATGTTGGAACAAAAAAATTGATCATGACCAGACTTGTCGCCACCTGCGCTAACTCCGATTCAGTGGATGCGGAGAGTCTGTGAAAAATGTGCTCGAACCAGAAAATGAAGCGTTTTTTCATTTTTCTGTAGCGCTTCGTCCAATGGAGATCGCGATAGAGGAGACGATCAATTACACGAGGGCAGGAAGATATTCGGGGGGTCAGTTTTGGACAATCACGTGGTCCATTATCGACTCGCCGAGCTGCAGACCGAAATAGAAGCTCTCCGGTCAATGTTGTACCGAGCAGTAGGTCGGTTTAGCTGTAAATGAAACAAAATGATTAAACAGCTCTTCAATAAAGCGTTTGTGATAACTTTTCTTTTCTGTTGGTTTCCAACGAAAAAGTTTGTAAAATATGTTAAACGAGAAAATCTCCTGACAATAAATTTCGGGTGAGACTTAACATATTTTGAACATTTTGATGTTTTGTAAAAATTCTTTGTCTTGTGAAACGTTTCTGTAGTCATGAAAACACCTCCCTAGCCGTAGTTTTATTTAAAAAACGTTGTATTGAAAGTTTTAGCCTTTTAACGCCAACGGCCTCATGCAAATGCACAGCCGCATATGCGCTTGTTAGAATTCATGCCTCATCGTGGCTGACAATCCGTGCCTCACCCAAATTTTAAGTGGATGACAACTTGAAATCACCGGCTCGATTTCCTGACATGCTCAAATAGTCCGTGTTTGTGATGTCAAGTTTGCGTAAGCCCTCGCGATAGAGCAGCGAAATTAACTCCCATCCAAGCAGTTACTTTCCAATCTGAACCTCGTTTACTTCTGTGTGCACGGATGAAAACTGCATGGCTGCCACAAGCAAACCGAAGGCTCCTTTTCAACAGACGCACAAACGTTTTCCGGAGACGTAAACGTTTTCCGGAGACGTTTATTTTATGCAGAAAGATAATATCAACACTTTTAGCATTTGTTTGAGTATTTCTTCGATCCTCGTTTGAACCGATCGTGTTTCACTGGCAAGGCTCTACGTCAATGGTCGTGACGACACAAACCCGGTTGAAACCGTTCATGTTTCACTGGGAGTGCTCTACGTCAAAAATCGTGACATCACAAACCTGGTTTGAACCTGTCCTGTTTCACTGGCAGGGTTCTACGTCAAGGGTCGTGACGTCACAAACCTAGCGTCCATGTGCAAGTTAAAGACAGGTCGTCTCCTGCGCGAAGTCGCGGACAGTTGCCTGCAATACTGGGGAGGAATGGGTTACGCCGAAGACTGCATTCTGTCTCGCATGTACAGGTGATGACCGTGCGGAAGCGTCAATGAACGTTCTGCTTGCTGGTGTTGGTTTGGCTGGTTGCAGTGTTTGTACTCGCGTTTCTTCATTTTTTTGTTACCGGTATATTTTTCTTCGACATATTTTCAAATATTTACCCGAGAAAGGATTTACCCGACAAAAAGACAGAAAAAATCGCAATAAAAATGTGTGGACGATAAAGCAAAACCAAAATGTCGTTCCATCAATTTTCGCCCCAACATTCAAACTTTTGACCGATCCAGATTCGGGTCACATTGTGGCCTTTTCCCGCCCTGGTTAAATTTTACCCCCTAGAGTTTTCGGTAGAAACTCTGCAAACAACACTTTGCTTTTTTCTGAGCAAAAAGGCGTTTTTTACGCGAGGACAAAAATGACGTCGTTTATTTTCTGCGCGATTTTAAGCGAATGGCGTTCTTTATCCTTGTTCTGTTCAGAGACTATCGTTTGATCTCCATCGGGTAGGAGCGGACGAGGTGATGCTGTCAAGCATTTGCAAGTACATGGGAACACTGCCGAAGACAAAGCATTAGCCCGACTTCTTGTGTATGTGCAGCATTTGTGGTACAGGTTGTGTTCATATCTGTGTTTTGTTGCCAGGAAACGCGTTTACTGGTCAACGAATTTTTCACGCTGTTGCAGCCGGTGGCGTAACAATCGCGTGTATCTTTCAAATTTGTTGCGAAGCGATTGAAGTACTTTATGATTTTTCCGCCATTGCCTTGTCAGACGCTAACGCAATTGAGTTGTCTCGGTATTTACGTTTTCTTTTTTTATATATAAAGATGGATCATGTCGCATCTAGACGGTTACGGCAAAATAGTGTTTTCCCAATCATTTCCTGTGACCGCAGAACTTACACCACACGCAGCCAGACTTAAAGGTCTTTGTGGTAAATATATTTTTAGGGAGAAGGTTTTTGTTTTTATGATATGTTTCTGTGAAAGAAATATAACAAAAATTTTCTGGCCGCAACAAAATTTGGGGGAAACAAAAAAAGGTGGTGGGCACTACTCCCAAACGACCTGCGTGGCTGAGGACGTGACCCACAGACAGCCAATCCCTATTCTTGCAGCGCGTATTCACGATGTGCCTGCGGCCACCCCAGATTTAACATTCATATTTTTGGGAATTCCCCTGTTCGTTGCGCGAGTGTGCAGCTGCTTGATTGGTCGAGCGTTTTCCGCGGGCGATTGTTTGGCACGAGTGCGTCCTGACCACCAGTGACGCGGTCTTCTCATTTGCTTTTGCCTTTTTGTTTTTTCTTTGATTTGCGATTGATCTTATCTCTTTAAATTCTTATTTGTATCATGTTTTTCGTGCTTTGGTCAAGGTCAACTGTTCAAATTAAACGGTTTATTTTGCAGCTGACTGTCGTTTTGTCTTCATACGGCAGCTCCCCCTCAAAATTCAGATTCACGTTAAGCAGTTAAAAACAGGTTGGCTGTTGCCGCAGGGGAGAAATAATGTTTGGGGTTGCGAAACATTTTTGCCCGAAAAAATAAAGTGCTAAATTGCTGCCATTGAACAAAAAACATCTGTAGTTGATGTTAGTGTCATCCAAAGTGATAAACGGGTTTAACCATGTCACCTTTCGCACTATCACTAAAGGCCAACAACCAAAAATATCTTGCAGTTAATACTAAAACAACCATGTCGCTTTGATCCATTTCAGTATTTTAACAGGTGATTTCCATTCGAAAGCTGCACGTTTCACCTGAAATTTCCAGATTACTTTTTTTAAAGTCAATCTTAGGTGTTAATTTAGTTACCCATCTATTGGAAATACGGTAAGATATTTAGGCTACACAAAACTGCCTGGAGCGAGCAAGGTGTGGTTTTTACTCCATCCTGAGGCGACAGGCCTCAACAACGTCATTCAGTTGACAACTGCGAAAGTAACGCAATTTCTCCCTTATTCAAATCAACTAAGCAGCTTGTGCCATGAGTAAGGAAAAGTGTATACGCGCTGCGAAAACATACTGCAAGTAATCTGCAAATATGTTGATATATGTTGACGGCTCATCAGGTTTTGCGGTGTTTACAAGATATAAGCAGATTGTTCTGGTGCTGAACTTTCTTGCAGTGTGAGGTCCGTTTGGGAAACAATGCATCTGCAGTGGAGAGCAACGAGACTGATTACGAGCATTGTGGCTGATTCAAATTTTACGTTCCAGTTGATGAAGTTGCTTTCGTGTAGAGCAGTGGTTTGCAGGGCCCCGACATGGGTAAGTGCCGCGACCCATTATACCAACCAAGTATAACTCAACGATCCCCCTCTAAAACTCGAATATTGCAAATGTAATACAGCTGTGTACATAAAGTATCTACTCGCGACCCTTCAAAAATGGTTCACGACCCCAGGTTGAAAAACAATGGTGTACATCAAGATGTAAGTTCATTCAACACGTGGTTCATATCCCAGACAAATGTGGACTGTTACATGAGTTGACTACGTCTCTTTACCCTGTTTCCACAAGATGTGGCATTTTATTGATGGCTAGTTGTAAAAATTGCCGTAAGTTGACATCTCACAGGGGGTGTTTTTGCCCGTCCAGCAATCGAAGTCAGTGTCAGCAACAGCAGCGAAGGCAACCACCATAGAGTTTAAACCTACGATTGCCGAGGTGTTCATCTACAAGTTACGAAAACGCAAGTTGGCGCCTGTGGTTCGGTCACTGATCGGTGACAACTTTTTGACAAGCGTTGGCGATTTCCTGGCCAGCGAGCAGAACAATAACGTTCGTTTGACGTTGTGCCGAATCGAAACAGTTGTCACATCCTGTTCCCACAGTGCAGCGTCGACGAGGAAGCGCGCAGTACCAGTCATGGTTTCGTCCTGCGCTAACAGCTAGAATGCATTCCATAATCGAGCAACTGATTTGTTTAATTTTTCTCGTTGTGATACACTACCTCCGGGCACGGGTGTCGGAACGGAGGGCAGATTGGGGCCTTGGAAACCCTAGATTCTGAAATTCGTTATTTTGCTACTTACTTTTCAACAGGAAACTTTTCTTCTCTTGTAATTCTGGAGTTGCTAAAATGAACATAACCACTGTTGTCCCCCTGGAAAAATCCTTTTGGCAACCGCCAGTAAAAGATCCTTCCGATGCCCATGTCTCAGGGCTAAACCAACATGGTGTCCGCGGCAACAGGTCGCCCACAAGGACCGCGTTTGAGTCCCCCGCGGCCCCACTCTAGAAATAGCATTAACATGACCAATATCCACGTACATAGACGTCATTAATTATAATAACATTTCGGTGAATTTAGCAAATTTTTTATTTCGGAAGTCTGCATCAAAATGGTCCCCTTTTCGCGCATTGATCGGTATCAAGAAGCTGCTCTCAGTTTCAGAAAGGTCGGTGGTCCAGCGTCCATCTCTTGCATCGGGATTTTACCGATAGCGAGCAGGTTGTGGAACAAATTTCAGTCTCCGGTTCCAGGCATCTAGATTCTCGGCTCCCCCCAGCATCTAGAAGTTTTCGGCTGCGGTTCCAGAACGATTTGGTCCGTTGAAAACTAAAAACCATTGCAATAATGGTACAACTCGCTTGCCCCAGAAACTATGTCAGTGGAACCGGAACACAAATTTCAGGTTCCGTTTCCAACATCAAAAAAAATTTGGCTCCGGTCCAGCCACCCAAAATCCCTTGGGCTCCGGGCTCCACAGCCCTGGCGATAGTCATGCTGGCTCGGGCACACTTTCGCCTTTTTCTGCCCTTTCTCCCTGCGTTCAGTGGTGCTCTGCAACACCTTTCGTGCGTGAACGTATCATCCACTCCCTGGCATTTCCATCAAGACCGTATGTATTTTTACCATATAAACAGCTCCACAAAATGTTAACAAAATGACAATAACTGAACGGCAAAGACGGTTAGCGGGACTGATTTTAGTGTTAAACGACGAAAAGAAGTCTCCGTTTGCGACACACTGCTTGTCAGGTGCTGCTGTCCGCAAAGCCATGTTGAAGGTCACCAGCAAACAAGAATGAAAAACAATAGACATAATGAGTTGCACATCTTCACTTTCGTACACATTGCAGTAAATGGCGCAGGGGCAAGACCTCGACAAACCAGCAATCACGTGACCACCACCATCTTTTCCACATCGTACACACGGGAAACTGCAGTTGATCCCGTACTTGTTCTTCAGCTTCCTTGCGCTAAAAACGGTTCATCTCGTGTGATGTATCGAAAAACACAGCGAAATGCATAAAAATTACTTTTACGCAAGGGTCTGTACACCGACGTTTACTTCATTTGAAAAAAAACTACTTTCGCAAAGTTTATAAAACTCTGTATTGATGGTTGCCGCAAAAAGGGCGAATTTTCTTAACTTACTGACCAAGATCCGTTTTTTTAATCGGTGAAATATCCTTGTTATTGTTTCCGAGAACAGAGGCATTGTTTTGTTGCAGAAGCGAATTCTGCCACTGTCGATTCTCACGCTTACAGAGCTGACGAGCACAGCGGGAAAATGAGTTGACTGCATGAATCCGCGTGAAATTACGAACACACAAGAGCAACGCAGCTGCAATACGTTACCACTACGCACAGTAAACCGTTCCAAAGCAAATCTAAATGCGCAAAAGTAGCTCAGTGAATCGCGGCACACGTAACGTGTTATTTTAAACGTGTCGTCACAAATCGCGAACTTCGACGCGTCCCATTCAGCGTTGGACGGCGTCGCGCTGTGTATCGGTTTACAATCGTTTTAAATCAGATGAAAAAGAAGCCCATCGTGGCGTTTCTTGCCAAGTCACGCGAACTTTGACACCGTTTTAAACCAACAACCGATCGCCGCCTCCTCCACGCCGACCCACCCACCTGTACAAAAAGCTTAATCATCAACTATATTTCAAATGCTGGAGGAAACAGGCCAATACAATGCGTTGCGACCGCTCAGAAGTCAGCGAAGGTAAATCAACAAACGTGGCAAGTCAACAACGCCGTTTTCCAGGAGTGCTTCGGCGTAACCGTTAATGGCACTGATTTACATTCCCACACTCGTCCACACCTTTACCGATTCAGATGACGCGTCAAGTCTGTTCCAACCACCCTGTGCTTTCACCCTCTCCCCAATCATTCACATCGCGACGACATTGTTTCAACACAAAACCTTCATGTCAAGGATTTAACACCGAGCGAAACGACGGTCGTCTGGTTAAATCAGGAGTTAAATACATAAAAAGCAACTGATAAAAATACGTTCAAATATCTTTTACTTGTGGCGACTATCGAGTTGCCCGCGGCACATGGTTTAAAGCGTTGAGAAAAGATATTTTAACAAATGACGAAGTATCTTACAAAGAATAAAGCATCGCCTTCAACTGCTGGACCGGGCAAAATCAGCGCTCGACCGGAAAGGCTGGCGTATCGTCGCGTTGTAAGAAAGTATACAACCTTTTTACGGACTTCCGGCAAAATTAGTCGAAAGTACTTTAAATAGCTGCAAAATTTTCCAAGCGGGGTGCTTTACAGTTCTGGCTGGAGGCAAATACCCGTTGGAACTGCTGCCACCGGTTGATCCACACCGGGACAGCGAACTTCGTCATGTTAAGCTGCGTTACCAACAATTACAAATTTGAAAATAAATACTCATCATCTATTCTAGAGCGAAGGAAATTCGACAAACCCACTAACAGTTAAATATGGTGCGACAATCGCATGCAAGGATGTCTATGTTTTTCCACGGTCACCATCAACAACACATGCCTCTTCCTTCCGTTGAGCATCATGCGGCCGAACTGTATTGACCAACAGCTACAGTGTGCTTTGCTTTACACGGGATTAAAACGCGTTTCAGCAAAAGGCGACCGGACACAGAACAATATAACTTTCGTGTATAAGAACCGTAAGCGCCACAGCGAACACTGCGAAGTAATATGTCGGAGACAATTACCTCGAGAAACAAAGAACAAAACGCGCGACTGTCCAACACAGAGTACGCAACTTGCATTATTTACCACTTAATGAGTATACGTGCAAACTTTTCTATTGCAATCACTGTCTAGGCCTGAACTCCGATCTCGGCAAGTCCCTCCTTCTCGGAGAGCCCCTGTACAGGCTTTGCTCTGAAGGCAACCGCGGCGCGTCTCGCCCGCGTTACGGCGCCGCGTTCTCTTCCGACGGCGACGACTCCACGTCGATGCGCACAATGTCGGAGGGGGAGGAGCCCGATGACGTCGACACAGCGTCATCAACCGACTTCGATGCAACGTCCGGTTTCAAGGCGACTTGCTGTTCCTCGTCGAGGTCGGGCCATTCTGCTGAGTCATCTTTGGTAGCGACCACCTTTTGCAGTCGCTCATCCAGTGCTTTGATCGCTTTGTTCCTGTGGCAAAAAAACAAGCGAACGGTTCTGATTAAGAATTAAAGGAGCGTGCCTCAAAACCCGGGTTTTTAGTGCCTGGGAGAAAAACCTGAGTTTTTCGGGATTTAAGAAAGACATGATTTGGAACGATAATGAACGCGGTATTACTTCAAAATTGCTATTATTTAGTTGTAGACAGCAACCTGCTTTATTATTTGAAATCGGCATTTTAACGGTTTCAAAATGCTGATTTCAAATAGACAAGTAAACAGCGAAATGACAATACAGTCCTCAAAGTCCATTAACAGGCATCACCTGATGAATACAGTAGAATGTGTGTAACTTCTACGGGAATACTTGTAATTGTGTCTAACCAAATGTACAAAAATAAGCTTAGTTCACAAAACAACATCAATTACACTCAGGTATTAGAATAACAAATCTACATGTTTATTTCAGAAAAAGATTATACACAAGTTTATCAAGTTTTCAAAGAAGTTTCTCACTGATTCTTATACTGTAGTGCCAAACTGATGTATAAAATCAAACATGATTTTTTGAATTCTGTTTTGGGAAACTGGCTATTGTGATGAAATTAAAAATATTGATAAAACAGGGAGTTAATAGCATCAGTTAAGCAAAAATGCAAACAGATTTTTCCAAAAAATCAAGGTTGACACATTTCAAATGTTAGGTTTTGGGTAGTAGCTACCAAATAGCAAAAAAACAGATTTTTCATTCAGGAGAGTCCAGATTAAATACACTACGCTGCAAATGGGTTAACTTTTTCAGTCATGTTTCAGTCACAGACTGAATTTTTTTAATGGTCGAAAAAAAGTGAGCCAATTCACTCATAATACCTGGAAAGGTAGGCTAGTGAATACTGTTAACGTGAGTTTTAATACTATTACAGGATAAATGACCAAAATGTCTCAGCAAAAAAAAACAATGCTGCAACCAATGCATAACAAAGCTGTTTAAAACTTTGAGAACCAACGTAAGATATGTTCGTACTTCGATTTCGGCCTAAAAAACAGTAGTTTTAGGTTGCTTTACCAACGCCCTAGCTCCTCTGCTGATTGCACTAGAGAGCTGTTCAAGGGCTCAAACGGATCGGCTAGTCTAATAGATTGCACTTGAAAAAAAATTTTTGGTTGGAGGGTGTGGATTTTTTGTTACTGACGTCACAAGTGAAATAGTTTTGGGGTCATTTTGGCTCATGTTGCCTGGCCTAGGGCCCAACCGCTCAGCCAAAATGTTTCGCTAAAGTTTTCATTGGAAACTAGACCCAATTCCGAGTCTTTTGAGCCTTTGATCGACTTTTAGCGTTTCTAGTTCAAAAGTTATGATCTAAAATAAACAAATATAATTAGCTAATTAGTCAAATATTTTTGTAACTTACATCATTAACTTTTGAACCCGAAACCCCAGCAGGTTATCCAAAGTATCAAAACACTCGGATTGTAGCCTACTTTCCAGTAAAAACTTCTGTGAAATACTACCACCTAACGGTTGGCGCCCAGGGCCAGGCAAAGTGGGCCAAGGTGGCCTAAAAGTCCTCCACTTACGATGTCACTCACAAAAAACCAGCACACCCCAAGCAAAAATTTTTTTTGAGTGCATACTAGAAGACTTGGCGCGTCTTTTGAGACTTTTACTGGGTCTGTAGAGCACTCCGGACTGGAGAAATTCCTGCGCAAAGCTACATGTGTTTAGGCGTTTTTTTTTCCGAAAATCCCCGAAACCAACCGGATGCCAAAGAGTTAAGAAGCATATTTTGTATGCAGGTCAGACAGTAATACATTGGAAATGACTTCAAACCATGAATTTGCACTAAAAATATACCTTAGGCAGTTTTAGATCACTTGCTATTGTAACTATAATTTGGATTTCAAAACTACAAACTTTTTGAGGTGAAGATACACATGCAAAACAAATAAACATCAAATCTGACGATTAAAATGCAAATTTTTGGGGTCACACATTCACAGTATGGCTATACCTTGCTATTATATATTCATCTTCTAATAATTCTATAAAACACACTGTTTCTAACAAAAAAAAGTGTAATTGTGGAACAACAAGTTCTGAAAATGTACCACACAAATGATTAATGCCAACAAACTTGCTGCTATCATTTGTTTAACTATCTTCAGCATAAATGCTTTCATTTTACCTTTATGTTTTTGAGCAAGCTTCTAAGCATTCAAACGTAAGTTGTTGTCACATTGTTCACTCAACCACATACCTCCACTACCAAAAAACATTTAAAATGCCATATACCTAGACCTGCTAATGTAATGTTTAATTTAAAAACCATAAAACTTTTGGTTCAAGTAATAAAATAATATGAACTAGAGTTTCCTCCGCAGGGTAATAGTTACCACATGCAACTTACAGTCCTAGTGAATTAATCATTAGCTGCCTAACCAGGTGATAAAAGGTTAGTCAGAACAAACAAGAGCTTCTGTCAACAGTTCACTGGAATACACACAATACTGAAAAAGCAATGGAACTTCTTATTTATAAAACCCTTACTGCTGGAAAGGCTATCAGTAGTAGAATTTGAAGGGAAAACAACAGTTGATTCTTGCAAATCTTTTAATGATCTTTTCAACCATATCTTATATGCTCATATCTAATATCATGGGACACAAGCAAACTGAATGTCTTTTTCCAAATTGTTCCAAGTCAGCATCCTTGTTTAAAGTATAACTTTTCAGGTGCTAACGATCTAAATTTGAACCTTCTCATTTGCAACCATGCCAATGCTGTTGATTCATAATTTTCATGGCCTACACAGGTAACAACTCTTAATAATTGTGACAATCGTAATTAATCCTTAATTACAAACTGGATACCACATAGAATAAGAATAGAGCAGGGGTTCTGGGTTCAAAAGTCATGGCCTAAAAACAAAAAAAATAAGTGATTAATTCCCTAATGAGATGGGCCCAGGGCCAGGTAACCTGAGCCAAAATCGCCAAAAACCTACCCCACTTCTGACATCACCCACAAAAAAACAAAATTCATAGCTTTTGAACCCGACATCCCTACAGGTCATCCCAAGTATCAAAAGACTTGGGTTGTAGCCTAGTTTCCAATAAAAACTTCAGCAAAATACTACCATCTAACGGTTTGGGCCCAGGGCCAGGTGAAGTGGGCAAAGGTGGCCTAAAAGTCCTCCACTTATGACGTAACACACAAAAAATCACCACCCCCCAACCAAAAATTTTTTTTCAAGTGCCGACTAGAAGATTCTTTTAAGCCTTTGAACAGCTCTCTACCACTTTCGGCGGCAGAGTTACGTGCATGCAAAGCCATGTGCGATCCGGTTGTTTTGGTTCGAGAATCACCAAATCCTACCAGATGTCAAAGTGTTAAGCAGCTGTTTTGATATTTGGTGAATAAAGTTTTTATGAACCACATTTTTGTGAGAGACTTGGAAATTTTGCAAAATGACTCTCTTTTGAATCCAAGGTAATTCACGTTGCATTTTAAAATGCATTAATGCTTCAAAACACAGCAAAAGCCAGATATAGAGCCTCATGCATCTGAAAGTTTAGAACTGCCAATATCGTTAGAGCATTTTTAACCATTCTCATACTGGTACTAAGCTTTCAGTTGCAAATTCACCAGCTTTGAATAAAAATGGTTGGTTGTAAATGAATGTAAACTCAAAGTAACTGGTTTCAGCATTTGTGTCAAACAAGTGTGCTGCTCTCAAGTGAAAGTACTCTCAAATGAATATGGTTACAGACAAATGAATCTAATATGAATATGTTCTAAGATATGCGAGTCTCATGTGAATGTGATTACAAATCAACATGTTCTAAGTCAATGAAATGGCCTCAACTGTCTATACACCGTTCTTACTATGTGTTACAATAAATAAAAGTCCTAAATGCTTAGTATTTCCCTAACATACTCTGATATACTACAGTATTTTTAAGTAGTTGTATGACCAAGTGTAAATGACTCAACAAATACGAACACTTTGACGTCCAGGTTAATTCAAGCGGTTCACAAAATAACAGCTGGATCGCACATGGCTTTGCGAGGGAACAACTCCGCTCCTATTCAGGTTACAGACCTGCTCAAAGTGTCAAAAGACGCGGCAAGTCTTGTAGTTTGCACTTGAAAAACAATTTTTTGGTTGGAGGGTGCAGATTTTTTGTGAGTGACGTCATAAGTGGAGGACTTTTTGGCCACCTTGGCCAACTTCACCTGGCCCTGGGTGCCAACCGTTAGACGGTAGTATTTCGCTGAAGTTTGTATTGGAAACTAGGCTACAATTCGAGTCTTTTGATACTTTGGATAACCTGCTGGGCTCTCGGGTTCAAAAGTTATGATCTAAGTTAATAAAATTTTTTGACTAATTAGTTAATTAGATAATTAATTAATTTGTTTATTTAAGATCATAACTTCTGAACTAGAAACGCTAGAATGTCAATCAAGGCTTAAAAGACTCGGACTCAAGCCCAGTGTTCCCTCTAAGCTGAAAAAAAAGCATTTTCGGCAGTTTTTTTGGATGCCAGCCGACAAATATTTTGAAAATCGGCACTTGCATTTTTTGGATGCAATTTCCTTCACAGGAGAAAATTTCACAAATCACAATTTCAATATTTTTTCAAAGATGTATGGGACATATCTTCACGATTGAAGCCGTTTTCGAGTCACAACATAGAAAGTTCAGACGCATTTTAGACACTCTCCACTTGCAAAGTTTATGAAGAAGTTCTGGGTGTAGTTTCCTGACTTTTGCATCCAAAACTAAGCTGTTTGCCGTGAAATTCAGATGCATTTTTTGAAATGCGGGGAGAAAAGGCTTCTTCAATCAATATTGACATATCATCTAAACCAATGTGTGCAGTTAAGACAAATATGTCTAAAATTTTAAGTGAGAAAATAGATCCAAAATGGTTGTGCAGAGTGCTTTTCTATATCTCGATATTGTTTTCCGTCTGTGGTGGTGCTGTTGCTTTATCACAAATAAACCTTTCAGGCAGTGGACTACACATAATAACTTAACCCATCCAACGTGGATGATTTGCAAGTGCTTTGATGTAGGTGACGGTTGTTGGAGAGAGTGCAAACAAGATGTTTACTAATTGTTGGTGCCGCTACACCACAGGAAAAACAGACTGCAGCTTACCCGACAGTCGACACCTGAAGTTAACCTTGTCAGTTGTCATAGTTAAAAAAAGACGTTTTGGACACGTTTTGTGATTTTTGTTTATCACAAAATGTCAAAACCTGTTAACTGTGGTCGTTACTTTCAGATGTTTTACTGTGATGACTCTTTGTTTGTTTGTTTATCAGAAAATCCTGCGTGTGTACCTGTTGGAAAAAGTGAAAACCATTTTTTTTTTTTTGGTCACTCACCAACAATGGTTGATGTAAAGTATTATCGTTAAAAATGGATGCATTTTAGGAAAATCTACAAAGGGCGCCTAAGTTTCTTTTGATCTTGACGGCACTTTTTAAACACCAGCCGACTTACAAAAATCTTAGAGGGTACATTGCTCAAGCCTAGTTTCAATGAAAACTTCAGCAAAATACTTTGGCCTAGCTGTTGGGCCCTAGGCCAGACAACATGAGCCAATATGGCCCAAAAACTACTTCACTTATGACGTCACTCACAAAAAATCTGCAACCCCCAACCAAAAATTTTTTTTCGATTTTTTTTTTCAGACTAGAAGACTGGCCGATCCGTTTAAGCCCTAGAACAGCTCTCTAGCGCAATCGGCGGAGGAGCTAGGGCATTGGTAAGGCAACTGACAACTGCTGTTTTTAGGCTGATTTTAAAGTTTGAATATGTCGTACCCAGCTCTCAAAGTGTTAAAAACAAGCAGTGTCTATTTTGCCTCATGAGGCAAAGAATACACTCCTGGAGCTATTTTGCCACCAGCTGAACATGATTGGTTAGACTGGTCACATGACAACTTTGGATAGCATGACTGTCTCATTTGACTGTGACATCTGTAAATGGCTGGGTCTGATAGACAAGTAATGTCATGGTTTCAGTGCTGGCAAGCTGTTAGTAGCTTCCTGTTTGCATTGTTTGAACTGTAGGCTAAACATTAAACCTTGTCTGTTTACGTATTGTACTTGTCACATGACCAATTCAACCAACTGTGTTTGACTAAAGGTAAAATGCACTCTAATAGGATGGTTTCATCTGTCGTGCCTACTGCAGTCCAGCAATTTCTAGGACTCACAGTAGTCTAACTCTAAACCAACAAATACACGAACAGGCAAACATGTGTGCCTATAATTAGGCCTACTCCCTACGTAGACATCTGTGCCTACGCTCAGATGTCATAAGTAAAAAACAATGCATGGCGCATTAAAACCATGACTTCGCTATGATTAAGAACTGTACATCAAATTCTGCGCAAACCTGGGTCACTGCTCTCTATGATGTAGGCCAGGGGTGTACTACCTTTTGCTATTGCCAGCCGCATTACTTTCATTTACATGAAGTATGGCCGCCAACTTCCACAACGCACGCACATTCTGCACTGATATGACTAGCCGTTACTGCCAAGTGCCAACTAACACAGAACACATTCAAACATAAACTTTGTATTCATTCTATAACTCTTCGTGACATCACCTTCCAGATTGTCACGCTTCGTGTCGACTGATTTTCTTGCCTTGCGTTTGTTTTGCTTCAATATATGCCAGCACGGCCGCCAAATCCTATATTTCAAATTACATGTGGATGGCTGCAAATTTCATTATCGAAGGCCGCTGCAGCCATATGTAGGTTGTGCACCGTTGACATAGGCACTCGTTTGACGCACACTGAACGCAAGGCTGCCTAGCCTAAAGAGACTTTAATGAAACAGCCAACCAACACAACAGCATGTAACCTAAGTTGTTCGCAGACAGTCATCTGCTTACCATGCCTAAACCTGCGAGTGAACGTTATGTCACAGAGTGTTTTGTCGGGATTAGTGCACAGTGTTCTGATTATTATGCATGAAGGCTTTGTGCGCTGGGAACAGGACAGAGCATTTGCGTTAATCAGTCAGGATCAGAGATGAAGTAGGGTTTCCGAACACTCCATGCAGAGCAACAGCATAACACTTTTATCAGCAAATATTGCAGATATATATCAGCAGAATTTTGCCAATACGATACATCAGCAACATTGTCATATCAGCCAAAACCAATGATATTGTTCCCAAAAGCAATGATAACTTGGAAATTTTTTTGTGTGTTTTGACAATGAGATCAATACCACTATCTATTCCAAATACAGTCAGACCTGTTTGTCCGAACTTTAATCAACCGGACTCCATGCTATCTGAAACAAATTGCTAGGAACAGATTTCTCCCAAGGCATTTCACCCCTTTAATCTGGAAACCACGCTGTCCGAAACCGACTCAGAAATTTAAGAACGGATGTGTCATATCTAGGGCAACCAACTTTTTGACATAAAAACCTTAAATTTTGACTTAATAATTTACAAATTTTGACTTTATTTTGACCAACCACTTTTCTGGGTTTGCAATCGAAACGTGGAATGCAAAGCATATATTAGAAATCAAACTGATAGGTTAAAAATCTTTATTCTGTTAAAATAAAGCAAAATAAAATATGTGGAAGACCCAAACGAAACTAGAGGTAACAAACCACAGATGAAAATCAATCCAAACGCACAATAGAAATATGCGGTGTCAATAATTCTCCTGACGTCACTGAGAAGGTTCTACACTGTTATACTTCAATATCCAACATGAAGTACTACTATGCCTAACTTACTTTCAATCATCCAGTGGTGGGCAAAACAACATGATTATGTCGCAAAAAGTCAGAATTGTAACTAAACCTTGCAAAAGGTTTAATATCTGTTGTTGTGACTTAAAAAAAAATATTGAAGAAAAAAAAAACTTTGTTGCAAGAAAATTTTGACTTAATGATAAATTTTGACTTTTTTGACCTAATAACTTTGGAGTGGCTCATGGTATGAGAATGAAGTTTGGTTTGTGGGCGTTCATAAACTTTAAAATAGGCAGAAAAATCTTGACTTTATTGACTTTTTGTTGCCCTAGTCATATCAATAGAAAAAAAAGTGCTAAACCGGATTACACCAACTGTTACTTAGTTGTTTATTAAATCACACCGGACAGGTGAAAGTCAATTTTCTATGCACAATGAATGTAACAGTGGCAGACCCTGCAGGACACAGCTATAGGTCTCCTGTACAGTTTTTTTCGCATTGAAGTCTCATTCTGCATGCATACTTGCTTATGTATACGGATCTGCTAATAAACAATAACAACTATAAGAGTTTCATTTAGTCATGTTTCACATGCAGTCTACATACTTGCTTAAGTTGACAGTTCATCTGACTCTACAGCTTGTTTCTGTTACTCTTTTTGAACGTTCACTTAGGCCAGACCTGTAGCCTAGGTCTAAAGGTTTGGGGGGCACAAAACATTTTTAGAGGGTGTTTTTATTACATTTTTTAATAAAAAATTTTCTTGGCAAAACAAAATTTGGAGCAAAAAAAAATTTGGGGATTGACCCCGAAGGCTCCCTGTGGCTACAGGTCTGATTCCAATTTTCCAGATACCTTGCTAAACCGACGTTATTTGACGAAACAAAGTATTTCAGATAAATGAGGTCTGACTGTTGTTACCATATTTTCAGAACCATAAGGCACAGTATCAAAAATTGCATGCTAGCTGTTCTTTTCCATTCATATAGCGCATCCGATTATAAGGCTCATTAAATGAAGCAAATCTTAGATATGTCAAACTGTATTCAACTCTTTCCCAATAACTCCTGAGTGCCATAGTCGCCCAGGTGCTTTAGTCGCCACTGGGAGTTTAATCTGTCATCACATACAAAGGAGTTAAATCTGCCACACATGCCCAATCCGCTAGACACAAATAGAATAAAATAAAAATTGTACGCGTGTTTGATTTGGTGTGCGGCAATGTAGTCAGGAGCCTGTGGTATGTACTAGCTACTCTCGTGTGCTGCTCATTGCAATTGTTGTTGGTTTATTACATCTGTTTACAAAAAGATTGTAACTGGCAATTTAATAAATGGTACCGTTTACCACATAAAACTGGTTCTAGATGAGAAAGCACAACCAGATTCATACATTAGGCACACTGCATTATGAGGCGCACTTTCGATTTTTGAGAAAATTAAAGGATTTCAAGTCACCTCATGGTCTGAAAAATATGGTAGTTGCCCTGATTTGTTCGCAGGCAATCATCTGCTTACCACGCACGCAAAAACCTGTGAGCAAATGCTATGTAATACTAGCGGTTTATGGGGACAATCGTGGAGTGGTATGAGTATTGCGCACTACTTGATGCAGTTGGAGGGCTGCGCATCCTAAGGAAGAGTACATAGAATTTGCATTAATTAATCAGAGACGAAGTAGCAACTGGGGTTTCCTAAATTTGGCAAAATTGTAAGATTCATCGGTCGATTTCTAGACTTAAGAGAAAATGTGGTTTTATCCTGAAAAGGATACAAATGACATATTGCAAATGTTTCGATAACACCTGTTATCATCATCAGTGCATTGCAAATATCCTGAAAAGTGATATCAAAAGCTGCCCTTATGCGACAGACCCCTTTTTTCCAGGCTAGATGCGCCACTGGGCCTAAGGCAACATTTTTTCACCAAAGTACGTTAGCTGCCAAAGGTTTCAGGAGTAATTATATAGCATTTTTGCACTTTGCAAACAAAGTAACAAATTATCTATGTCAAAGAGATTTAATGAATGATATAATTATAATCATGAAGTAAAACATTAACACTTTGGCTGCCGGTCTACGAATATATCATACCTGTAAATCGTGGAAGAACCAAGGATATTTCGGTTGACTTACCAATCGCAAAGCTCCTCAGCTGATTGCACTACAGCTGTTCAAACCCTCAAAAAGACTCAGCAAGTCTTCGAGTCTGCAATGAAAAAATCTTTTGGTTTTGTTTTTTTTGTGAGTGACATCATAAGTGAGGTAGGTTTTTGGCCATTTTGGCATATGTTACCTGGCCTAGGGCCCAACCGCTAGACGTAAGTATTTCGCTCAAGTTTTCATTGGAAACTAGGCTAGAATCTGCGTCTTTTGAGACCTTGATCAACTTTCTAACATTCGTTGTTCAAAAGTTATGATTTAAAATGAACAAAATAACTATCTAATTAGTGAAGTAATTAGTAATTTACTTGTTTCTAGGCCGTAACTTTTGAACCTGAAACCTTGTCAGGTCATCCAAGGTGTCAAAAGACTCAGGTTTGAGCCTAGTTTCTAATAAAATCTTGAGTGAAATACTATCATCTAGCCGCTAGATGATAGTAGATTCTAGCGGTTGGGCCTCGGGCCAGATGAAGTGGGCCAAAAAGGCCTTAAACCACTCCATTTATGACGTCACTCACAAAAAGTCCAAAACCCAAAACAAAAAATTTTTTTTCATTGCAGACTTGAAGACTTGCCAAATTTTTTGAGTGTTTGAACAGATCTCTAGCACTTATGATGCCAGAGATATTCAAGTGCAAAGACATGTGCAAACTGTTGATTTTACGCTGAAAACATACCAAAAGCCAACGTGTTAATTACAGCCAAATTTGGCAGTTTTGCATTGTGATGTCACGAAGTGGTCCTTAAGACATTTTGGGATCTTGTGAAAATTTCAAATGACATTTAACTTATTTGTTTATAAAGAAACCAGTCAAAAATGTCCCTAATTTGAGGCCTTGATTGATTCTCTGGTCAACTCAGTCATTAAGTTATGGTTAAAATTCAGCCCTTTTAAGGATCTTAAAAGATATTGCAGTGGCTTGAAAGGTCAAATTTGCAACACCTTACCTTCTGCGTTCAGCATCCAAAGCATGTACTCCAGACAATGTAATGGTTATCTTGCTTGGAGCACCAACATCATACTTGTAGGTAGTTTTGCGACAAACTTTTATCTTCAGCAAAAAATTGAATATGAGATCAGCCAGGATGCCAACAGGGGTTTGAATTACAGATGGAAAAAAGGTTTTGAATGCAAATTTTTCAGCATTGTCACCACGACCACGGCTATGACTTTGATAAAACCGCAAATAGATCCACGATATCATTGTACCCCAAATTACATGAATTACATAAGACCCTGCCAGGAGGCCTGCAATTCTGAGGCCCAAAACAGCACAGATGTATAGCAATGGCAGGTGCATAACATACAATCCAATGGAACCAACCAGCATTCTGTCTCCTCTTGACTGTTTCAGAGCAACAAAGTAACCAGCTGCGTATCCGCAAAGCCCATAAAGGCTTACATCAAAGAGATAGGAAATGTTAAAAGTCAACATATAACAAACCAGATAGCATATTCCACTGCATAATCCTGAAAAGATAGTAACTATGCCAAAGAATGTAAGGTATCCAAGTAGTGTCCACAAAGGCTCTAAAACTTGTGAGGAATGTACAAGCACAACACAGCTGAACAGGAGTGATATACAGTTGACCTCAATGAATTGATGTGTAAAGATTGTCCATATCCAAAAGTTTGGAGGTATGAGATTGCCAGGTGTAATTCCCAATATTTTCAGAGGATCAATGACAAATGACACCAGGTAGAACACGCACAGCACCAAGCATCCAACTTTAGCAGCAACACTAGTTTCATGGATGAAATTTCCAACTGCAAATCGAGAATTCACCAACAATCCTGATGGCATTTTGAACACAAATGCTAAACACCTGAAAAAATCAAGAAAATTTGAATGCATTTAAGAAAAAACATGATGATATTGTTTTATGAATTCAATAATCAACTAAAGTATGATAAAGTAACTTGGAGTAGATCTGTGAAGTTGTGTATTAAATATTTAAGTACATTAAGATAGACTAGCCCAGCTATGTCCAACCCAAATGGCTTACTGAGCCAAAAATTATGTCAATACCTTGACCAGGGCCGCACACTGAATGACATATAACTGAGGGCTGCACATTGAATGACTTACCTTGATATTAGCAAACTAAATTTAGCTTAACCTAATGTACTGAAAGTGTTCAAATCCTAACTGCAATGATTACAGACGTGATGAAGTGGCACTGAGGAAGATCTGCATCAAAAATATCAAATTCAAGATTATCCAAACAAGGACAGGTTGTCAATATATAGGATACTTTTACAACAGCAAAAACCTAAAGTGGGCCGCACAAAACCCTTGACAGGTAAAGCAGGTAACAATGTAAGTTTGAAATTATCTGAAATTGTCCAAAAAAAAAAAACTTTTGCCAAAGCCGGACTATTTTTTGAAACTTGCATAACAGTGAAACCTTGCTAATCAAAAGCTATTTGAGATTACTTGTCATCACTGC
>JGI24159J19872_10002606_pt1 | contig 21688 bp, 13 predicted proteins | sample Ectturendosymbi4_FD_19872 | JGI IMG/M metagenome (IMG submission 19872) | reverse complement strand
ACAACCAAAATGTCGACTTTGCCTACCCTGGAAAAATTTTTGCGGACGCCCATGCCTGTGTTATTTGTGTTTACAATCTAACATCTGCTTTGTACTTTGCTATATAACCATTTTTTATGTTATTCGACTACCCTTTGTTCCAGCCTCTCGGTTAGCGTGTCATTGAATGTGCGATTCAACACGAACGGGGTATGCTCGAAGACTTACAACCATATATATGTGGCGCGAACAAACGAAGACTTAAGCTCATATGTATGTAACATTTGTGAGTTATTAGGAACTAATTACTGCATGCCCACACGATGGCTAACGGGCCACCTTCAGAAAATTCCTCCCCTGGCTCACACCTCAGGTTACACCACTGACTGTGGGGGGGCGGCACTTTTCGATTCTCCCTGGGGCGGCACTTTACCATGTCGGGTCCCTTCAAATAGGTGTTTTCTAAAACAACTCCCTACACTGGAGGTATAAACGGTTGCATTCTTATGCCACCACTAGGCTGCAGATACAAAGAGTTGCTTTATAAATCAACTCCCTGCGCTGGAGGTGCAAACAGTTGTTTTCTAAATCAATCCCTACGCTGGTGGTAGGCTACATCCCTGTGCTGGAGGTACAACCCTACGCTGGTGGTACATCCCTATGTTGGAGGTACAACCCTACGCTGGTGGTAGTGACGCCACTGACCCTTACTCCCACAATGAAGATACATTGCTCTGCTTAGGATTCAACATGAGTTATTGCGGTTTGTTAGGTTTGGTAATAGAAGCATTTAGCTTATATGAAACTTACGTTAACATTTGATGTTGAAAAAGGCAGCAATCTGATGTTAATGTAACTGACCCCAGTGGCTACACTGGTGGTGGTTGTGGTGTCATTGCTCACTTGAAAATATCAGTTTTCGCAACTCCGGTTACTGTGCCAAGATCCACAACTGACGGATGTCTGTCTTTTACAGGGCACCTAGGTGAGGTGATGAAGTAAAGGTACGTTGTACTGTAAAACGTGACATTTTTATTATTATGCGTCATTTGTTTAATACAGTACTAAACAGTGTTAGCTTTCATGCATGTATTGATTGTCAGTTCATCGTAATAATGAGTCCGCTGACATGTTATTTCACCACAATTGATTTGGGTATATTTGTTTCTGATTGGACATGTTATAAAAGATTCAGTTGTTCATTCGTCCATACTGTCACTTACAAGGTTTAAACATGATATAAAAACTACGGTAGAAATAACAAAAATCATTGTTGCTGTTATTTCATATAGACAAAAAATGTGATTTTAGTTTGCACAAGAGACATATTCTGAAATTTGACAAAATTTCGGAGTTGGATCAGGATTCACAAATTTTAGAATAGGAGCAAAGTCAGTTAAAAAATGTGACTCAGTCAACCTTTTTTACGTCTGGTCTGTTACATCTGTGCTTCCATCTAATACAATAGCCAGCTACTATAAATTAAATGGGGGTCAAAACTCCGCAAACCACCTGCTGTTAATGTTTTAATTGAAAAATTCAATTGTCTTCATTCTACCTTTTTGAAATAAATGTCTTAGTTTGTTTTATTACATGGCAAAAAATGTCTGAACAGCCCAAAGCTGCTTGATGTTCAGGATGTTTTCATTACAAATTCATGTGGCACAAAAGGCCTAAACAATCCAAAAACATGTAACTATGACTAACTATATCCAAATAATTTTCTTAGAGATAGGTGCCCAAGTACTTAAAAATAGCTATTTTTTTTAATTTGGCATAAAAAATGACAACCTTGAACTTAGCAACCTTGTATAGTTAAGTGTACTGTGTGTGACTGTGTATTCATTGTTTATTGGAGGATGTATGTGGTCATTGTGTGTTGTTTATATGAGAGGATGCTAACCATTTCTATTTTCTTAATTTTTTTCAGTTATCTGTCTTAGCTGCAAACCTAGTTCCATTATTAAGCTTTGTACTCTTGTTTGGTTGCAACGTGTTTTGAATGATACACCATTGTTCTTAGTATTAAATACCAGTTTGTCCTGAAGTGACATTTATCAAAATGAAACAACGAAAGAATAACCACAGAAGATCTTCTCGAAGATTCAGCTATCGTTATGACTTCAGAGCTATCAATGAGCAGCAGGTATTAGTCAAGTATAGCTTTGTCTTGTAAGCATAAGTCAAGAAAATCTTTGTCTTGTAAAATAATATTGTGGTTAAGTTCAAATTTAGTATTATTGTGGTAAATTAACGTTGGTATTATGTGTATATTTTGTATGTTTTCTCCCATGGGTAACTGATTGGTTCTGTTGACTATTGATATCCTTGCCTGTTGAACGATGTCATCTAAAAGATGATCAGTACCATTTTCAGATTATCTTTGCCAAGTATAGAAGTTAAACAAAACAATGGCACACATAAAACTAACAAAATAAAAGCATAAAGTCAGAAAATATACCAAGCGATGCATTTGGAAAGAACTAAGAAATATAAAGACTAGGGTTTCTCAAATGGGGCCCTTGGTCCTCTGGCCCCCTTTGGAGACCATGGAGCAGTTCTCTGGGAGCCACAAGCAGAGGCCTTCACTAGGTAGCTTTGCCATGATATTGCATAAGCCAAGTGTCATGATATGTTGAGAGTCTTTTGAAGGGGGGTGCGGCTCTTGCAAGTTTGAGAACCACTGATATAGATGAAGTGGAGTAAGCACATGGGTGAGAGAAGTGAGTGGGAATGTAGGTTAGAAACTGAAAAATTATTCAGCAGCCATATGAGGCTAAGCTGATGATGCAAGCAGCAGAATTGCGTAACATATGACAAAAGCAATAGTGAATAGTACAGACCATAATGATGTAACAATGTATTACATTTACCCACAGAGGACAGTAGGAAGAAAATAGAATGACAAAAATTATAATTGTTTTAGTTTTTTAAGTGTAGACTAGAAGACTTGCCGAGTCTTTTGAGCCTTTGAACAGCTCTCTACCACTTTCGGTGCCCAAGTTACGTGTGCACAAAGCCACGTGTGATCCGGTTGTTTCAGCACGAATCACTTGATTTAGACTGGCTTTGAAAGTGTTAAAATTCTGTTTGGATAAGGCTACTTGGGTAATGCCACCATTAGTGCATTATCTGTTTAATTATATAATCAAAATTGTTGAATGGTTTAACAGTTACTAAAATTAAATGTCAGCAATCTGACACTTGGTATTTGTTACAGGTTGATGATATTACTCTGGAGTTTTTCTACAAGCCTCACACAATCACTTTACTTCTAGTAATAATAATGACTTTGCTGTATACTGTCATGACAAGGTAGGTTTCTTTTATGCCATTTACAAACACCTTTCCATGGAAAATAACTGAAGGCTATGATAAACAAGAGTAATTTCACTGATTATTTGCCTATGTCACCAAAAGCTATTTATTAATTATGTGTGGTCCTTGAGCAACAAAAACTGCTGATGTCTTCAAAATGAAGTTTTTGTGTTTGTGTACTTAGAATTAAGCAATGTGTTAGTAAACTTGTTGCTTTCAATATTATGATAGTCTCAGTTTTGGCACCTCCTGCACAAAGCACTTAGAGAAAGTTGGGGGTGGTGATAGCTCAAATGTACAGTGTTTGCCCCTTAACCAAAAGGTTGCATGATTGATCCATGGCCACTGAGTTATTCATTGTAGTACTCCTTGAACAATAATCTCAACCATTTTTGGAAAAGCAGAACTTCAGGTCTTAGCCTGTTGCCTACGGCATGAACCAAATAATGCCAAAAAATAAATTAGTAACCTTGTTTTAATTGACTGTATTAACAATCGAAGATTAAAATGTCATGTCTCTGTTTCAATTTCTGGCAAAACACTCATGATAGACTTATTGTGGAGATTTTGTGCATTTCTTAGTTGTACAATTTGGCATATTTAAGGTAGTTTGCAGTTAGAAATAATTTTAAAAAGTAATAAATCACTAATAACTTGTGTGCCGTATTGTCACGATTTCCACTCATTTTTACAAGATTATGCCAGCAGGTATTGTGCCAATCAGCCAACCAAAAAATACTGCTACTTCAACAAAGAGTAGAATATTGCGATCCCAAATACTTTTTTTGTATTGTTTCAATTTGAAGAAGTTCAGATGCTTAAAATACATCTACAAAAATGTTTGTTGCATTATGTAAAAGGTTTGTAGCATTATTTAGTTTTGCTTGGGTAGAAAAAATGCTGCAGAGCTGAGTGGCATGTGTGAGGCATGACATTAGAGGAATTGCTTAGCCTTAAAGGTATTCAAAAAAACACTGTTAAGGGTGATTTACTGTGATGCACATTGATGGGCAATGAAAGCCGTTGGGTGGAAACAGCGCTAAGCTTTAGTTCAAGTTCTCACTTAAATCTTAAGAATGTGTGATGAAAACTGGTGCTTATCTGGTAGAAAAGTAAACTGTGTTTTATGCCATAAAAGTTGTTGAATGCAATAATAATGGTAATATGTGTTGCAGAGATGAAAGTGACCAAGAAAAAAATGTGTGGTTTGGATGCTGTTCTGCTGTTTTTTTCTTCACTGTCATCAGTGTCTTGGCTTTTCCTAATGGTCCCTTTACACGACCCCATCCAGCCGTAAGTTGGAAAATATGTGGAAATATATTACATATATATTGGTTGATACTGCTTCATGCAGTTTTGTAAGAGTGATTTCTTTCAGGTTTGGAGGATGATATTTGGTTTCAGTGTTTTGTATTTCCTTTTTCTTGTGTTCGTTTCATTTTTGAACATGGGCCAAGTACGACACATCCTTGAGTGGGTTGATCCTTCAGTCAAATATGCAAAGAGGGAAGTAGATATCGTGGAGGTAAATAAATGTTTGCTTGCTTTGAGTTGTTTTGACAGTTATAACATTTCTTAGATTGTAATGCATTTTTCCTCAAACGATTGCATTCTTGCACAGAAGGTAAGTGCAAACCCCTAAATGATCTGAACGTGTTTATCGGCACATCTATTAGAGCCAGGCTTGACAGTTTTGTGTGGAGCCATGGTTTTATGCAATAGTGTGCTCATGAGGATTGAGGAACTTAACACCTTATTTGAATAGAAGTTAACGTAGATATATCTTTTAAGTGCTTTTTCCAGATGATGGTAAACATTTGATACGTTTGTGTAGTGGATAGGTAATGTAAATTCACACCCATTGTTTATTGCTATTAGATTGGGCGTTTGTATCTTTTTTTGTTAATTAAAAAGATACCCCTAATTTAAAGGTGTATGCAGTCAATTGCTCGGATGTAACCATCGAAAGAATCTACTCAAGCTTGGATGTTTTTGCATTTGGTCACTTTGCTGGATGGGCTCTGAAAGCTTTGCTATTGCGGAGCTACGCTATGTGCTGGACTGTGAGCATTTTGTGGGAATTAACTGAGGTACTAAGTGGCATATTGCGAGCTGCCGAGTCATTTTTCGCATTGTTTAATGCTGTATGGGAAAGTTTTATTCTGTGACGAAACGCCTAGCCCTATACCAAGGCTGTTGAGCGGCATGTGCGGGGCTGCGGGCTTACATTGCGTCAATAGTAGCGGCAAGCGGATGTGTGCACGTAACGTACTGACCTGCTAGGTACGAGTTCTGCTAAGTTCTCAGTTCGTATGTCATAAGATCCGTCGCTGCGATTAGTTTATTTTTTTACAAAAGGTCTTATCTTGCTGATTGCGGTCCTATAAGCTAACCTTTGCTGTCTTACACTTGTAGAAAATCCAAATTGTTTCTAACTCTACGCTTGTTTCTTCTTCTGTGGGTAATACGCACTATGTTTACTGTTTAATCTTGACAATGCAGCGGATTCAGATCATTCTTTAACGAGTATGAGATCAACCCGTCCCTGCTCGAGTCGTCAAACCGCAGATTCCATTGCTTAGAATCGAGAACATTAACTCATGTCCAGCCACATTCACAAGGCACATTAATTTAAATCAAAAGTTGTTTTTCTTGATCTTGAACCAGAACGCAAACATAAAAACACAATTTACAGTTTGAAAATTGCAAAATACTTTGGGTTGCCAGTCCGTTTCTTTCGCGTCGCGTGAAGTAAAGTCGAATTGAGTATTACTACCAAAAGCACTGATTCTCGTGGGGTGTGAAAACTTTGTCACGTGATCTGCATTTTCAAAATTGGTTGAACTGTCTCCCTTCTCCTCTGTGTCTAACGTGCGTGCATCATTTACATCTTATTAATGCACGTAGACAGAAACCGTTGAGTGTTTTATTTCCTATTTTTATCAGGATTGAAACTTTAAAAGAAATGTTTGTGGGTGAAAACGTCTCACTAAACCTGTGCTTGATGTCAGTTTCGTTCTACTACTGTTTTTACCTCCTGTGGAGTTTTATGGCTTTGCGTTTCACTTACCCCCCGTTCTTTGATTTTTCATTTTTACCGAGAAGGGCAAAGTTGGGGGCAACTGACATTTCTCTTGCGGGTACTTAAAATACAACTGACGACAGTTGAAAATAAACAATGCTGAGTGCAACGGTATTCGAGATGCGCTTGCTAGCACAGGCCATATTTTACTTAACTTGCCACTTGGGATTGTTCAGAAATGCGTTTCTACCCTTATATCACGACATCACAGTTACTAACAAAAACCATTGGGTAGCGTGACAGAAAAGCCGTGTTGAACTGCGTGCTGAGGTACTGTTCTTTAAGCAAGGATAGCGTGATTATTTACCGTAAGCGAAGCCGAAATGGAGTGGTCATGTGTGTCTAATATGAAAAGACAGCTCTTGATTCATGAAACTGTGTCCCGTATACTGATTCCTAATTTACCAATCGAGTTAAGATACGTTTTGTGTTTTCTAAACTTAAACGTTCATGCAGTTTAAACTGCTCGTACGACATTCTCTGTTAGAAGCACAAAGTCCAAAAATCTGCCTTTATAAAAGAATTCACGTTTTTCCGGGTAAAGATTGAACAAGCTTGGTCAGAATCCCGACGTTTCCGTACTTTTTCATGTGCTGCAAGCTTTTTGTTTAAATTTCAGCTTTTCTTCATGCATTTGCTTCCTAATTTCAAGGAATGCTGGTGGGACCAAATATTTCTCGATGTATTTTTCTGCAATGGGTTGGGTATATTGTTGGGAATTAAAACCTGTCAATTTTTGGAAATGCGGGAATACCGATGGGAATCAATCAAGTAAGTTTCATTGGCACGAATACGTACGATTGAGTTCGGCGTTTTTCGGATCCGCTTCATTCGCCTACCTTACGTCGAAATTGCTACTGTTTGGCCAGGGAATTGGAGCTTTATTGTCCTGTTTTGTTTGGCCTCGCAAACCGGTATTTGCGATTGTGTAGTGGACCGTGGGGGCGAACCATTACGCTATGTGGAAGTTTGGTTTTTGTTAACCCTTGTGTGAACTGTAACATTCAGCACTTGTATTGCCTGGTTTAAGAGCGGAAAAGCTTGCCACTGCCAGATTCTTTCACCGGGGATGTTTCTATTGCAGTATTGGGAAAGGCTTTCTCATCGAACGCAAGAAAAGCGATCATTTTTCTAGTTATGCCCGTGAAAGTGCATTGTATATCTTTATCATAAACATCAGCAGGGCCTGCCCTAGTGGGTACGGGACCCAATGCAAGACCTAGGCGCGGGGACCCTCTGAGCAGTGGTTTTGTGACGTCATCGTGTTCAGTCAGCTGTGCTGTACGACAGACACGTAACTAGGGGAGCGACTCCCTGAAAAAATTTTCGCCCCCCTAGAAAAATGTGTTGGATATAGTTTAAAACTCTTGGACATAGTTCAAAAACTTTGATACCCTCTCAGAAAACACTTAACCTCCAAATGTCTCAAGCTGGTTACGGGTCTGCTATACGACCATGGTAGAGCGCAGATATAAAGCCTTAGGACGAGAACTGAGCACGTTTGTTAACGTTCGATAATACAGGATATTCATCTCTAGTTCTAACGAGAACGTTGTTTGTTAGCAATGAGATTTATAAGCCGTTTCTACTGAATTTTCGAGCGCAAGGGGTATCTGGAAAAAGGAACAACCTACCTAAACACCATGGCGCGGGGCACAATGCAGCTGCATCGGCTTAAGGCCGGCCCTGAACATCAGTGTATTGTAATCTTGCAGTGGTCTGTTGGGTTATGATGGAGTGGTTTTTCCCTTTTCCACGTTTCAGAGACATTCATTCAGCCACTGGAAAGCTTCGACGTGCTGCGATGCAGTTCATGCCGCAAAAGTTCGCTCCTGTGCGTTGGTTGGATCCACACTCCTCCATCATGAGAATAGTCGGAGTTTTCATCCTGATCTTGTTCTTTATTGTAAGTAGCAAGTAGAACACCCCTTGCACTCGTGTTGGAAGTAATGTTGCAAATGGCGGAACTGTTTCGAAAACAGCTCAAAAATACTTTAAAAAAGTCTGCGTACAAATGGAAGTTTGCTATGTTGCGCATGAGGTCGACTTGTGGTTATGCACATAAGTGAATAAAACTCTTGATAATTTTTTGCGCATTCATGGTATAGTTACTGCCCAAATTATAATGTTGGGCAAACCGGTCGCTCCCTTTCACAGAAACGTTTGCGATATCAGTGATGTTTTTAAATGTGGTTATGAAGTTGATGAACGCATTGCTCCAGTCAGTGTTTACTTTCAGCTGACTGAGTTGAACACGTTTTTCCTCAAACACTTCTTGAGATTTCCTGCGAAGCATCCGTTTTGCTGGGGCCGCATTTTGTTGATCGGTCTTATTTCTGCTCCAACTGTCAGGTTAGTTTTTTCCTCTTGCTTGAAATCGAATTGCCAGCTCTTCAACAAGCTACTGCGAAAATTAGCAGATACATCTGGTGCCGAGGTCTTTCGGAGGCCGAGCGAAGGATGTAGATATAGCGAACGTGTCGTTCTCCCAACTGTTTCGGCCCTTGCTGGTGTTGCATTGAGCAAAGTCTCTGACGCGTGGACTGATTGATTCCTGTGTTTGCAGACAATACTATGTCTATTTGACTGACACAAGATGCAAGCGATTAGGAACGCAGACGTGGGTCTTCATGTAAGTTTTGTGATACGTTTTTTTCGATTTTTTAAAATGTCGTTTGTGTTTGTGACAACCTAACTTGATTATTTAGTTCAAGCAAAGCAAACAGAGGTGCATCAGCACTCAAGACCAAGATTAACTGTGAACCTGTGACTTAATCAGGAAATCCTTAATAAGTGCAACGTTTGTTTCCGGTTCGACCTCCGCGCTTGCTTAGGCTCATTAGACCTTAAATTCGTCGAATCATAACTGCCGGTTTCATTTTTTAAGTGATGCAAAGGTGGTTGGCTCATGCAGTCACTACGAGTCGGGTATTTCAATAGCAACAGACCCCTACGTATCCGTTCTTGAATTAACCATGAGTGACGAAGGAGAAGTACTAGTATCTTGTACTAGTTCTTCCCCCTTCCTCACGCTTACTGCGAAGCGTACTTATTGAATTAACCATAAGCAAAGCTTACTTTTTACGACTTTCGCTTTAATTTGTGTGTATAAATACGCTCGCATATTCTTCATGATATTTATCGTTAATAAGTTCCTCATCACCGGCAGACAAGTATTCCTGTGTTGTTCAGAAAACCTAAAACGAAGGCGTTCGTTCCGACAATTGTGCTAGTAGGACTTTCACACTCTATCAAGGAACCTACTATTTTCGCGAAGAAGTGTCGTTTATATGCGAATTTCATGCTTCTTCTAAACCTCGCAACGTCTCATCGTTGTTGATTGAAGTTTGCAGTTAACACAATCAAGCAGCCTCCGGCACAGCAGTTTCAGAGCAAATGAAACTCTGCTGCGATAGCAGTGCGAATTGCTAAATGTGAATGTTTGTCGGTGCGCTTTTGCTATGTGCTCGGTAATAGTGTTCCGAGTAGGATGTCGATATTGTGGCATGTGTTTACATTTGCCGGACGCAGGCCGAATGCGTGTTTGCCGGCTTGGTCAGCTTCACGCTTTGCTGTGGCTTGAGATGAAAGCCAACAGCTGCGTGAGCCTCCTTTCCTTTTCAAATTTGAGAGAAGCTCACGTGCTTGGCAGTTTGTTGTGCATGTCCGCGCGCGAACACTTGGGTTTGTTTCGTCAAGAACGTGTCACACAATATTCTCGAAATTAAGATCGCTTCATTACCAAACCCTCACTCATTTTATAACCCATGTTCATGGAGACGAAATGCACGAGAAACTTAAGGCTTGCTAAGGAGAAAACGCCATTCTAAGCACCAAAACTTCAGGCGGGTTGTTTTTGTGTTTGGCTCTGCTCAAGTTCCTTGAGGTTGATTTCCGAGGTATGCGTGAAAGCGCTGGTACAAAGACAAAGGAGGGTTTGACTCTCCGACGCTAAATATTGCTGGATGTCTTTCCCAAGGAGATATCTGGGGCATTATCAAGCGGGTGACTTATCCTTTTACGTCAGTTTTTCGTTTGTAGTGGTTCCGTACCAACAATATTTGCGCGCATCTCGCAGAGAAACGTTTGCAAGTTCCGCCTCCACAAATGTGGGCTCAGTCTTCTTTCAAAAATTCAGTGTTTCCCTGCAGGTTTTGTGTGATCTTTGCTCTCTCCTAAATCGGAAGCGATCGACTAGGGAAGCAGCTTTCCGGTCCGACCAACAAACCGTGTATGCCTAGGCTGCGAGAAAACGGCTTTTCAGAAGATGAAAGGTTTCTCTTAAAGAAGTTACTCCACAAAAGACTAAAAACGTGTGACAGCAGAACGTTGAAATGGCCTAAATTCATTTAAATGTACAGCTCCTTTTGACAAGCAAAGTGGATTTTTCCCTTTTAACTTTTAGTTTNGCTGCTCTTCTCGCTGTACTTGTTTTTGAATGGTGAAGTGTTGTCCCGGCTTTGCTGGTCATCAGGCTGGAACCACTCGAGTAGCACAAGTTTTCCATATTGATGTTGACAAACCTTTACCTATTGCGCGGGATGGTAATCACTTTCATCATTGGCCAGACATAGTTTTGACTAGGTATGGAAAAAAGGCCCGCATAAGTTCAATTCACACGCAGTTTGAAACGCATAAACAAATGAACACATTATATTTAATAACTTCCGATAAACTCTTACTTTGCGGTCTCACGTGGTCAAAGCAAAAAGAACAGTCATGAATTTAAAGTTCAAACACTTTCTTCTTAGTGTGTTCGCACAATTTCTGGTGATTGGAAACGTCTTTAAAGAAGTATAGCCGGGTGTAAATGCGTCTGGCCTGGTTTCAATTTTCCATCATCATCAGTTTGAATATGACGCAGATGACTTCGTATCTGCATGTGTGATCTGTCGAAAGTCACATGTTTTTCTTTGTGCGCAACTTNACGTATTTGATTATGGGCTTGAAAAGAGCCTCTTCTTGGTTTATTTGAAAAGCCATGCGAGTTCAGTGACATTTAATCGTGAAGAGGCGTTTAAGCAGGAAACGGTTGATCGCAGAGGTGCAAAATCGCGAGGAACTCGAAATGCTTATCCAGGGTAAAGCGTCTGTGTTGTTCGGTTTCAAGGTATCTGTGTCTCAGGATCAGCCTTTTCCCCATTTCTGTATGTAAATCTTAGGCGCATTTTTTGTGAAGTACCTGTGATAAAAAGTAGGCATTTGGTGAATGATAAACATGCCATTGTTTGGGCAGTAGTCATGTACCAGATCAGGGACAGAAGCCACCATCGGCTCAAATTTCGTCTACCATTTAGGGCGGCATCTTAGTGGTTGAAAAGTGGCACTGCGTCATCATTTTTGTAGAGTCATTGGCAGTTACGCAATTTTTAAAGGTAGTAATTCGTCCTGTTTTCCAGTATACAGACATGTCTGTGCAATTTGCAAAGAAAATAATAATTCTAAGACAGATTGGAATACAACAAACAAACTTTGTGTCATTGTTATCTCCCGATCTTGTTATCTTCTCTCCCGATCTATTTTCTATTTTAGTCCTTGTCTTATTACCAATGCCGTCAAAGCTCAAAAGTGGCGCATATGGCTATATAGGTTCCTGGAGAATAAATATGTTTTAGCTGGAACACTAATGCGAAACCGGATTGCTGTGGTTGAGTCACAGCTGTCAAGTCACAAGGTCTTTGAGTCGAGTCAAAGTTATCTAAAAATTTTTGATGAGACGAGTCACGATTCTGTTTGAACAAGAACTCAGGACTGAGGATGCGTATACTTATGTGAAATCGATTTCCTATTTAAAAAGGTGTTAACTGATTCGAATGCGTTAGATTGCGGAATCTCAATTAATTGTTCATATCTATGGCAGCAATAAATTATTTTGTGGCGGCCCGCTCAAACGACCATCCGAACTGAAGTTTCAAATGATTCTGACGGTAGGTCTGAAATTATGTCGCAAATAGATCATGAATCAATAAAAACTTAAATTGCGACTTGAGTCACGCAATAACTGCGTGCTGTCAGTATATAGTCGCAACTTAGAGCTTATGCATTTGCGGCCTCCCAGTACTGTAAAAGCTTCCATGTAAACCGAAGGTTCTTAAACTTTTTCAGTCGTGGCCCCTTTGGCGTTAGTCATTGATACTCGCGCGTCGCGCCTGACGCAACCTCAAAAAAGAATTTATTTGAAATTAGCCTGCTTAATGGGGATGAAATTACTTTTGGAAACTAGTAGTTTATTTCGAGGCTTTGTTGAAGAGAACGCACATCGCAAATTGGCTTCCCATTCCAGTTTGCTCAGAGAATTTGTGTTGTCCGCTTTGTTTTGCTTACGGTGTTAATGTGAAATTATAAAGATTTATGAATCATAAAAACAATGCAATTAATCTTTTCAACAAATGCACCGCTGCTATACTCGCGACCTCCTTTACGCCCCCCAGTGTAAGAACCCATGATTCTTCGTCGATTGAACCAGTTCTTTCAATCCACTGCTTGGCCACACTACATCTCGGAGCAGATGTTGAGCAGCCATTCAACTGTCTCACCATCCAGAACCGTCAGGTAGTGCAGTCCATGGGGAGGTCGATGGATTAAACATACGAAGACAACATGATCGACGGTTTGTTCTTCTGCGCCACACTCACAGGCCGCAGAGGAGACCATACCCCTTTTGTGCAAGCAGGAGCGGAGCCGTTCGACACCGGAGCGAAGGCGGTTAAGCCGGACCCTGGCTGTTCTCAGAAGGGTCACTCCTGAGAGTGGGTGCCGGTGTCGGGGATAAAGGCGTACGGAGTCTCGTGGTGTTGTCAAACCACTCCGCATTCCGTAACCCACGATGTATACGATAATCCTGTACCATTGGTCTTGAGTTAAGGGTTTGAGGCTTTCTCACCTCATTATTTCACCCCCAGTTGAATATATCAACGACAATCTGCCATCAAGTTCACTTATCTCTGGTATAACCACTTTCATAAGGTCGAGTGCGGTTAACTTGTGGCCAAGTATATGCAATTTGCATCATGTAATTCATTGCTTGTCCGGTGATGATGCGATAAGTACATCAAACCGCGTGCCTCACTGCATGGTTGCTGGTCCGATATTATAACCAGAGGTTTTCAAAGATGTTTTAGGGACCCAATTCGGGTCCCTAGAATCAGCGAAAATTATCATCGGGTCCTTAGAATCAGAGAAATCGGGTCCCTACAGGTCCATGCCGCGTACCTAACATTTTCCTTTAAAAAAACCCTGTTATTATTACACATACTTTTTTGTGGAAGGTAGTCTGCTTTTTGGTTCAGTAGTAGAGTTTTAAATTTGTTGTTTTTTGCAGAGCGATTACGTGCGTTGAAACTATCGTTTCTTTGAAGTTTGGTGCAGAGGAATTTACGAGAACTCAGTTCGTGAACGTTATTGGCTGGCTGGTGGTAACGGTAAGTCTGTTGTGACTTGCTTCAGTGGCTAAAATTTCTTTGAAGTCCGATGGCCATTGGCGAGGGTTTACAATTTAGCTTTGTATATCATTCTTTTACAGAGAATGCTTTGCAAGCAGTGGCTGTAGGTACTTTTATTGATAAGCCTTGTTGTTTGTATCTGAAAAGAAAATTGCTTTAAAAAAACTCGTTTTAAAAACGAGTAAATACAACCTGGTGTTTGTTGTGCATCTTCGTTTCAATTTAAATAAAGTATGGGTGGCCAAACCTGCTCTATGTATGAGCCGCATATGGCGAAACCCAAGTTGCAAAGAGCCGCAACATAAAAATCTAATCAAAACACAAATTTATTTGCAATCTACACTTCTGTGGTATCATAATTTATTTTGGAACGACTTGCAAAAGTATGCTGTACGGAACGCTACCTAGAGCTACCACAGTACCATTTTACAATATTTCTACCCTTTGCAACAGAAACAAACGGGAAGCTCAAAGAACCGCATGCAAAGGTTCGAAGAGCGGAATGCGGCTCGCGAGCCTCAGTTTGGCCACCCCTGAAATAAAGGAAAAGTTTTATCCAGTGTGTGGTCCATTTTGAAGTACCTACTTTTGTGTAACTGAAATTGGAACCATGCTGATCTGCAATCCTTGTGAATTTAACGACAGATTTGCAACTCGTTTGCGTTAACCCAGTTAGCCCCATGCGTGTGCTTACCTCAGGGTCAATGCTGCCTTGTGAAAACTTTATCAGTAATTTCTGTGTTGGACCTTTTTCGAAATCAAGCCCAAACTTACGAGTGGTGTGTGTAATGTTCCTGTGACAAACGTCAGTGAAATGTTTATGTAACCGGTACTGAAAGTGCAGGTTGTTCCGTTACAGTCAGTTTAATGCACAGATGCTGATGGCACTCATCGTGGTGTACGTAACGGCGGAACTGAGTCGGTGTGGCTACAAGAAGGTGAGCGAAGTCGCAACAGCGCTGCTGTATGAGCGAAAAGCCTCGTTCTTATCAAGGCGCTAAAATTACAGAACGTGGAGATCTACGATGGCGACCTGTCCGGGCCCGAGTTCCCGACGCTTCTGAAACCTCGGTCTCGGTACGGCCGATCTTCGGGCACAGGATCTGAATCCGAGGGGGGCTCGGGCCGCGACGGAGACCGAGAGAGCGACGAGCCGGCTGTCGACGCGCAGTCGTTTCGCCAGAGGACGATCGGCNGCAGAACTCAGTCGTCTGCGCAAAACGGGAAAGTTATTGTTACAAGAAAAAGATGACCGTGCTTCGCTTTTTTCCTATTCTCACACAAGGGTCAGTTTTGTTGATGCCTCGTGACGCAAGCAACGCCGCTCTCCAGCCATCGCCAACGTGTTTTGCAGGACAATGCGGATTCCAAAGCCAAATTCGTTTTGACGTCAATAGCCAAGTACTGACGAAATAATACCATACATTTTCGGGTCCTTGCGTCCCGTTCGTTTCCGATGTTCGGCAGTGACATTCGTCCATTGCTTTATGTTACGAAGCAGCTGGTTAGAAAATAACCTGCTAAACATTTCCGTGCAGGAAATGGCGAACATCGTTGATTTGTCGTACAAATGCCGTATTCTCGAAGCTTCTTATTTTGCAACGCCTCAATTCAATTCTAACAGCAGCACAGGCTTCGCCCAAGCGTTACCTTGCTCGTTGACCCATGTTTGAGAATGCACACCCGCACGTGACAAGTTTTATAACCGTCGGCTGCACACAGGGGCGTAACGAGGTTAGATGGCGCCCGCGGGGCAAGAAGCAAGTTTGGCGCCCCCATGTTCGAATCTGAGGTCTTTCGGAAGCAAATATACTGCATTGAAGAAAGTAATTATTGTTGGGCCTTTCTGGTGCCCCCCGCAGTGATTCAGCGCCCGGGGAATTGCGCCCCCCTTGTCCGCCCCTGACTGCACGTAGTCTCCCCCAGCCCACTAACACCATCTACTGCACGCGACGCGTTTCATCTTTTAACTCAATTAACCTGTTGCCATAATCGCCCCGGTTTCAATGTTCGTGAGTGGCCGGTAAATCAGGTGTAAACCTGAAAAAATGTTCGTTAGTTTATGCTTCTATCGGAGATGTTATGTCGTGTTATGCATACCCAGGATGTTGACGACCCTTGTGCGCATTGTTGCTGCGGAAGTTACTTACCCGCGTTCGGCCCAGAGTCTTGTGCACACCCGTGCGCCACTGCTGAGGTCACCGGCAAAAATAGTGTTCTGCTTTGATTGACGTTTCTTGAAAGCATGTTTTGTTTTCGGCGGATCCCAGCATATGTTTTCGCTATGTCGTCAACGTTTACGTTTGGAATTGGGAGGTTTTCGGGAAAGATCAATGCGTTTGGAATTGGGAGATTTTCGGGTAAAACTTGCAAAACTTTTGCCTGTCGCAAGTGCAACCCTTCTTTCAGTGTTTCCAGTTTTTAACCGCTTTAGGCGTAAAAAGTTTTGAGCGCTCCCTGCTTTATTTTACATTGTGAATTGGCCACATCATTCTGTTCGTTAGGTACAGCATCGCCAGCGCTTCAGGCGTGGCGGAAATGATATTGAAAGCGTCTGCTTCCTGTTAAACCGCGAGATAGCTAGTGCAACAAATCATCAGCCGTACTTATCGTGCACTGCCGTCTGAGCCGTATATAGTGCAACCCTGTTTTCGCGTAACTGGAGAAAATATGAAAAAAAGAGATTGCTTGCACAGATGAAATGTGCTCCAGACACCAGTTCAAGGCTTTCGCTTATTCGTGCCTGCCATTTTCGTGTTCTGCAACGACGTTTTCGTGTTTTGCTGTTTCCGTTTATTTTCTGTTGTACCGTTTGCTTCTTCAGTAGCCTCTTGTGCGTATGCTGGCGTGCCGTACGTAACCCGACATATCTAAAGAGGTATTTTCCGAAAGTTTTGGTGTTTGCTCGCCCAGACAATTCAACATGCATTGCCGTAAAAAATTGTCTGTGTGCTTCTCATTGTCTGTGTGTCCAGAAGCCGTGGTTTGAGAGGAGCTGTGCGTTTGACCCGCAATTGTGCTGTTGTTTTTTAGGTATCGTAGCACACTAAAAGTTAAACTTCGCTTGTAAAGCAACATGGCGTCGCCTAAACGTTACGGAAACGTGATTCGGCTGAAGCCCGAAATGGTCGAAAAGTACAAGGAGCTTCACGCCAGAGTTTGGCCGGAAGTCCTGTCTCGTCTTGAACAGAGCAACTTCAGGAACTACACTATCTATTATTGCGATAAGCTGGGACTTCTCTTTTCGCATTACGAATACGTTGGTGAGAATTACGACGCGGACGTGACGGCGATAGCAGAAGATCCTACAACAAAAGAATGGTGGAAGGTACGTGGTGTTTTCTCGATTTGCCACTGCTACCGTGTTTCTAAAACAATTTGGTATCGACGAGAGGTGTTGAGCTCTCAGACTCTGCTTTCGCAATAACTCGGCCCATGAGAACATGGCCGTTCGTACGGAGCTTGTCCAATTGCCTTCGCACAGCGCGTACCTTTCCGCCGTATTGCACGATCACCGGGTCTGCGGAGCGCTGGAGCTATGATTAATTGAGAGGTATCTCCGGTCTCAACGGTTTTGCCAAATGTATTGAAACCTAGTCTTTTCCGAAAACAGCACTGTTTACAGCACAACTGAGCGTGATTGTTACGACAGTGGATCTCTGATGTTTCCGTGCTTTACTCATCGCTATATTTGCGGATCATAGCTGGAAAGGCGCGGCGTTACTTGTAGAAGAGAAACTTAAACTTTCACAACATTCTCACCTTCTAATAATCATAATGATCAAACCGGATCTGTAGCAGTGTAGCGACCTAAAGAGAACTAAGCTAAAATCATTTAGTACAGTACATAATAAGCTATGCTTCGAATAAACGGTGTTTAAAGGCTTGTATTTCGTGTTAATGCAAATGTGTGCACGTTATAGAAAGAACACATGAGAGACAAAAGCGTAGCCAGGGGGCCGTTCCCCCCCAAATATTTAGAACATATAGTCATTTTGTGCTTTGAGAGGTGGTATCCCAAAAAAAATACTGTTATTCGCCTAAAATCAAATATTTTGCCTCCCAAAAATTTTTTTGGTTGGCTACGCTATTGGTGAGAGAAGTGATCGACTCTGTGTTTTGTGTTCTTTGCATGGTTCGTCTGGAGCAGAGCTGTTGGCTGGCATAGCCAAGACTGCAACAGGCAAAGCATGCAACGAGTGCAAAACACTTGTTCGACAGGTACTGGACTGTGTCAAAATGCTCGGACACGAATCTAGTTTTCCAAACAGACGTATCCTTGACTCTGGTCGTAATAGAATAACAAAAGGTCCTAAGGCATTAATGGCAAAACCAGTGACTGCCTTCCCACAATTCGTTANGTAACCATTAATTGAGTAATGTTCCTGATAGTGACTGCTCGCTGAATCGTCTGAACGTCTTGTGATTGTGGNTTATTCGCTGATCTTCTCATGCTAAGNGCGTTGATTGTAAAAAACTACGAGTTCAACCTACTCAAACAAGTGTTACATATTCTTTTTGTTTTGTGTTCTAGATATATTTCATTTTCCAGTCAAATTGAGGCACACCATGACAACTGAACATATTAATGTGTGAAAACGAACAGAATCCGGAGCCATGTTACGGAACAGAGAGCTCCAGAACCATGCACATGAAACGGAAAAGCTCCGGAGCAGTTTCATTTTTACGACGGCTCCGCAGCCCTGTTTTATATGACGCAACAGACACTAACCGGCAATTGCGTTATAATAGAAAACTGAAAAACCGTCAATCGCGTTCGGTCAAATTTAAACCTGGCTGATAGGTTGGCGTCAAAGCTGGCTTGCTTGTTCAGGAAACCAATTATGCCTTTTGCATCTGAAGCATCAGAGATTTTGAAGGTGAAGGGTGTGGAAAAGATAAAAATAGTCAGCAAGTAATTGCAATCAGGCGCGTGAGTGCGAGTTGGAAATTTCTCGCGCAATAATATTCGTGCCACCCGTTTAAATTACCATCAAGGCACGTGATGCCGTGTTTTCCTGGTCTGTCGTTCCAGTGAGCTCTTTGTTGCGCGAGTATCACCAGCTTTCGCGCTAAACAAACGCTTTTGTTTCAAAGGTATGCGAACCCTGCCAGGAGCCACTGGAGTGGAGTGGGCCGCCACCGTCTGAGGGTGGCAAAGGAAATTGGTGGTGTCCAATGGAGGAAGTATTTCACGACGGCCATCTGCCAGTGGGGTTCAAGTAAAGTGCAACACGTGACTTCACAGAAGTTCATTCGCACTTTTCTGTTCGCCGCTAATCACATGCGCTAACTAATACTACTGGTGCCGCGATTTCGCGTTGCTTAGCCTGACAGGAGGCTGCCAGTGGCGTAACTGACGGGGGGTGGGGGCGAGCCACCACCCCTGGCAAGCTAAATATAAAAAATGGGCCCACTTTAGCTGACACTTCGATATTTAGTAACCTTTTGGTTTTTAGTAAGTTGTTTTTTTGCGTTTTTCGTTTTTTTTTCTAGTATAGACATCCACGGCATCCGGATTCACTATCATTTCTTAACTTGGTTTCTGATTGTTGGCTGGGGGGTGGCCAGCGGGCCCCCTTGTGTTAAGTTCGGCCCCTCTGACTCAGACCTCTATTTACGCCACTGGAGGCTGCGCGTATGAAAGCAGCATATGTCGCGTTACCAATATGCGTGCAATACGAGAAGACGTAACTGAAATCAGAAATATGGCGATCAAAACTAAAAATTTCCAAATTTAAAAAAATCATTTTTGAACTGTGCAATATGGTGAATAAAGGAGTTGCGCAAACAAATGTAATGGTGACACACATACCAACATACAGTATTCGCAAATCAGGAGTTGAATGTACTGAAATCAGTCAGGCGCAGAAGTGCATATTAGGGGAGGCGGTCGCCTCGCACCCTCCCCTTTTTGAGGGATGCCGTGGGGAGCCCTCCTCTACCACCGGATCGTTTTACTGGAGCGCTTAACGGTATAGGAACGGAAACGCCAATCGTTGACCGGCGTTTGAAATGAAAATAGTCATTGGTTGCAGTGCACAGAAGAGAACGGATCGAGTGCAAAGCATGCGGAAGTGCGCGTTCCCATCGCGAAATATCCGACCAACGGGCCACGCGGCTTCAGTGCGAGTTTCACTAAAGGCCATATGATGCCATCGCAGCGTTCGCACTGACCGTTACCACGAGGATTATACACAGAGGTGCAACTGCAAGCAATACCACGACGATGTGAATAAGATATAAGGTCCTTCGAAAGGAACGCAGGTCCACAATCGGGATGTGAACACACATGCCAAACACAGCAGAATTTGTTAAAGCATTCAACAACAGTCATAGGATCTATGCTGCGACTGGGGAACTTGATTCATTCACGTTATGTTAAAGAGTCGGACATTTTAACCCCCGACTCTGGTTTTACGAACCTCTTCCACAGAAAACGGCAAGTTCTTGGCACGTACGAAATGAAACAAACGCGAAATTCCAGGATAACAAACTGACTCGTGAAGTATTTGCCTAAGTTACCGCAAATGTATCTGGAGTTACATTTAACTTCCCTGGACGATATGAGGTTCCGAGATGAAATGCGCTCAGTTTCACGCATCAACGAAGTATTTTTTCATTTTAAACTTTACCGTGATTGGCGCAGTCTACATAAACGACGCAAACCGCTGGTCAGTTACAACGGTGAAACGGCGACCAGTAAGAAACAGGGCCCATTTACAAATGGCCTCAATTGCAATTGCTTTTTTTCTGCACTTGAATATCACATTTCACTGTTATTGAGTGCCGCATTTCACTGTTACAAAACAAAAAAGGCGACAGGGCGGTTTTGCTGATTCAGAGTCGCAGACAACATGCTCGGATGTATCACTTTTTATCGTGAACGGGAGACTCATCGATAGCTCCCAGTGTTAACGTTCCTGAGACATTTCTTCAACGATTCTAACGCAGAAAAGGCTTCGTCATTCAAAGGAAAGCGCTTAATGTCAAGAAGCGGCTTGACCTTTTCGGAGTAACGTGGAATCCATAGTGCGTAGTACGCCAACATACAAATGATACGTTACAATGCTTTCGCATTAACAGGGTTTGCAGAGCCTTGAGGAAGGCCCCCCCGTATTAATAAACGGTCCCCAAATCTGACAGGACCTTTGTTAGGGCATATATACACGCCAGAACTGAACTCACCAAGAACTGATNCACACATTTCCCTTTTTATCATTCATATTTATCTAATACGTGAAAGAAGTTGATCTTCCCACGGACTATAGCTTCCTGTTATCTCAGCCAATCATTTCGACGCGAATTGTGGGTAGATTCGTTTTCAGCATTTGCCTTGGTAAGCTGGCAGTTGTGTAGGCATGGGCGCAATTTTGTTGTAAAATGTGGGGGGGGGACAGCTTGGTGTGAAACCGATATAGTCATCGGGTCGATGCAAAAGTGACGTTTTATGTTTCCAGATTCCCAATCTTATTTCTAGAGATTTTTGACAGCAACACTAATCACGGTTTGTCCTTGCAGATGATTTACACAATATACTTAAATTTTTTGCTGGACATGGTGCTGCAGTTCAGCCTGCTTCCATTAATATCATATTTGGATACAACAAGCACGGCAGTATAGTAGAATACATCAATTGGGTTTTATCAGAGCTGTAAGTTGGAGTGCACAAAATGCTGACTCGCATTGGTCGCACGTGCATATCACTCTTACAGTAGAACACTTCAGTTTTCATGCATCTTATAAGAAGTGTGGGTTACAGCGCGATTTCATATCTTGTTCAAGTCGCTTAACGTTACAAAGACGATAAATATTTTTCTTGGACATTTCCGTTTTTCGAAAAAGCTACAAATCTTTTTAATGCTAC
>JGI24159J19872_10002605_pt1 | contig 21694 bp, 11 predicted proteins | sample Ectturendosymbi4_FD_19872 | JGI IMG/M metagenome (IMG submission 19872) | reverse complement strand
ATTTTCCTACGATTTTCAAGTCATTCAATCACAGTCTTTCAGCTTTTTGCCCAGAGTAAACTAGCTGAATATAAACAGATATATCTTTATGCTTGCAGTTGTTTTTATTATTATGCTGATATTGTTATATACGCTGTAGTTTAATCCGACAGTTAGATTTTTGCACAAATCGCCACTTTGGAGTAACAACATTAATATATTTTTGGTCAATGTAACGCACCTGCTTGGCTCTTCAGGTTGTGATTTGTTGTGCTGAGAATACGTTTTTGTGCCTTGCGTTTTTTTAATCGTTTCGCCAACAGCGATTGAAAAGCCGATGTAAGCCTAAATCGTGCTTCTTGACACATGAAGTTCGTTCGCTTGCGGTGAGGGACGCCATACTGCAAGAAGCTCTAGATGTCTTACCTGTGTTCTTACGGTTAGTGTTGAAATCAAACTGGTTTTATTGCAGAAGAGGAAGAAACAGAAGAATAGGACATTTTCATGACAGTCGAGAAAGTATTTCTGACGAAACTTCATGTTCTTCTGATGACGATGACTGGGATGGATCGTGTCGACAGTTTTTTCAAAGTAAAATTAAATTTTATTGGTCCTGTACTTTTCAAAATCGATATGAGATTCTCTGTTTTTTGTTTAAGCTCTGACCATTGACTAAGGCCCTTTGAAAAATTGCGCGAAAATTACCAACAAAACCTGTCGTGATCTAAACCAAAAGTTGTCAGTGTTAAAAGGTTTTATTGTGTTATATCATCTTGATACTTTTGTGTAATGTACAACCTTTGTTAATGCAACTACATATGTTTATTTTCTCACACATGAAAAATTTGTAGTATAAAAAGTGTTTAATGTTTCTTGGTTACCGTGTGAAATTTGTGAACAGTGTTTGTTGATAATGACATACACAATGTAAGCAGTGTCTTTTGTGCATTTTGTATCAGAGGCAAGTACCCATATACGTATGTGCTATAACAATTTGAAAGGCGGCTTTTTATGCATAAACTTGTTTTAGTTTTTTATAAGAAAGTCCTGAAAGGATTTTTGAAAAGGTTGTTCAACAAACCCCACTATGATAGAGCGATTCACATTAATTTTAATTTTTTAGAAAGACAAAAGAGTTAAAAATCATGATTTTCGTTAGGGTGAAAAGACCCTATCAAAATCGCACAGCTTCAAATTAAATACTAGTACATAAGAAGTGAATAAATTTTCAGTGGTTTGCTTCGTATACCTGAAAAGCAAAATGTTTTTCGAAAAATCGACAAAACACTGCGAACTTGCTGTATAAAATTCCGCTGACGTCAACATTTTGCATTTTTGTTTTTGCTTATTCAAATAGATGTAAGATACATAAATGGTTGGTTTGTAGACTTCTATTTCTTCACGTATTAAGTTGCAACGTTACAACGTTATACAGTATTTCTGAGCTACTCTGACGGAAGGTCATTCTTCATCGGCATCATTGCAATCTACTCCATTATTTCGCTGTTATTGATTGAAAGGTTGATGGGTAAGGTCATTAGGTTATGCTTTGAATCAAACAAAGAGGGCACGCTACGATTGCTGCGAACAAATTGTGAGCGTCAGAGTCTGCAGACAAAACCTTTTCAATGTTGGGTTTTGAAGGACATAAAACCTTTTCAAAAATATTGCTTTTTTCATTTGAAATTCTTCGACAAAACTTTTAGTCTGTTAAGAAAGGGAACGTTAACGCGCTTGCTGAACGCGCATTAGTATTTAATGAATATCGCAATCATCCATCATTTGCACCTTTGTGTACTATATTTTGCTGTTGAAGTTTAAAAATTACTCCAATGTTTCAAGCTAGATTTCTTAATGCTGTACATCATACTACAACTTAGTCATAAAAAGCTTACGTTTTTCCTTGTACATCATAAAAAGAGTAAGTCTTATGTTTTCAACATTTAAAAAAGAGGTAAAAGTTTTTCACGAATTGGAAATGGATAAACCTATAAGAAGAAACGGTTCATCACGTTTTATGAATATATGTCAGTGAGAATCGGAATCCACGCTATTGCAGATGTTGCTTTCATGAAGTCTGAACGTTTAAAATAAGACTAACGTGACACAAAATGCAAAAAAGGGTGCAATATTCCCAGGCGAAAAATTCTACGTAAATCACTTTAAAATTCTGATATAGTGAAAAATATTTAAAACTGGTTTTGGTTTACTATCTTTACTAAGTAAAATGAACTGACCAAATTTTCTTAACAACTTATTTTGCTTGATTTGCTAATTTTGTGGAAAACCGTTGAGTTACTTTTTCAAACTTGGACATTGTTTATTTCAGACCTTCTCAACTGCGAGTATATGTTTCCTATTCCTCAACCCACTAGATACAACAGCAATGTAATAACAGGTTTTGCTAACTTCTTCCATTATATACTGGTTACAATGGGAAATATAGGCGAGCAGTTTGGTGCCAGTGCCTCTTCACACAACCACGGTCATTTCTAGAAATAGCGCTTGTTTTGAATACTTGTGCCTCTCGTTTTAGTTATTTGGAGTATGTCACACGCCAGCAAGAGCAGTTTTTTTAACTTCCAAAGACTTTTACCAATATTGCTTTCTCATGACATCTCCTTTCGAAAAATAACGCGAAAATTGCTAAGTGTCGTCAATCAGAGTCGACCAGAGACTGCGTGATGGCCTAACTACAGTAATGTACAAATTCGTTTAATTATTGTTGGATTTTTGTTACTGTAGCATCCTGTTCTGGGTTCTTCCTCCGAATATTTTTGTATTTTTCAACTTCTTCAAACGCTAGTCCGTTTTTCAACTTCTCCCAGCAGCGCCATATAGATCCACACAGGATTGGCTATGAGAAAAATACACTTTACAGTAATTTAATTGCTAGTTGTTCTTGTAATTTTTCATAAACAGTACTTTTTCGAAATGTTTTCCTCACACTTAAGCCACTCGTTTCAGTTGACATTGGCAGACATTTTGCAAGTAGAAAAACAAATTTTCACAGTTCCGTTTCACACCCGATTGTTTGCTTTTTTTCAACTTCCAGTTCTTTATTTTACAGAGGCAATAAAAGCAGAAAAACAGCATAAAATTCTAAAAATATTGTCAAATAGCCCATGTATCGCGTTTGTGAATTTTCGCTGTTGTTGTTCTTTCTCAAATTCTGAACAATGTAATTCTTTATTCTTTCTCAACATTATATCCGTGCTTTATTGCAAATACCCCTTTAAAAACTGTTCGCTTGGAAAGAAATATTTACAATTTAGATTGCATTGCTATTTGGATAAACTTGTAATAAAATTTGCAAGTTATTGTCTTAGCAAGATCAAATTGAAAGACCCACTAATTCTTGCAGTAAAAGAAGTCTATAAAAAATCCAATAAACCAAAAAAGTTTTTTTACATTTGCTCCAAGTCATTAAATTTTATAGGTTCTGTTTGTTTACAGTGATCCTGTATTTGAGATCGAATATCTTTCCGACAATTAGCCATTTGTTAAAAACGGTTTTCCTTTTTTAACAAAACGCAATGCACAACATGTCAACTAAAAATATCATGTACACATAAACTTTAAGGATCCGTTATAGATTTGGTTGGGATTCTTAAACATGTAATACTGGTCCCCACACGCGTGCCAAGTTCGACAGTTGATTTATTGACATGAGTTCAACTCATGAAACCGTGGTTTGTACACGAAGCATCGTAGTTGCCCATCTTCAGAGATTAGTTTTTATGCAAACCCAATATAGATGCCGCTGGTTGTTTATTCGCTCTTGTTCAGAACGCACATAACCACAAAAGGGACAATAAATTATTGTTTGTTCAACTAATTCTCAAACAACCAAACGCGTTCTTTTGCAGAATATAGAATTATTTGGCAGCGGAGAAGGAGAGTGGAACTACTTTCCACCTCATGTAGACTACATCCTCCCTCAGGTAAGCTATACATATCACCTCAGTTAAGACCAGGTGTGTAGTGGGCCGGGAACGCGTGGGAACGGCGTTTCCAAACCCTTTTTCGTGTGGGAATGCGTTCCCAATCGTTTTCGATGTTTTCCGTTTGTAGTGCAATGGAAGAGAATGCTTGAGAAGAGAATGCCGATTTAAAAATGAGTTTGAAGTGCTGTTGAAAATGATAAATTTTTGGGTGCGTTCCTACACTTCTTCTTTAGCACTACACCCCTGGTTAAAACTACATGCTACCTTAGATAAACTACATCTTACTTCAGGTAAACTACATGCTCCCTTCGGTAAACTACGTTCTCTGAGGTGACCCACGTGCTACCTCAGGTAATGGAGATTCTGTAACACTGATACTTCATTTCAAAAGCTTTTCACATTAGGATGCACAAGCTATTAGTTCGTTTTACAAAATCTTATGTTTATTATTGATTCGGGACCCGGAATTTTTAACCATGATGTTTCAAAAGAGAGTATGAATATACTCTAACAAGACGCGAGTACATCCGAACATGTATAAGCCAAGCAATGATTCCAGCTGCAATTGCTTCTTTGAAAAACGTATCATGTCTGCCGGCACAAAACGGTGCAAATCTAACATGGTGCAAGCACGAACTTCCACGACTGATTTCAACCTTTGTGATAAAATTTGCTTTTTATCTTGAACAACAACCACTGGGCAATTTTGTGTTTGGTGGCGTAGCCAAGAAGTTCAGTGAAAAATTTGGGACAAGTTGTGCGTTGTTCAACCTTCAAACCTTGCAAAATGTCATGATCTTCAATTGAAAAAATCGTGAAGAGCAATAAAACGTCAATCCACTGTTTTTCAAACCTAATGCACACGAAGGATGGGCGTTTATCGCTGTGCAATACATTTCCGCCTTCGAAATAGAGAGTAAGGAGCATCCTCGAAACAGAGAGTAAGGAGCATCCTCGAAATAGAGAGTAAGGAGCATCCTCGAAATAGAGAGTAAGGAGCATCCTCGAAACAGAGAGTAAGGAGCATCCTCGAAATAGAGAGTAAGGAGCATCCTCGAAATAGAGAGTAAGGAGTATCCTCGAAATAGAGAGTAAGGAGCATCCTCGAAATAGAGAGTAAGGAGCATCCTCCGTAACCCCCTACGACTGCAACGCTCTCGCATGCGTGGGCAAAAATTTTGTTGTAGTCTAGTGGCATTTAGACATGCATCACTCATGATGATAATTTCATTATAAAAAATTATCAGCGTCAACTTAAATAAGGGTTGCAAACACTCGCAACTTTTGCTTCTGTAATTCAAGAAAACGGTTGATGCGTTTTCTTTATGAATATTCCCAATCCTTTCAGGCATGAAAATTTTCACAAAATTTAGAGCTTGACGTCACTTCTAGTAAAGGCGTAAATATGTCACAGTCTCAAAATGCAAATCGCGCTTTTACGTAAAATTTAATCATTGCGTAGATAGACAAACACATCAGTGCCGAACAGATCGACAAATGGGTAATACTGCAGTGTGACTGCCGATTTTTATTCATAAACGTTCTTTGTTGTTTAACTTCCAGTGAGGCCATGTCTCACTTGCTGTCATAGCAATACTTTGCTGCGCGTAGTAGAAGTACATTTGTTTTGCATTCAGGCAGAAACTTCTACGAGTGCATTTACAAATACACATATTCCGGGTTCGACCACAAGGCCAGTCAAAGAAGAATGGATGTTTATGATGCAACACTTTGTGCATTCTGTACTTCGCTTTTTTCTCTGCTGTTTGTTTTTCCTTTTTCTGCCTCTTTTGATTATTTGCAGTGTATTTTTTGATATCCTTTTGCAGCAATGTTCTCTCATTTCTCAAAGAGAATAGTGTGAATTACTCATTTTCAAGAACATACTGTGGTATCAGAGCAGACACTTCAACTTGGCGGCCGTCTAGAACGCAACCTTTAGGATCGCAGAATCCTCTTTTTTGGTTTTCATGATCCGAATATTTTAGTGTGACGTGTCTTGCCTAGGGCGCAGAATTGTCTCGGTCCGGTCATGCCTTTCTGAACAAAATTCTATCTGAACAAATTCATTTACTTTCTGAACAAAATTCTATCTGAACAAATTCATTTACTGTAACTCATAACCCATTCTTTATAGTTGAGATTAGTTCCTTAGGGATATTTTGCAAATCACAAATAAAGTTTTGTCTGATATAGAAAAATTGTGCTTTTTTATGGGCCAAGCTTCAAAGTTTTTGGGAGCTACATATTTATTGGAGTGAATTTCGAACGGCGACGTAAGGTTTTCACGTGGTTTTCTGAGGACATTTTTCTGAGTTTAAAGAAGGGCGATTTGAGGGAAATGTTGACAAAACATCAGTACAGTTTTTGGCATGCTGTGTCACTCATGTGAAGCAACCTGAACTAAAGCAAATAGTGAATGGAACAGCGTCGTGCACGAACAACACTTCTTATATTTATGTTTCAGGCTCTCCCCAACGGCCAGTCATATACTTCCGGGTCAAACTTGTCTGTAGCTTTGACGAAGGCAACGGTCTTATTTTGGTCCTCCTTGGTAAGCATTTGGGTTTCGCAATACCTATTTGAGATTACTCGAGCATTACAACTAAGCCTTTTTGTTGTAATTGAGGTAAGTGTGTTTTCTTTAAATAAAAATAGCTGCGTCATTGAATAAAACAAAATTTTGTTTTGCGGTCATTACTGTCCATGCCTATCAGCCGCAAAATCGCTTATGCATTGGAACGTTCCATACATGTTGCTAAATAAGTCTTTAGATATTGACGAGTGTACGAAGATATTATAAAGGAGTACAAAATTGTGTTCAGAGACATAGTACCTGCCTTAACCCTGGTATTGGTGTGTAGAAAATTACACCAATATCTTTGCAAGTAAGTATAAAAGTGACAGGAATTTTTAACTTCGGTATAAAAAGTATTTAGCTAGTTAAAAGCATTGTGGACATTTGTAATTTATTTTAAAACTTTGGTTAGTGAACTGCTTCCTCCTGCTGGTCCAAGCACTTAATATTTTTTAACATAATTTGATACACTCATGTTGACATTGGTAGTGGTCGTGATTTATTACTCTTCCAGCCGTAATTTCAATATGTGCAAGTAACTGGTGCAATTACATCGATGTTTGCAAGCGTTCGAGTTTTGTCAGAAAGCGTGTTGTCGAATTCCGAATTTACAGTACAGGCACAAAGGAAGATTTCCTAATATTGTGTGCTTAGATCGAGCTTGTGTGCTGAGATCGGGCTTGTGTGCTGAGATCGACCTCAGCGGATACTACGAATGTCAGGAGAAAAACGCAGAGTTTCTGCATGAATGTGGTGTTACTGATGTTGTTCACAAGGAGGGGGTAATCTCGATTAAACGTCATCCATACGTAATACATACTCGAGTAAAACGTCATCCATTCAACTAAAATCGCAGAAAATAGATGTGAAATACAGGGGCATAACGAGATTGGATGGCGCCCGGGGCAAGAAGCAAGTTTATGCGACCCCATGTTCGAACTTAAGGTCTTTCGGAAGCAAATATACTGCATTGAAGAAAGTACTTGTGACACTGTCGGAACTTTTCGACGATTCCCGCAGTCACTCGGCGCCCCCATAGTGATTCGGCGGCGGGAAATTGTTCCCCCCTTGCCCCCTTCGTTTCGCCCCTGGTGAAATAAGTACAGGGGTGCCGGTGTTAGACAAATGATCTTTTGTCAGACGAAAGTCATGTTTACAACCTTTTATTTCAACCAAAGTTCATGGTTACCACCTTTTATTATGCATTCATACAGCAAACCGACATTAACGAGAACATCTAGGACGAACCGCCGTTGACTATAGGCACTGCTGTAATTGCTGGAGTTCTAAAATCAGCTTAAAACTCATGAAGCATGGCGGGCTACAAAGTCCGGTATTTTTTTAGCGCTTGCCACGTGGAGAAAAGTCTTCATTTTATACAGCACATGAAGATACGAGGAGCAACGGGTTAGATCTTTCCTTCCCTGAAACACAGCACTGCGCTTCAATTGATTCATCAACGCATATTATATTACTTTTTAGAGGAGTGTTGTTTCTTAGATAACGAATAATTGCAACTCCTACATTGTTGGAGAAAGCGTTCATTGGAAAAGTGCGTTTTTGAAAAAGCCGTTTTCCAACCAAATCTTGCAAATATTTTTGCAGTACAGAAATTTCTTTACACAAAACGTCTACATGAAGAACATCGGCAAGATCCGGATAGCCCTGGTCAAGTACGATACATCTCACTGGCTTAAAGAGGTACAGTTATTACGCAGGCTGCATGGAATGCGTTCGTCGAAATTCGAGCATTTGTTAAAGAGTGAAGCAATTGGTTTTACATTCACAGCATCGCTTTCCAAGAGCGTTGACTATGCACGTAATAATTAATGCAAGAAATTATTTGTTTAGATCTGACGCAATGTAAAATTTTGTTCACTTATTTATCAAGAATTGTTAGCTACTGTGCTACCCTAATTTGACTGTAGCCCACAACGATTAGTTACCGGCTTGATAAAAGCAAATTTTGCAGAGTTGGGCCAGCAGGTGTAAGATTCACGATCATCTGCATTTCTTGTATCAACAGTAATCGTTCAACACTGCCTTTTAAAGCGACCTTTCGACATACGATTAGTGTTTAAAATCAGCTTTTTTTATTTATTTTTCACTATTTCATGTCAAAAAATTTACTGGGTTTGTACAGGTTCTCACTTACGTCTACGGTGACTTCTATAGCAACGTGCCTGTCTTCAAGCAAATCGGAGCGTCTTACGCAGTTCCTCTTCAGGGCTATTACTCCAGCGACTGTCTGTCAGACTTGGTTAACTACCAATTCAACCTCACACACCCTACTATGGATGGAATAGTTATGGGAGTGTATAGTATGTCCTTTGCATGAGAATGTTTGAGTGGATATGGATATAAACGCCCTTAGCCTGGATATAATTTGAAACGAGCAGCTACAGAGAATTTCGGAAACAATTTGTATTCGGTTTTTCAAATAGTCCATGATATCAAGATCGTTTTTGCTCATCCTTCTTTTAATAATCGTGATGAAATTTTCCCTGCATGCTGAAAAACTTTTAATTTTCACTACATGCTGCAAAACTTTATGAATATAGTTTTCTTGATCTAAGTGCATTGCAAACGTTGCACTTTCTTCACTTTCTTTTACGATATTGAGTAATTTTTAGTATTTAAGTAATTTTTATTCACAAATTTAAGTACTTTTTATTCACGAATGAAGTATAAACGTTCGTTGCCAGTGCAAAAGTAATTCAAACCCCTAGGCTTGTTGTTTTGTTCCGTGATGCCACCTGGCTTTTTATTACACGTAGGAACGTGAGAAACGACCTCTGCGTCTTGCTGTACGTAAAAAAACGTTTTAACCACTTTATTTTTATCCGGGGGCAGATGTCAGGTTATGAGAGATTCATAGCTTTTGCTGTTACGAAATGACTGTTGGATGTATCACAAGTGGAAGCTTGAAAAATATTCATGCAACACTTGATAATATCGAGCAAATTATAGCTTTTTCTTAGTTTCTTGCTGCGCACTTCCTTTTTTAGAAATGAAATTTACGAAATAACTTTTAACTTTTCTTTCTACCTTATAAAATCTAAATTGATGGTCATTGCTTCTTCCTTGCCCAGTGAAACCAAACTTTTTGCCCAGTGACACCAAACTTTTTGCCCAGTGACACCAAACTTTTTGCCCAGTGACACCAAACTTTTTGCCCAGTGACACCAAACTTTTTGTCCAGTGACACCAAACTTTTTCAACTACTTGCGAGACTCGGGCGACCTGGCCGATGTTCCAGAAAGCGCTCCTTTGTTCTTCGATCACTGCTTCGGTAGCGACAACTGGAATTTCCAGAGAAGAAAGGACTGCTTCGACGCACACAGGAACACCTGGATTTGCCGTGGGTTGGGAGAGCAGGAGTATCGTTTCAAGGACGGGTCGAACATAACTTATTACAAGCTGACTGATATAAATGGCATTGGCGCCCCGGTTAATTGATTATGGTCTAAATTGGCAAAGCTTCCTTGATTGGCGCCTTATCTTTTTCGTCGTTTGTCATTTTTTGATCACAAAACTGTTGCAAACACGACAGCGACGCTGGTGCGTTCNTGCCATAATTTGCTTTTGATNTAACAGTTTACTGACGAGTAACAAAGGAAACACTTTATAAAACATGTATTACAAGAACAAAGTGTTCATTGATAATCTTGATCAGACGACGATATGTGTTTGACTGCATGCAGTCTCAACGAAGGCAGATTGTACTTGGGGGTATGAAGTCTAGCTCCGTCGATTGGCGATAATGTTTTTCCCAAACCTGATAAACATTCAATGGATATTTTCAACAACTTGACATAAAACTTGAACGATTGAACAATCAACAGAACAATGCGATGATGATAGTCCGGACAATCGTGAAATTTCGGGTTGTGGCCCTTAATGCAAAAGTGTCTTCGTAAAAAGATTACGAATAAATACAAAATACTTGCTTGAAAACGCGTTTATTCACTAGGCGTTTTCTGGTGTTTCACAAAAACCGTTGAGTTCCAGTATTTGATCCAGACAACTGGCGGACAACCGGTGATTAGCGCGGGAGTATTGCGCAATATGTTCAAAGTGCGGTAATTAGATCAGCAAGGTTTTTCCAAATCCTCCGCTCCACCTATTTACCGTCTTTCTTTTGGGCAAACCGCGTGTTATATACCGTTTTGGGGAAACTGCGTGTTATATACCGTTTTGCGCAACAGCAAAGAAATTTTTGATTGTGTGAAATCAAGATACTTAAACAATCATGCTTTCTGTTTTTAAAGTTGTATTTTCCACAATTTTATGTAATAGCCAATGAAGAATGTGCTTCTTTAAGCTTACGTCGTATTTGATGGTTGCGTTTAAGCATCTGCTAAGAAAACTACAGTTGCTTGATGTAAACAAAGATAGATTGTTCAAAACAACCCTGGCAAAAGGCTACAAAAAGGAGTAAAGTTATGCCTGTATACCAACACAGCTTCNCAATAAAAAAGAACCACATCAATTTAAAAAGCAGCGGAAATTTATCCTAAAAAGTTGGTGAGTGAAACCAGCTGAACAACGTGGCAGGCAATCATCATTTTCTGTTCTACAATGTATCTACCCATTTCAGCCAGATTAGAATCAGCGCCTCTTGTACATTTCTGCGCACTGAACCTTGATCGCCCTGCAATATCAATACCATTGTTTTAATAAAGATCTGTAAGAACCACTNGCAGCACGCNGCGAGCGCTCTAGCTGCAGCTTTCTCCAAACCGGTGANGTCCTACAGAGTTTGCTGTAGCAAAATACTACAAATTACGANGTGTTTTACTCGATCGTAAANCANGAAAGGTCTGTTCCGCAGATAATTTTTCTTTTTAATAGAAACAACCAAGCACTATCATATTTAAATCAAAGATCTACGAAACCAGTGATTGCATATAAAGGTTACCTGATGAATTTGATTACCAGAGAAAAAAAAATAAAACCACCTGTTGCAAAAATGTTGAGCACGTCCAAACCAGTTATTACCATTTTACGAAACCAAATCAATGTTATATGCGCGAGTGCGAACCAGGGGTATATGCGCGTGTGCGAACCAGGATTAGGCCTATTCCAAGAGAAGATGAGTTTCTGTTGAAACTTTGCTACAATAAAAGTTTGATGAAGATGAAAGTTTTACCACTAAGACTGTCTTGTGATAGAGTACAGATTAATTCAAAATGACTTAAACTATTTTGTTCTTAAAACTTGACAAAAACGAAGTTGATAAGTTAAAGCACCAAAGGAGCTATGCTGCCTTAAATATAAAGACATATTTTCGTTAATTTTTCTCAAACAGCTATTGTCGCTGTGTTATCTAAGCTACGTACTATAGCTTGTAATTACTTTGCGCGAACGATTTTCGCAAGACAGCTGGTCAAACAACAAAATCGCAGTTCCTTTTTTTACCTCAGTTGAATTCGTCCTTACGTAATGAACCTGGATCTGCAAAATCTCGTAAGTATTCGAGCAGCTTAACACTGTTGGTCAACTGAATATAGAAAGTACGCCCTGGACCTACGTATGCTGGTGGCTGTTTTGAGAATTTTGTATGTAGTTTTTCAAATTTTTAGATTCACTTTTCAACGAAAAACAGCTACTTTTCTCACATTAAAGAAGTCATGTAGCCTAATATGTACTATAACATTTTAACTTTGATTTGCATCCGATAACTAGAAACATTATAACTAATAAAGCGTTGCTGGTGGAATGATGCTATTTTATCTTACATAAGCTAATGTGTGCCAGTGGCACTTGAAAAAGGCCTGTAGAGATAAAAGCTTGGCCAGCCATGATATTGACAACATTACTGAAGAAATCAGACGCGAGTTACTGTCGTGTTACTATGTAAGGCAATTTTTGTTAACGAAAAGGTTAGAAAGAGTCTTGCGGAAACCAACGAGCAGTCCAAGAGGAATTTGCCCTCTGCTCTAACGTTGAAGATTTCAACAAAATTTGAAGAAANGTATGCAGGAATNCGNTCTCTTGCTATTTGTGTTTACTGCCNGTGAAATCCAGCTTTGCTTATACATGCAAGCAGCCCAAGCCCTCAATAACATAGCCAGCCAAACATTTTGAAGGGGGCCACTTATGTAGAATTTAAGCGAGCAAGAGTATTTGGTTGGGATCACCACGTCTCGAAGCACAAAACGACCACGTATGCTATAGAAATTTGAGGGGGCGTAACCTCTTTGGCTCTTCTGGCTACGCCTGTGCAAGGCCTTACAGAAATTCACACCAACACCACTCGGCATGCAATCCAAAAGCAGGTTGTTTATTATAGCTTGTTTGTTTGCCTTGTATCCAGCTATGTTTTACATCTGCATCGCAGATCTTTTCAGTCGAGCAAAGACGACAACAGTAAAGCAGAATTGTCAATTTCTAGTTGTGTGGTTTTTCGCAAGAGAACAACAGCTTAGTGCAAGACGTAGCTGGATGTTTGACTAACGACACGTCGCAGCAGCTTTTTGGCACTTGGCAGACTTCCTGCTGATTTTTCTGTTTATCTCTAGCCTTTCTAAACGTTTATTGACAAAACCAATACACTTGAGAGAGGTTTTCTACTCAAATACTTAGCGACATTTTATTTTAGAATCTTTCACGAAGTTTTAAAGTAAATGGCAGAAGTCATCATTGCCTGGAAAAATTATACAGTAATTACCAAAAATGCCATCAGAGTCCAATAAAATGTTGCCACCTAAAAGAATGCAGTAGACGATTCATCAGACGTTGTATCTATAGTAACTGGGTGTTTCGTGATCAGCAGTTCTTTTCAATGGCTATTTACACATTTTTCAGTGGGTTTGCAGACCTTCAGCCAAAACGCAAACTTTAGGAATTTATAAGAAAAAAGTCATTTAATTTTATGCGTATTGACATTTTCACATTTATACAGTCTGCTATAAAGAATTTGCATTTTGGCGATGTAACCTTACAAGCATACAAACGACGATATTGAATTGTATTCAAATTCGAAACTGCATTGTATCTGGAATAAGTTTTAAATTTTTATATAGTATTTACTTTGCAAAGAAAATTAATTTTAGATTTTGAAATTTTACACCCAACAACCTTTCCTAGGTTGTATTTTTGACCAAATGCCATCGCTCTGTTTGTGATGATCTTCAACACCAATCTTTTTTCAGCGCTCTATGTTTTACCAAAACTTTTGGAAGTCGGTAAAGTGGTATCCTCGATTAATATCTATGATGCTACAGAAGATTCGATTTTTGAAAGTATTTCTTGTTTGTGAAAAGTTTAATTACTCTTTTTTCGGGTCTGTTAAGGTTCTGCTACCGACGGTAATAAACTCATTTCACCGGAGCTTTTTTTTGAACAATTTAACGTAATCGTGTAATGCTACTTGATCGACTGTAACCAAAATAATCAACTGCGGACAAAATTTCAATTTGTTAAACACAAAACAGAAAACTGCTTTTAAAAATGTGAGAAAGGATATTTTGTTCAAAACTCAAGTCCACGTTGCAACGTACCGCAACTAAAGAAAAAATTAAACTTAACAGTTTGATACACGACTGCTTCAAGACACCTATGTCCTCTATTTGGTTTGTCTTGTCGTATACAATAAACAATTCTGGTTCCAGCTGTGAAGCTTTGTAAAAGCTGTAGCCTTCTTCCCTCTTCGAGTGTAAAAGCTGTAGCCTTCTTCGAGTTGACGTAATTCAGTTTCATAACCAACGGCGTTTGCTGAACGTGAAGTCATCTCTTTTTACTGTACAGAGTTCAAAATGCAAGATTGCGTAATGGTCCGCCAGAAGCTGATGTATAATTTTACAGATAATCATCAGATTCGTAGTAATTCATTTTAAGATTTGTATTTCGTCAGCGGAAAGTTTGACAGTTTTAATACTAGAAAAAGGTCAAGTTTTGTGCTTGTATTAGAAAATCTTAGATAGGCATGGAAGTGATTGCAAACTTAAACAAGTCTTGCGATTCTAAAATTCAATTGTTATAAACGCGATGCAGTAGACCTAGAAAGTGCTGGACTGATTTTTAAATTTCAATAAAAACTATCGCCACCAGGTCAAAAATGATATTTGCTTTATTTGCGCATGTTGTATGAAGAGCTGGAGCGATAGTTTTTTCAAGCCCACAATAGATACATAAAATCGTTTGCTAACGTTAGCCCTAAAAGTGGCTGGTTATGATAGAAAAGGCCTTATCATGAAAAATAAGGTTACACAACGACCTTTTCATGCAATCTATCTGAGAGATTTTCTGACGTTATTCATTCTTTCATTTATTGATTAGACAGGCGAGTGTAGAACAGCTGGGTGGGCTGAAGCCTTTATTCTGACGACCAACGGATATTAAAGTAAGTAATTTACTTTCGATCTGAACTTCAAACGTCAATCAGGTCAGCATAAAGCATGTCCTCATTTGTTTGTGCATTATCTTTGACGAGGTGAAGCTACAAAGAATAAACAGCAGTGAACTTTGAATCTCTACCTTACAAACCAACATAATGCTAACTGCCCTTCAGGGACCGCAGAAGCCCATGTACCAGGTTTTTGTCTCGAACCTTGTCCAGTCATAATTTTTCGACCGATAAATCTAGAGAGCTGTTTAAACATTTTAAAGAAGCAGAAAGTCTCCTAACTTCGATTTAATAAATCGGGGTAATTTTGTGTTTGAACTTTTTTGTTGTAANGTAACGAGTGGAGACGTCATGCAATTTTTTGGATGACGTCATCAGGTCCAGAGAAAAAAGTTGAAGTGGCTTNTTCCTTTAAAATAATCTGAGCGGAAATCCGCGTCTTTAAATCCCTTGATTGGCCATCTAGCGTCAGAGGTTTTTAAGTCATGGCCAAAAAACGAGAATGGTAACCCGTGGTAAATCTCCTAGGTATGCTCCTTCTGCTAAATTTCAACCTGTTCAAATTATACTGGCAAAGCCACTTCACTTTTGCATTTTGCTTTTTATACAAATAATCTATCCGTCTGTCCCGGATCCAACCTGCCGTTAAATTTGAGAATTCAAATGCAGTAGCCTACCCGAGTAAAAGAAAATTATCCTAGTATGTTTAAACAAAAAGATACAACTACTTCCTCTTGACTACAAGTAGGGTTCATCGCCGTACAACACCAACATACATACATCTGTTTTCTACAAAAACTATGAAGATGGCTTACCACAGTTAACTGTGTGTTAACAAAGAGAATTTAAGGATCTGGTCGATTGTTTTTTTCAGAGGTGGGGAGGTGGAGCTGCAAGTTTGACTGGTCTTTTTTCAAGAGATTGTTTTTTTCAGAAGGCTGGTTTTTCTTCGCAAGTTCAGGCTGTAAGATGTATGACCTTTTTTCAGCATACTGATCTTTCTTCCATCTCCGCATCTGTAAGTTTACACTTGAAAGTTTGAAGTGCAAAACGGAAACCGAAACAGTTTTCAATCACAAGTTTGCAGCTAATGTGCGATGGGAAAAAGCCACTTTACTTTCACAAGTGCGAGTTAAGAGAAAACCGTAGACAGAAAGCAAAGCGTCAGGTAGGCCTATGCCATAATTACCACGCTCATTCCGCTCTTTAGGACATCTGTGTGAAAAATAAAATCCAATAATGATTAATTGAATTCCAAGTCAATTCATAATAATCAACATCAAAATAAAAATCATCTTTGCGACGTTTCCAGTGCTTGACTAAACTTTTAACCTGAGGTTTCACCACTTTTCAATTCTAGCCTTACATACGCCTTGTAGAAGTTCGTTGAAAGAATATTAATTAAGGCTTGTGTCTTGAAGTGCTTCTTTGCATCAATTATAAAAAGACAAAATTTACATTCGAAACAATGATCTTTTTCACATAAATGCTCTACTCTTGAAATTGAAACATATCACACAATAACTCAACAATGTTATAAAAAGTAAAATACTTGAAATTCCACAAAAAAAGACATTACGAATTGCATTAGATGTACTTCATGACATGCATATTTGCAAGGAAAATTGAAACTTATTTTGTGGCTTTCCGAACCTTGCATTTGTACTTCGTAGTTCAGTGAGATTGCTTAAACATTGGCTACAATTGAAACCATACAGCGCATGCATGCACCAAGTTTTTCAATGCTACTCACTCTTTGTCGTATAGGCCTATTATTAAAAATGTCACAATTTTATCAGAACAAATTAACTAAATCAGACGTTTGGAGCGTGACTTTATCTTGTACCTTTGAATTCAACCTGGGACATCGTTGATTCAAAAGCTGCAAACACACCAAAATCAAAACAGGTTGACTGAAAACTAAACAGCGACCATTTCACCATGTTATGTAAAGGCAGTTCCACGTAATGAAAGATATTAAGCGTTCCTTTTAAATCAGGATGGTGCACCCACGAAACAACCCGAAATGTTTTCAATGTGACCGAGGCCAACAAAAATCAGCCCAATTGCTTTTTTCCCGATCCCTTGATATGAGTTGCTATTTTTAGAACAGGTTTTGACTTGCAAATATTTCAATTCTACTTCTGAGCGTTTGAGACGCAACTATTCTTCCATTCTCATAATTTTGTGCTGTACACTTATCCCGAGCAAGTTATTAAGCAATTGATACCATTCAGACCTTGTGCGTCAGTTCACTGCCAGAACAGCGCCATTGCTTTCCAGAATCACGGTAAATAATAGAGTGGCTAGAAACTTTTGTTTGTTTCCGAATGCCGGATGACAGTTTTTGGTCTTTGCCTTTTATGCAGGAATTCGCACCACTCAGAGCGCAGCCGTCTTCCTCGACGAAACCATCTTTCCCACGGATAAGAGTGACAACGCTCCGAGCATAGCATTGCTTTCCGTCCCATCGAAGCGCAGTTGTTGGTGACACGACTAAAGACGTTGGCACCCGGACATAAGGGCCAGGCAAGATATCGCGTTGACGAAGTAACTTCCTCACAATTGCCTTATAAACTCATTGATCACGGAGAAGGATAAATTTTGAGCCGAAATCTCTCTCGAGGAACTTGTGGACAAGTTCAGGTTCGAAGTGGATCTATTAAAGTTTTGCCTGAAACTTATTTTCGAGCAAATCAAAAGGTTAGTTTCGGTCTCTGCTGCTGTTCAGACAACTGAATATATTTTTGTAAGTATTGAAGCTGAAGGTAATATTTTTCATTTGGCTTGTTTAGTTGACATTCTATTTCCTACGCGTATATCCAGATTATCTGGAATTTTACTGTAAAGGGTATAGGTTTAATCGGAGTTGTTTGAGAATGGCCCAACATATTTTTATCAGTCACAACGCCAGTAACTTTGAAGTACACTAGCGAAAAGGTCATATTTATTCCCTGCTATCGATGCATTAACATTTGCCCCGCAGAGTGCAGCCCGATCGACAGCTCCTTCCCCGATTTAAAAATTGACAGTGTTGAGGCCGGGTCGGCGCGGTGTCACATGCGTCAATCACCACAAATGGGAAGTGCTCTAAGACTAGCACCGGGTTTGCGAAAATGTAGTGCTGTGTGACAGTGATCGCCGTTGTTGCTTGTTGCTGCAGTGTGCAGTGTACATCTTTGCCCGCTTGCCGCTCCGGCAGCAACAACAGCAATGTTGCGTATCTTGTGCTTCATAAGGATCAGTTTTACGAAAATAATTTTGCCAATCTAACAGCGTAAAATTTAGATATTTACGAATTTAATCAATGTGATTTATTTAATGATTTTGTTCCATAGCGACAGTTCTAATACTGAGTAGAAGCATTACAGGTGAAGCAAAAAATGTTTTGTTCATGTGTTTTGTAATAATACTCGCGTTTTTGTGCGAATATCGACTTGCTTGTTTAGATTGCAACGCAAATAGCAAAAGGTGCATTGATCCTAAATATCTGACACGTTTCAAACTGTTTGTGTGAGGTCCCGTCGCGCCAAAATTAAAGGTGGGGTAAGTTAGAAAAAGAAACCAAACTGTTTTACTGCAGTTCAAACAGCTGGGAGATTTTCGCCGAAGGTTCAGGAAAAGTGACGAACTGTCCATGTGTTGGTACCATTCGGGGCAAAGCTGTTCCTCTTTCGAAAGTATAAGCAAGAAGGTGCCTCCCGCGCTCCCCAAACAGTTGGTATTTGGTGCCTAAATGCAAGAAACCTGACCAAGGCTAAACACGATGATCTGCCTGGTTTATCAGCTATTTTAAATACACTACTTTTGCTGATCATTTAGGTTTGGATCAGTTGTTTTAATGAGTAACAGCCGGCTTCAGTAACCTAATTATGAGTTTTAAGCCGCTTTATAAAACCGAATCAAAGAAATCCAGACGGTCGCAGAAAAACTCTACCAGAATGCAGGTTACAACCAAATAAACGACCTAATATTACCAGAATGCAGGGTTGCAATCAATTGTTATTTTCGGGGGTTGTGGTAAAATGATTGTTACTTGCTGTTGTACTATTTTTTGGGGGGAAGTAAAGTTATTGTACCTGCTGTTGTACTATTTTCAAAATTTGTCAGGAGGAAAATGGCCTGGACTTTCTGCTCTCACTAACTTCCATAAAATATCCAAGATCGTTTATTTCTCAAATACTAGCAAAGTCGGAAGGCTTATTTTCACTATGCCCTAAGCCACAAATGTTGCTTGCACAGACAATAGTGTTAGTGAGATCGCAAAAATTGCGACAATCGCATAGCAGATGCCAGTGAGATACTAGCTCAGACTGCATCTGTTGGACCAACTGCGTTAAGTATGTGGATTTGTGATATTCATCATCTAAAGTGCTAGCAATGCTACACGTTAGTTCCCCAACGTGATTTATTTGAATAAGGACTGAAGATGCGTTTAAAAACGCGAAAGCTATAGTTTCCCTGTGAAACAAACTGTGATCGATTTACTTGCTGCCATCGTTCAGGCTTACAACTGTGGAAAAATAGATTCGTGCAAGTTTCAATCATCGCAGAAGTACAAAAGCAGAATGCAGGCAGATTCCTAAGAAGATTGCGGCCAGGCTGAAGTTTGTTTTGTTGACGTTACTTGCCTCCATAATATAGTTAATGATTTCAAAACTGTATGCGAGAAATATCTACAACGTATTACAGACACATTAATCGCGGGAAAGCTACAGATTTTTAAAGTTTTAACACAGTAAGCTTAATACTTCTTATATGTCGTCATTGCACACACTGTGGTTTCAAAATGAGCCTTGAGAGCTCATGCAATTTGAATAAATGGCCGTGTTTACCCACGAATAAGAACAAGATGAAGGGGCCTGCATTAAAAAAAACAAAAGTGATCTTTCAAAGGTCAGGTCAATTTAGTTTTCCCCACCTCCTCGGAATCAGAGTTTCAAAAAGACAGGCGCAGGAGCGTAACAAGATTAGATGGCGCCCGAAGCAAAAAGCAAATTTATACGACCCCATGTTCGAACCTGAGGTATTATGGAAGCAAATGTATTGAAGCACTTGTGACATTGTTGGGAATTTTCGACGCCATCTGCAGTCATTCGGTGCACCCCGCAGTGATTCGGCGCTCCCATAGTGCATCGGTGCCCGGGCAATTGTGTCCCCCTTGCTCCCCTCGTTGCGCCCTTGTACAGAAGATGCTTTGGGATTAGGCCATTCTTATGTCCGCAGTAGTGAACAGTAATGTTTTGCTATATTGCCAAAAGTTTTGTCACACGTCCTCAGTGAAGCTTTGTCTAAATTTGCAAAGAATGGTATTGTTTCTCAAATCATCACACAGTGGTCAACGAATAGCTGGTTATAAAGATAGGTATAACCAGGGCCGTAGCAACGGGGGGAAATGCCCGGGCCCGTAACCAGCCTGGGACACCAGGAGGGGCGAAAAATTTTCCGAGATTGGCCCAAATTTTTTGAACTATGTTCAACATTTTTAAATTATGTCCAAAACATTTTTCCAGGGGGGAGAAATATTTTCTAGGGGGGCTTCGACCCCCTTCGCCACCCTGGTTACGGGCCTGGAAATGACCAGAAATTTTTTTTGCAAAACATAATAAAAGCAAAAATCTTGCTCCCTTATAAATGTAAATGTATTTCCCCCAAATCTGAAAACTTGAATATGGGCCTGAGTATTACCGGATGTCACTGGCATTTTATTCAACTAGTTTTTTTCGAAGAAGTGACATGCCACAGCACATTGAGAGTGTGAGACTAAGCTTTTAACATGGAGACAAAATCCTAAATTTTGCCTTCTTCCTTATATTGCATTTTGTATGCTCTTTCGTGGCTTGGAAAATTTTCAGGTAAACAATCGATGCTGCTCCTCACAAAAACTCATGAAATGTTGCAGTCCCAGAATTGCAGAATGTCACAAATTTGGCCATACTTAGACCAGTGGTTTCAAACTCAACTTGCTCCGTAGGTCACATGAGGACTTATAAGGTAACCTGCGGGCCGCATTATAACGATGACGCAACAACGGCGGTACCTGAACGTACTAGAAAGAGCTTTTGCGTCTTTATTTCCTGCGAAAGGTACAATGAATTATAGACAAAACATTTCCAGCAGTCACGACGTTCGTATTAATCATTTCTAGCCGTCTAAGGAACTTGTTTACTCGCTAAGCGAGCACTTTTAAACACCGGTGAATAAACTAAGTCACGTAAATGTTATTCATTCCATTCATTTTCAGGCCCGTTTTTCCTCTAGGGAGGGTCCCGGAGGCAGCAACCCTAGGAGGGCTTGGAATACCTCACGATCAACAGCAATTTCAGATATTTCTGCTGACTCCACACCAACACGAGCCCAAGCAAGGTCGGAGCACCTAGGCCTCGGATGACCTTTGAACCGCTTTTCCGTGGGTTTAGCCAGCTGGACTTGCCTCGCTTTCGTAGGGGAATTCTGGACACATGGCCGAAACAGATACATTGATATCTGTGCTCTCTCAATTCCGAGGAGATGTGATTCCACATTCAGGACTCTGCGAATTTCACCTCTGCGCACTTTGTCGCGACGTGTCACACCACGGACTCATCGCAAAAATCCCTCTCTGCCTCGACTCGGCTGCGACTGTCTATCCAATTCATGTAGATCAGGGGTGCTGCGGCGTAACGAGGGGGGAAGGGGGGCACAATTGTACGGGCGCCGAATCACTGCGGGGGCGCCGAAAAGTCCCAACATTGTCACAAGTGCTTTCTTCAACGCAATATATTTGCTTCCGAAAGACCTCAGGTTCGAACATTGGGGCGCCCGACTTGCTTCTTGCCCCGGGCGCCATCTAACCTCGTT
>JGI24159J19872_10002604_pt1 | contig 21705 bp, 8 predicted proteins | sample Ectturendosymbi4_FD_19872 | JGI IMG/M metagenome (IMG submission 19872) | reverse complement strand
ACATTGCTGTGCGACGTCATCTCGTTCCCTTTCTGATCGGGAACTTTCCGCCGGGGAAGTACCCTTGGACTTAGCCGAATTTTGTCATGTAGTGGCCTTAGCGCCACTACATGTAAAATGTTCGTGAATAGCTGGAGGAAGCGGGAGGTGGACAAATTTTTAATATGTTGTTGTCATTGCTGGACTAGCGCTTACAACAATTACCCTATTTTAAGCTTGGAAGATAAATGGATTAATCACTTCTTCGGTACCTTGGATACCTTAGGGGCACAATGAGTAGTCATAAACAATGTTATTCTTCGGCCGTGCGCTCGCACATATTCCTGTGGCGGAGTGCGACTTCATGTAATGTCCCCTGCACCAAATACTCGCAACGGATTTGCGCGTCGCGATAATGTGTATGTTATCGCGATGATAAATATAAGTTATGGCGGCCGTGTATTAATAAAAACTCTTTGTCTACTGTGTGAGGATAATTGGAAGAAAGACGTCCCAACAGAAGTGTGGAAGCAGAAAAGAAGCAACGTGAAAAAACAAGAACATCTGGAACTCACAGGCGGCTGTAATTCATAAAAAATAAACGTAATGCGCCCGGCAATAGCAAAAAGGTAGGGCATCCCTTGTATAAACGTTTACGAAGCCTAGGTGCTTTCTGGATTGGATCTTCGCAGGTTTGCACGAAAGACGTTTGCGAACTGAACCTCACAATATTTATTTTTGAGCAACATTGGGTGAGAACAAACCAGAGATCTCACTGGCTCAATATTTTCCTGTCTGAAACAAACCATACACGCTGCAACCAACACGTACCGCTACCCATAGCTATGGATGGTGGAACAAGAGTGTTCCGGACTCTGCTATTTTTCTAAGTTGGGTATGAAGCCCAAGGGTCTCCCGACCATTGCTTCATTTTTATTTTTTTAGTTATAGAGTTGAGCTACATCATCAGATTATGCTGAGAACCTGACCTTGTTAATAAGGCAAGCATATTTTCGTATCAACTTCGTGTTGTCACATCGTACTGGCGTCACTTCGTCTGTGATTGATGGCCTTATACAAAACATCTGCTTCTTGAACTGTCTGTTTGCATTGAGGAAGCTCACGATGGTAGCGCCATGTGCGCAGTGAGACATTAAAATATTACGTAGTTCCAAATGCACATTACTCTTACAAAGAGGTTGGCGCCCGGAATCAAGGACACAGAGTCTTTAGGCACAGATACGACCAGGGTTGCGGAGTCGGAGGTGCAACATCCAACTCCGACCTTTCCAGAATCCCCGACTCCACATAAAGTGAACGAAGTTCGGATGTTAGCAATTTTGTAGCGATTAGCAATCAATGGAAATCGTGGTGCACAGCAAGAAATCTCAGTTTCAACAAAGTTTCAAAAGAAATTGTACTTCAACAGGAATTCCCAACTTAGGTGTATGATATAAAAAATGATCCAACTGGACTTCCGGAGTCGAACAAAAAAATCCGACACCGACTCCTAGTGTCGTTAGGTGTCCGGCTACGACTGGACCCAAGACCCTCCAACTCCGCAACCCCGGATACGACGAGAACATTTGTTTGTTTTTATGAATTATCGGCATTAGTTGAAGATCGGTAGCAATCTTGAACACTCAAATTGAGATTTGTTAGGCTACCAACGCGTCTATGCTTAATAAAGACCTGTGTCGTTTGTAGCTAGTGGTACATACAAGTATCTGCGACGAAATCATAGCGAGTATAGGTGCGTTTGCTCATTTGCATCTTGTCCGAAATTGCGCAAAAAGGGCATTCCAAACTCGACCAGCGATTACGCCACACAATTAATTAACAATAATGTAGGTTGTACGCTTAGAGCGGACTCCTCACTAAAAATCCGTTCCGCGGTCCTTACACGTAAACACCAGGCCCGTATAACCATGGGGGCAACTGGGCAATTGTCTATCCCCAAAATTTTCAACAGCATCTTGAAAACAACAAAACCGTTTTTAGTTGTTAAGTACATCAACAAGTTGCAACCATTTTGACCCCCCTGAATAGTTTAAAAGGTTGAGGTCCTACCCGTAACTACCCAAATATTTTGAGCCCAAGCCGCAAAACCCATCTCAGATAATAAGTGTACCAGAAACATTTGATTGCATTTCAGTGAGCTACCTGCATGGCTTTGTGTTGTTACTGCTTGTTTTCACTAACTATCATGCGTTACAATCCTATTGGTTGTTTCTAGTCAACCCCGTCCAGGTGTATTTAAAAAAACATGTTGGTTGGTATAATTTGCCCCACTCTGGCAAATTTGTTCCTCCCACCACGAAAGCTTACCCAAACGTTTTGGGTGCACAAGCGCGTGTTTGAACAACTCAGGAACGATTCCCAAACTCATTTTACCCTTTTAAAAAGAAAGTTGTTGCATGTCGGAAAATTTTAATTATTGCAAGACCAAACACAACCCCTCTCCAAAAAACGCGGGTAGTACAGTTGCAAAGGGAACAAAAAATACACGAAAACATCCGAAATTCCGCCAGTAACCTTTATTGGCGGTCTGTAAAAGACCATAGCATGTTGTGCTCGAAGTTGGTGGAAGTACATGCAAAAAAAGTAAATTAGGTTAAGACATGATAATTTGTTACTTTTATGATATTTTTGTGAATTCCAGCTAGCCCAAGATGTGTTTTGCCTAAACTGGACTAATTACTTTCCGATAATATCTGGCAATATGTTGCACACAATAGATCAAAAAAAGAAAAAACAAAATGATTTCATACATGTAGTGGCAGCAACACTTGTTTTGAGTTAACACACCTTTTACAAAGTCACAACAGGATCAACTGAATATTATTGTGATATTTTAGTGCATTCTTGCCCATAAGGTGTGTTTGGCCCAAACTGGACAAACTCCTTTACGATAATATCTAGCAATCTGCTGCACAAAATCGATCAAAAGAAGGAAAAACAAAGTGCTTTCAAACATGTAGTAGCTGCAACGTTTGTTTTCAGTTAACGCACCTTTTACAAAGTAACAACAGGGTTTTTAATGACGGACTAACTAATGTGCTGTTGAATTCACTCACAAGCGTAACTGGGCTAAGTACTTGTACGCACAATCACAACGCTTGCAGACAAACGTCTTTCACACAGTAGCAACGTTGAAGTGTGCTATACAACAAAAAACAAAGTGCATACAACGCTTTCCTTTCAGCAGTGAGTTTCGGCAGAAGATTCGAAAATGTTCCTTGCACTCAGAAGCACAGAAGCTCTACATTTTCGTCCACTGGTGTGGGAGGCGGGGGTGCAACCGCACCCCAAAACTTTTGATTTGGTGAAAATCCGGGCAACATCCCTGAAAATCCGAGCAAAATCCTTGAACCGGGCAAAATCTGAGGAAATTTGGGCAATATATGTGTAAACCATTGCAAAATTGCTGTATGTGCTTTGGTTTTACAAAAATGGCACCCAAAATCAAAGAAAAGACGTTCTTTTTTGGAGGTCGTATTTTAATCTAGTTCTTTTCAGGCAAGTCAGGGGAAATTTGGGCAAGTTTGGGTGAAATTTGGGCAAAAATGGTACCTGCTCCTACACCTATGCTTCCGGAACACGAACCTCGTCTTGTTTCAGTGCAGTGGACCGCAAATTTGGCAGCGTTTTCTTACCGTCAGTGGTTCATGGACTTGCGTCGGTAATCGCTGATGTCAATTCACGAGATGTTGGCTTATACTGTAGATAGTGGACCACATGGCGGGAGGCAACGTCGTGTTGCTTTGGTAACAGCGAGATATGTCACTTAATTTTTAAGAATGAAAACCCCTGCACAGACCTGTGCATTTGATAATCTTTGGAAATGGTTGCAGGCTCGGGCGTTTTTCAAAATGCAGGCTCGGACGTTTTTCAAAATTCTGCGGTGTTGAATGACAACAACTGGAACAAATTTCTTATACAAATAGATCGCAAGCTTTGCCGTGAAAACTCAGCTCGCCACCTTCTCAAGGGAAAATACTGAAGAGAAAGGTTTCTGGTGCTTGGCAAGCAATTACCGAATTTTAAACTGCGTTACGCAGGTCGGCTCTGCTTCTCGTCAAAAATGTTTTGATTGATCTGCCAAACCAACGCACTTGGCACCACATTAACATGTCAAAATGTATTTGCCGCAGACTGGTAAAGTTGTCTTTGACCAGCTTCTTGCTGGAACATTTCAAGTGTAGTTTGCCCGCTCCTGGCAATCCCCCCTAACTTCATATATACAAAACCTATGCAGATTTTGAAAATGCTGCTCGAAAAACCACATCATAAAACCAGCTATTGGAAGGCTCACCTTGAAACGGTCATTTGTCTTATGCTTGCATCACGCCTCAAATTCATTTGCCATATACGGGCAAAATAGACCTGAGCAGCAGAGATGAGCGGACTGCGAAATTTTTCAGTCCAAGTCCAGTCCTGATCCGATAAAATTGAAGCAAATCCAGTACTGATTCGCAAAATTTTTGAAAATCATCAGTCCGATCCAGTCCTGATCCGCCAATGTAAAATCATTCAGTTTTCTGTTGATTCATGAGGCAAAAGAATTGCTTGAACTATTTTGCCTTTAGCCAGATATGATTGGTTGAAGGCAAAATTGTTCCAGCAGTGTTTTTGCCTCATGAGGCAAAAATAGACACAAACCTTTTGGTATTTCCAAAATTTAACAAGAAAGTGTCTATTTGGCATTAGAAGGAAAATAACTGCTGGAGTTATTTTGCCATTAGGAGAATCCGACTGCTTGGATTGGTCAAGTGACAAGGATGATAAGCCACACTTGGATTAGCGGAAGGTCCTTGTTATATGACCAAAAACCCAAAGCCTAAAACCAATACGTAGAAACGCAAAACCTAAACACAAAACCTAAACCCAAAATCTAAGCCCAAAATATAAACCCAAAACCTAAACCCAAAACTAAAGACCAAAACTTAAACCTAAGCCCAAAATTCAAACCTAAACCTACAAGTTGAACCTAAAGCCTAAACCTGAAACCTAATCCGTAAACCTAAACCCCAAAGGTAAATCCAAAACGTAAACCCTAAACTTTTTGAAAAAGTACATTGAAAGCACTCCTATCAAAGGTGTAACCTCTACAAACTAACCCAAAGGAAATGGTGAGAGCAGAGCCAACGAACAATCACACAGCAGGCATAGGTCCTGGCCCTAACCACCTAACTATGTTTATGTTGCTACTAGAACTCAACGTTATATGCGAACAAAAATGGATACAGTTCGAATTGCAGGATAGTCCCAGGAGAGTTTTTGCATTTAATGGCAAAAGATACACTACCATTTAGCAAACTTGTGAAATCGGATCACAACTAAAATTTTTGATGTATTTTCAGAATAATCACATTAAAACAACAAACATTTTTTCAGTCCGATCCAGTCCTGATCCGCCAATTTTCAAAAAAATTGCAGTCCGATCTAGTCCTGTCCGGCCAAAATTAGCTTCAGTCTTGATCCAGTCGGATTCAGTCCTGGTCCGTGTGTGGCGGCCAGAAGATGGCGCCACATGTAAATAAATGGTCTAGGTGCCCATGAGTAACAAGTCACTGTGATAGTCACCACAAGCGAATTATCGTAGTTCACTTATCCCTATATAATGATAGTGCAACGTAGTAGTAATAAAGTGAACTCGATGGGTGATCTACTGATACTATATTTGCGATTGACAGTCGAATGTGGTGACCAGTGAAAGCATAGAGTGAACTCGTCGAGGGAGCTCTATTGCTGCTGGTTGCTTTCTTGCAAGTTAATGCCCCGAATTGCCATCTTTCTCTTGTGCTTGCCTCAGTAGTTCAAGGTGATGCAGTCAACTGCAACACGTGCTCATCTCTGCTGAGCAGGGTTAAAGAAACCTTGAGCGACCTCGATTAATCGCGACTTGTCGAACGCGCTGGAAATTTCCATGACACAAGATCGACGAGCACGAAGTTGAGGTTAAAATAACAGCAGTTCTGGCTTATAAGTCAGTCTGAAACGGACTCCAACGAGCCTCGAGTCGAAATGATTTGCAACGAACCTTGAGTCGCAATCGCTCACAACGTGGGATGGGGCGCTTGGCTCTCCTCTGCATTTTGAAATTTGACATTTTCATATTAAATTTTGAAGGTTGTTTTCTTAGTTTCAAGTGGGTAAAACGAAACTCCACCATATCTGGCCCACTAAAAATCCTTGGCTACTGAAAAAATCCATTATTGAGCGCCCTAGAAAAATTCGTTCCGACGCCCATAAATGCACTATAGTTAATCGACGTAACAAAACAATATATAAGAACAGTTTTTTTTGGAGGTCATTTTCTTTGGAGATTCTATTTGAATAAGAGCTGATGATGTCTACATTTGTAGGCGAAATATATTCTCTGTAAGATCTTAAAGCGTCTGATTCTTTGCTGAGAAAGGATCTCTTTCCATATTAGACAATATAAGAACAGTAGGCTACAATACAACACGCCGTTTTATCTTAAATACGGTATGCTACAATTGTGTATACTCAAAAACGATTGAATATTGGTGTTCAGCAATTTAATTCATCGTCAATGGATTAAATTCTTCTTTTCCTGAAACGAATGTCCAGTCTGACAATGCACTCCAGATTGGCAGAGTTTGTATTTTCCAAAATTTATGCATCTCTATTCAGTAAATTTGATCTCCGCATCTCAAAATTGCTTCTGAAAGACTCCTTGCTCATTTACGTTTCAGTTGCTGTTTGATTTTTTCATCATAGCTAATGTCAATTCCTGAATCTGTTGATGCATGATGTTGGGATAATGTTTTGGCCCCAGCACAACGCCGGATTTAGGGGGTCCAAGTGGCCCGGGCCTAGAGCCCACACCTAAAGGGACCCCCACATATTCATATGTTTAGTCATATATGCGACATGTACGTGCCACTTAGTCATTTTTAGCGAGGAAAGTAGTTGTAAAGGCTTAATTATTTGTAGCCAGGAATGTTGTTTGNAGACGAGGCACTTATACCCTTATGTTTGTAAAGTTGTTTGCAGACTCTCATTGTTTCTAGATGCTTAGCGGTCGGCTAGACGGTAATATTTCACTTGAATAGCATTTGATACTGTGACGAAACAACTATTACACTTATTGGTCTCCTGAAAGTCGGTCAGGTATCAGAAGCTAGTGAATGCAAGGCCAAGCCACGTAGAACGCATTAGCTTAAGTCTCTACTCATTTCTGGTAGATTTTGCGTCGGCTTTACTCAGATTTGCACAGGCCGCATATGAGTAGCATTGTTAAATGGGGCTACTACATGCCCCCTTATCAGAGTAGGCCTACATGTCCATGAAATATTATCCGAGGATATTCGAAAATGTCAAACTGTCCTCCTTTTTGCATTTCTTATTTTACATAGCTAATCAGTGGCGTAACTGGAGGTTTGAGCCAGGGTGGACAACTTAGATAAAAGGGATCACTGGGCACTGAACGGGGCCCAGTTGCCAACACTCAGAAAAAGTTTGAGAATGATGGTGAATCTGGATGTGGATGGCTACACTAAAACCCTAAATCACCGGAAAATATTCCGACAAACGCAAAAACAACAACCTACTGAAAACCAAAACAACACTAAAACCAAAATATAAGCAAAGTGAGGGTCCGGTTCTCACATTTAATTTGCCACGGGAGGAAATTCGACCTCTGCTCCCCGTCAGTTACGTCACTGGCTATCATAGGGGTGCGGGAAGGCGTTTTACTGGGGGAGGAAAAATTTTTCCTGAAAATAAACAATTTGGCCTGAAACATTTTTTATTTTTATGCGAATGTGACCTGAAACCTCTTGTAAATCTGTTCTATACAGTTGAATTCCTTTATAATGACTTCGTCCGTAACGTCAATTCGCCTAAACGTTGCATTTTGTTCGGTCCTGATGACATCTTTTTCATGCATTTCAACTAGTTTATAACGTCAATTCGGCAATAACGTTCTTTATTCAACCCCCTAGAGGTGCCGTTATAGGCAAATTCTGTAGTTACCTTGCTTGTTAACTCAAGGGAGTGAAGTTCCTTGCGTGTTGTGTTCTCCCAGACAAGAAACTTTATGTAATTGCCTTTACTGATGCAAATGTGTATGCAACTTCGATGGCGCAACAAAATGTTTAAAAGCGACGGATCGTTGTTGTGCGCTTGAGCAAGGCACTTAAAGACGCGCACTCAAAGGGGTCAAGCAATCTACACGTCCGTGCTGCTCGCTTCTACTGAAGTTTGCACCTAGGGAAATTAAACACACACTCAAAATGCATGTACCAGTGTGCCAAGTTCAAGATAATTGTCGTTTAATATGACTCAGCTATTAAACAGAAACAATACTGACGGCCATTGCGCAATAAGGAAACCAATTGTCAGTGGAAATCAAAATAAATCAAACCACAATGGAAAAATAGCTGATTAATGTAAATACGAGTCCCTGTGTCATATAGGATTGGTTAAGCACCATGGTGGTCACCTTGACAACCAATCCCCTTTATCACTTTATGTGTAGTGTTAAGAAAATAATAGTTGGTAATCAAATGCGAAAACAAACAAACAAGCATAGACAAAAACAAAACAACAAACTTAGAACATGGTGAAGTAAATTTACAGATGAAGAGGGCATGCCTATGTACACAAAGGAGTGGGTCAAATTTAATTGAGTAAATTTGGCGTGGTCAAAAAATGTTTAAATCAGTGGTTCTCAAGCTTTCATGATCTGCGGCCTCCTAAATTTAACTGGCGAATACTTCATATATCGTGACACTTGGCACGGCAAAGCTACCTAGTGAAGGCCTCTGCTCGTGGCTCCCAGAGAACCGCTCCATGGTCCCCAAAGGGGGATGAAGGCCCCGTTTGAGAAACTCTGTTTGAACAAAATATAAAAGTAAAAAAAATTGATGAGGTTTAAAAACAAGACAAAACAAAACAAAAAGCTATGGATTATAATTACATGTCGAAAAATGGGGTGTGCACGGGAAAGAACGACAAACAAAAGCTGAAGATACAAAAATAATAGACAATATTACATGAATGAGATTTTCGCAACTCTCAGCGTTTAGTTTTTGATAAGTAAAAGGTTGCTGCTTGTACGTATTGTATTCGTATTCTGTGATTGTACCATGTACAGTATTGTACGATATTCTGTCGTAAGATCGTTACCATTTGAATAATGAAACCATGCAGAGTCGTTTAGTAAACTGGAAAGTGAAATTCATAAAGTACTAAACTTTAATGCAATGCAAGAAAACAATACAGTGTGACTGATGCATAAACATGCGCAATTCCCAATATTTAAGTTGCAGACCATTTCAGTCCTTCAAAAGCAATACCTGTGCCTATGTTTCCTCTTAGCAAAGGTGTTTATGACACTATCAATGTCATTTTCAATTACCTTGCTGCCAGGGGCGTAACAAGGATAGATGGCGCCTGGGTCAAGAAACAAGTTTGGCGCCCCCACGTTCGAAACTGAGGTCTTTCGGAAGAAAATGTATTATACTGAAGAAAGTACTTGTGACATTGTTGGGATTATTTGACGCCCCCGCAGCCATTCGCCCCCCGCAGTGATTTGGCGCCCCCATAGTGACTCGACGCACGGGGAATTGCGCCCCCTTGCCCCCCTCGCTACGTCCCTGCCTGTTGGCATAACAACGTTCAATGTTGATTAGGGCAACACTGTTTAACCGATCTTGGCCCATGGTGTTTCGTAAGTACGTTTTCATTCTCCACAAACCACTGCATGAACGTTCTGCCAGGTAGTTGCTGGAATTACTGCAAATATCTTCATGATTTTGTGGAGTTCTGGCAGCATCTGGATTACGTCTGCCTGGTGCAATGATTTGTAAATTTCAGAAGCTGTTTTTGATGTATTTAAGGTTTCGTCATCTGCTTTGACGTTCTTGAAAATGCCAAACTCTGCCTCAAGCAGATCCCGATCAAGCTTGTAAATTGCAGAAACCGTGTCAAAGCTCCTCTCATTTGGCTTTTCTTGCACTGCTACATCTCCTAGGCTGCAAAGTACCTCTTGGTCATTGACCTACCGACATCCGATTGTTCACTTTTTACAGAAAACGAGGGCTTGGCCCAGACCACAGTCATTATAACCAGGCACGACTTTGGTCCAGATTACGCACTACACTAGCCCAAATTACACGGATCACTCCCAAGTGAACACACACTGAATAAACTGTTCTGAAAATTTTTTCACCGTTTAGGATTTTTGAGCAACTTACGCTTGCCCTGAAAAACAGAGTTTGCCCTGAAAATGTTCACTGTGTTGAATATATTTTGTACCATTCAGGATTTTTGAGCAACTTCGCTTGCCCCGAAAAATAGAGTCTGCCCTGGTATTTTTCGCTGTATTAAATATACTTTTTATATTCAGGATTTCTGAGTAACTTGCGCTTACCCTGAAAAACAGAGCGTGACCGGAATTCACTCCATTGAATATATATTTTTATTATTCAGGATTTTTGAGCAACTTGCGCTTGCCTTGAAAAACAGAGTTGCCATGAAACTTTCGACTCTATTGAAATATTTTTAATCATTCAGGATTTTTTAGCAGCATGCGCTTACCCTGAAAACATAATTTGCCCTGAGATTTTTCACTGTATTGAAATATTTTTTTAACATTCAGGATTTTTGATCAACTTGCACTTGCCCTGAAAACAGAGTTTGCCAAATTTTTAAGCCGGGGTCTGCCGAACCCCCGACCCCCGCCTATGTTGGCTATGATATATTTTATTTACATACAGAAAGCTGTCCCTACATAAATGCAGCAAGATACGAGTTGGTGGCATACTTAATTTATGGCAGGGCCTGCAACTTGTCTAATTAATCTACTGCTGTTCTAGTGCAATGGTGCAGCCAGCCCAAATTTTTTTGGGGGCCAAATCGTTTGACTTTAAGCGGGCAACAGTGTATTGTTTGGGATACCGCCTCTCAAAGCACAAAATGACAAGATGTGCTATAAATTTGAGGGAGGCATGGCCCCAGTGGCCCTCCTGGATGCGTCTATGTTTTGGTTGAGTTAATCCTCGGCTGGAAAGGCCGGAATATTTTCACATTAATCGTTACATAATAGTGGTACGGGTTTTTTCAGTATCTCTATGACTTTGGTATTAGAGTGCGGACTGCTAACTCCATTATACTGTACTAGCTTTGTAGGTGAATCGTGATACGGTGATCAGTGTATTGTACTCTGCTTAGTGTAGTACTTTCTAGTAATTATATCCAATCAGTAATGCTAAAAAGATTCAGAAATACGACAGAAATATCCCTTTTTCAAAAAAAAGGACCAAAATTTTTTGAAACTGAGTGAATTACGTGTGGTTGCATTTGCACGGTTCGCAAAAAAGAGTGAAAAGATTTTTGTGACTTTGTGGATATTGAGTACCAAAACCTTATTTCTCACAGCACAACCAGGTGGCTATCACTTTATCTCAGTTTGCCGCGGATGCTTCACATGTACCCAGCTTCACATTCATATTTCATGTCCATCGACAAGCCAACTGTTATTCTGAAACGTTGTTTCAGAAATTTTCTTAGCGAACTCTGTTTAAGACATTAAGACATTTGCAATAATTTGTGGTTGCTTTTAATGAGCAAGTTCAGAATATTGAGAAGTCAAAAGCATCAAATGTTGAGGTTGTGTCGTGTTTCGCCATTGTGAAGGCAAGGATTCAAGAGAGACAATCAGATGTGCATATCGTATCAAGCCAGGTTAAGTCAGCACTAAGGAAACTCAGAGAAGGCAAGGATCATGACTGTGATTAATCCATGTGAAATGTGTCAAATGTATCTGTATTGTTCAAGTCTTGTGTTGCACATCTGGCTAGATGGGCTACTTTATTTGCTGAATTTAAATACTTTTACTAGATTCCTCCGTGTGCAAAAAACTGAATGGGAAAATGATGAACCATGTGAGTGGTATCTGCTTGATAGAAACGTTTCTATTAATGAAGCTAAAGTAAACTGTTTGACCAATACCAAAACTTGTTTGAGTTCGTGCAAAGAGAGCATCAACCAAATGCAAATTCTTGTAGATTAATGGAACATGAAAGATGGGCAAATATTTTGCAACTTGTAATACCATTGAATGCTTCAGCGAACTGTCAAAGATTGTAGAGTTTTACATCAGCGCTGTGGCTCATAACGTTAATGTGAAACGATTTTTTTCTTGATGCAGCCACAAACCTAAAAGGAAGAAAAATCATTTTAGTTGAACCGGTTTCTACTCTATTAAAGCTGGTGTGCTATTTGAAACATCTTTCATGTAAGCAATTACATAATATTGTTAAAGGTGATTTTAAATTTTTAAGAAATTTAAGGAAACTTCAAAATTGTCATGGGCTAAATAGGACAAGTAAAAAGGATTTTGTTTTGTGTGTTTTGACTGAAACATCGTCTACACTGGACGCCTTACTTCAATTCTTAAAACTTATCAATAGGCCAATTTGTTATTTGACTCGTTAAGTGTAGATAATACACTCAAGTGAGCAACAGTCGTAAATTGTCCTCCCTTTTTGCGATGAAATTATGGCAGCCTAAATAAACATGGACAGAAGAAAGGGGTTCGTTACCTTTATAAGCGTAGAACTTGTCCAAATTGTTCTAAAAAAAAACTAAAAAAGCATAAGAGGCAAAATTGAGAGAGGAAGAAGTTGCAGCTAAGCCAAGAATCATTTAAGTTACTATTTTACAGTAGAGTGGCAGTGAAGTCCAGCGGAGACATTTCTGCGGAACCTGCAAGAAGACAAAAATCAAAGAACATGTTGTGACAGACTTAGATCTACGTAACGATGAGAATAGACGTAGTTTAACCAGCAGTAAGTAGCAGAAGAACGTCAAGAAGTATCATCGAAAAACACGATAGATGAGATGGCTGACGCTATCACTGGAGGCAACGATATCAGTCTCTGGTCATCCAATATACCGGAAAAAATGCAAAAATGTTGGTTGAGAAATGAAACAGGTTCTCTTTGACATTGTATTGAAAAGTTATTTTTGAAACATGATGTTCCACAACGCAGAAAAGACAGAAACTCGTCACGGAAATGCACCACAAGTCTTATTCATCGTCAGAACCACAACGGCGAAGTAGTTGACAGAAGCTGTCTTAGTTTTTCTCCTTCATAAACTTGTGTCAGTTGTTTCACTTCTAGACTGATGTGCGCGGATACGACTGATTGTGCGCATTTCCTTATTAGAAAAGTAATCTACGACTTGAAGCACGCTCTTAAAGCCTGAGGAGCCACGAGCAATCAGTGGAACATATAGATACCACGATTACGTTTAGTCGCAGATGTAATTAATCACTATGAAGAATTGATACAGAACTAGCCAGTCAGGTCAATCAGTGCGAACAATATTGAAAATCGCTTCTGTCTGCAACATCTGTTGGTTTGTGTCGTAGAATTTACTGCTGAGCGAGGACTGGCGTTTAGAGATGATGAAAACTTTGGATCGACCAGAAACTTTTTCAAAAAAAATTTGCAAAAGCTTTTTCAAGCAAAATTTCAAAAAAAGGAGATGCGATGCTTCTGGTGACTGGTTTTGCAACAGTTTATTTGATGAAGCTTTGCTACTTGTCTAATTCATGACCAGACCAGTTTGTAAAAGACCACGTTCATGACAGACCAGTTCGTAGCAGACCCAGTCCCGTCGCCACGGAGGGGGGGCTTTGGTGGGCTTACCCCCTCAAGCAAAGCTCCAAGACCCCCAAATTGAAATATGAAACACTATGAACTAGTGGAATTTTTGTCAAATTCGAATGTCAAGCCCCCCTGCACGAACGTAAAGCCCCCCCGCACAAACGTAAAGCCCCCCTATTGACGACTATCTGGCGACTGTTCTGAGCAGACCACGTTCAAACGGGTCTGTTATGAACGCAGTCTGTTATTAACTGGTCTGTGATGAATGTGGTCTGTTACGAACGTGGTCTGTTTTGAGTGGTCTGTTATGAGCGGTCTGTTATGAACAGGTCTGTTTTAAACGGACACCATGACGAGTACGATCAAATTTTCTTGCAATGATTTACGACAACTGTTTCAAAAGCAAAATCTTCATTTTCTAACCCGTGTTTCCTCTCGGTAAAGTCCACAGTGCACACACACACACACGGCGTAGACATAGAAGCAGTGATGTAACTGACGGGGGACATAGGGACGAGCCGCTCCCTCCTGGCAATCTAAATGTAAAACCTGGGCCCCCCTTCGTTAACATGTTGATAATTAGTATTCCTTAGGTTGTTGTTTTTTTGCGTTTTTCGGGGTGTTTTCGTTTTTTTTTGGCTAGTATAGACATCCACGACATCCAGAGATTTACTATCATTTCTTAACCTTTTTCTCTGAGTTTTGGCTAGTGCGCCCCCTACGGTGACCAGTGGGCTACCTTCAGGTAAGCTTTGCCCCTTTGCTCAAACCTCCAGTTACGCCCCTGCATACTGTAGGTCTCCACATACGCCATGTTTTGCTGCAACCTCACTTGTTCCACAAACTGCACGAAACACTGCCAAGCCAGGAGTGACTTCATGCCACGTGAACTTCACTATGCCACGTGGTCTTAACATCTGAGTCACTTCACGTAAGTTGAGCTAGGCCCGTGGCCACGGTGGGGCATTTGGGGGCAGTGCCCCCAAAATATTTTTATGTCCCAAAAATTATTTTTTTTCACAGGAAGATTTGTTCTAAACATATACTAACAACAAAAATATTTCCCCCGAGAAATGTATTTCGCTCCACCAAATTAAAAACCTCGGAATGGGACATTTCGGCGATGCCGTTTGGGGATGGACATTCCGGCGATTTGTAGTTGAAGCACGGCTGTGAAAGCGCCACACAAACCTTTCATGACCGATAAGTACCGCAGTTAAGCGGGGAATTGTTGAGCCGTGGGTGTGACGTGACAATGACATCGGGGCGTTGAGGGAAACCGTTACATGTTTATACTGTACTGTATTTGGAATTTTTGGGGATTGTTGCGACTATAGTCAATTTGACCGAGACTTGGTGGAGCAGTGAGTAGAACGTCGAGTAAAAGAGGCAGTAGCCCATGGTGGAAAATCCTCTAAAAAAATTCAAAGCATGTGCTAGATCAGGGATTCCCAACCTGGGGTACATATACCCCTGGGGGACATTTGCCTATTTGAAGAGGTACATTCAAGGATAGCAATTGAAGGGGAAAATATATTTATATATTATTATTTTGAAATGCACATATCTCAGTGAATATTATTTTTAAAATCATTTTAACCTTCTTGTCAAATCTATAATTAAGGATGCATGCTCATGTTTCGAATTGCTGAAGGGTGCATGGTCAGAAAAAGGTTGGGAACCCCTGTGCTAGATAAAGCTGTGTCAAGAACAGCACAAACGAAACTTAGCGACTTTTTTTGCAAGAATGTAATGCAGTACTGTACTACTGTATGGTCTGCACTGCATGCAAATACAACTGCCAGTGATTTCAATGAATTCGTGTTTGTGCTTTCTTATCAGAGTATTCGCGAAAACACGATACAATAAGCGGCAGTCCCAATCAAAGAACAGTTTTAACCCTTGCCACGCTCTGGCTATCAACTAAAACGCCATCTGAGGAACGATTTGTTGTAGTTCGGCTGTATGGTCAGTTCGACATTAGCGACGTTTTTTCTTCGGTCACTTGCAGCGCCGTTACAGGGCAATTCTACTATTTTTCAAAAACACTTTTTTCGTATAAAACATTTGCGACCACCTTCGCCGAAACGTCCCGTCGCTGAAACGGTCCGTCACCGAAACGGCATTGTCGACACGGCATCGCCGAAATCTCCTAGACCCTAAAACCTGGTCACGGGCCTGAGTTAAGCTTGCAGAGCTTACCTCTCCAAATTTTGTTTGGGTTTTCTGGGCAGGAAGCTGAGATCTCTTTTTTGAAGAATTGACTGATGTGTGCTTAGAACGTCGCGAATTCTAGTACTGGGAAAAATCTCATCAGTGGCCCATTTGGTCGTAAGATTACTCTTGTCTTAGGTCTTCAAATTCAGACAAATTTGACAGCTTAATTTCAATGTTTTCAAGTGACATTGAGTGCAGAACGAAAAATAATTTGTGAAAGTTTGATCTTCGGTTGTCTCAAAAATAAGCTTACATGCATAGATGCAACATCTTGGAGCAATTTGCGTCATGACTATCCAGTTTTTCAGCATAAAACAGTTAAAACTGCTGCGTGAGAACAGGCTCTCGTACTTTCTAAACTCATTAAGTCAAGCAATAGGAGAAAATGCTCTGCGAATAGCAAGTTTGAAATCTCGATACACTTACAAATTCAGTTGGCAATTCGAACGTGCGATGCTTAGCACAATTGTACATCCGAAATTTATGAAATAAACAGTAGGCGCAACGGTCAACCTTGACATAGATATCAATTGTCCTCTCACAAGTCGCTGCCTGTAAATAGATTGCACAGAAAACACTACTTTTAACTAAACAAACCACTTGCCATCCTCAAGAAGCATTGCACCGAATCAATGTGGTACGTCGGCCAACAAACTGCAAGGAGCTTTTAAATTATTATGGAAGTTTAATGCACTTTTGAACGTCTGTCACGAAAAGCAGCTCTGACCGTGAACAAGAACGTCTGAAAATCTGGACATAAGTAGTTTCTTTTATAGTCTTTTTCACTGTTGTTCACCTTTTGTCGTCAAGAAAATATCCAAACCGGAGTTAGAACACCCTTCGTCGGTAAAAGACAACGTCTCACGCATTTAATCTTCTTACTCGGTTTTGCTATCAAGACTTCCAGCGGGCTCTTTCGTTAGAAAGATAGGTTGCAATCTTGCGGTCAAGAGCAAAGTCAATCAAGGTTTCGTGTTTCAACACTGACTGGTAACGAAACATTTTTCTGGGTGGGCAACCGCAGCTATTAGATTTCTTAAAATTTGATGTTTCGCAGAACCAACGTGGCGATTATCACGGCCCATTTGTGTATTTTTGCACGGAGTTCCTTTTCCTGAAATTGCCAAAAATTTCAAGCACTGCCAGAACATCACAAGCATTGACTGCTTCATCAAAGTCGTGGACCACTGTTTCAATTAGTCCATCTAAATGCGGAACTAAATCAAAATACTTTGCAATCTTTGTTGTAGATTTGGCTAGTACGCGAAATTATTATCAGAGAATTGAAAGACTGCCAACACAAAATGAGCTGTTAAGCTTTCAGCTGCCTCGTTTTTTTTAATCACAATAGCAGGGGCAAATTGCTTCTGACTATGTTTCGCCCCTTGTCAGCTATAAAAAATTTGTGTCAGTTACAAATATTTTGCATACATATTTAGACATACTGTTCTGTGCCTAACACATTGTGCATAGAAACACACACACCGCTAAGTTATATGCTATGTCCAACCCACTGCTAATTAGGTTAAGCGGGAAAAGGACATTTACATTTAAGTTATTGATAACAAAAAGATGCCTATATCAATTGCGCGCTTGGTGAATGGAAAACAAACGATATTCTGTTGTTAATACGCTCAAGACTATACTCTCGATTTGCTCTTTGTTTTAATATAGGTAACGTGTCTGGTGGATTTGGTCAAAACCATTGCCACACAATTTTTTTATTCCACTTCTTGCTTGTTTAAATTTGTATAGTGAACATTGGTAAAAAAAGTTTGCTTCCTCTGTTTGAGAATGTTGTAATTCACATTTAAAACAACCACTTTGCAGCAATATATTGCTGCATGGGAAACGCCAAGACCAGCGGATGGCAAACTACGGCCCGCAGGCTGCATTCGGCCCACTGAGGAATCAGAAGTTCACATTGTTTTGAGACGTAAGGAGAAAATAATCACGCTTGGTGTATTTAGTACGCTGCAGGCGTGGTTTTACAGTCTCGTGGAGTTAAAATCCAGTGATCGAAGAAGTTACAACATAGCCCACTGCGCAGACATCTTTTCATTTTTACGTAACACGATGGCCTGTTTACAAAAAATCTACTAAAATATCAGCAATCAAAAATAGCACATACAATTTGTTCTAGATAAGAAAGTAAGACCAGATTCGTACATTAGGCGCACCGCATTATAAGGCGCACTTTCGATTTTTGAGAAAATTAAAGGATTTTAAGTGCACCTGATGGTCGGAAAAATACGGTAATGTAACTGTTTTTTTCTCTTATATTGCCAACCTCAAATGCACCCCTTCAGATAGGCAAATATACCCCTGGGGAGTACATGCAATTTCAAAGGTACAAATTGCTTGTCGAAACAAGGCCACTTGCTCCGAAACTGAAAACTGAAACGTTTTTGCCATGAAATTGTTTTTGATGTCGTTCAGCTTCGCGAGGTAACACATTCACGGAACCACTGCGGTCACTCGCGTTTTTCGCGTGGTCCTGTTTGGAACGGAATGTGCGGCCGCGGTGAGAGAAATCGAGTTCAACCACAGGTCATTTGAAGAGCTCGCACCAAGTTGTGCGGAGCCATTGGAGACCAGCTTCTTGCAAAGTTGCCAACTGGCATGGGCGTCCGCAGGAGGGGGGCAAAACGGGCATTTTCCCCCTGGAAATTGGACTAAGAGACAAAAATTTCCAGAAAACCTGAAGTCAGCAGCTTAGTTCCGATTGTTTATTTCACTCACGGCCTATTTAAAATATCTTATGTAGGCCGTGTTTCACTTAATTCTTGCAATGACAGTTTTTTTGGCGGCATGGCACTCACACTGCAAAAGAGCCAGGTTCACTGTTCTGGTATCATGCAGTGATTACGTCCGCTCCTTTGCCTGAGTGGAAAGGTAGGATTCGAAAATTGGGAGCAGATTGTTCTACTATTGGTCTTTATTTCGTAACAATAACATGGCAACCAATTTCTAAAGGTTCAGTTTAAGTTATGGGCAGTGTTGCTATTTTTGCTGATTTGCTGCTAAATCTAGCAGGTTTTTCTCACTGGTAGCAGTAAAATTTTCAATCTGGCAGTTAGCTGATTTTCTAGCAGGATTTGAAAAACCGTTTGGCAGACTTAACAGGTAACAAATTCATGACAAACTTTTGCTTCAACAGTTTTTGGAGATGAAAACCTCTATATATACCTTTAAAAAGATGTATATTATTGATGAAGCTTTAAATTGGGCAACACTAGGACCAGGCACATGGGCATCCGCAAGGGGGGGGGACGGGCACTTCCACCCTGGAAATTGGGACTAAAATGCAAAAATTTGTTGAAAACGCGAAATCAGAAGTTTAATTCCAATTGGCTGGGTTAAGCCAGGGTTTTTTAAGGAAATGGTTAGGTAGCTGCTATGGACATGTAGGGACCCGATTTTCGCAGATTCTAGGGACAGGATGACGATTTTCTCTGATTCTAGGGACCCGAACCGGGTCCCTAAAACACCTTAAAAACAACCCTGGTTAAGTCTTGTAATGACAGTTTGTTTGCCGTTGTAGCACTCGCTCTGCACAAGAGCCAGGTTCACTGCTCTGGTTCTGATGTCACCGCTAAAACAGAGGTTTCCAACCTGGGGTGCATGTACTCCCAGGGGTATATTTGCCTATCTGAAGGGATTCATTTGAGGTTGGCAATATAAGAGAAAAAACAGTTACATTACTGTATTTTTCCGACCATAAGGCGCACTTAAAATCCTTTAATTTTCTCAAAAATCGAAAGTGCGCCTTATAATGCGGCGCGCCTAATGTATGAATCTAGTCTTACTTTCTCATATAGAACAAATTGTATGTGGTGAAAGGTGCTATTTTTAATTGCTGATCTTTTAGTATATTTTTTGTAAACAGGCCATCGTGTTACGTAAAAACCAACAACAATTGCAATAAGCAGCGTGTGTGGTTCCAAGTGTAGCTAGCACATACCACAGATTGTATTACTCCGTGATGCTCCTGATTCCATTGGCGCACAGCCGCACACCGAATCAACCATGCGCACAACTTTTATTTCATTCTATTCACATTTAGCGGATTAGGCAGTGTGACAGGTTAACTCCCTCGCATGTAATGTCAAATTAAACTCTCAGTGGCGACTTCGGCACTCCAGTTTGACTTATCTAAGATTTGCTTCATTTAATGCGCCTTATAATGCGGTGCGCCTTATGTATGAAATAAGAACAACTAGCAGTCAATTTTTCATGATGCGTCTTATAGTCCGGTGCGCCTTATGATCCGAAAAATACGGTGCATTTATTTATAAATATTTATACATATATGAAAATCATATGCTTATTGTTAAATATATCTATGAATAACCATGATGAAATATATTGTCATACGAGATTTCAGGGGTACATGTTCATTGCTCATCTGTCGAAATGCTGAAGGGGTACATGCTCATGTGTCAGAATACTTAAGGGGTACATGGGAAACAAAAGGTTGGGAATCCCTGCTCTAAAAGTACGGTCAATAAAAATTTGTAGATCCTTACTTCGAGTGCCTCACAATGATTGCGCTTGTTCTTACTTTCGGCGCAAAAGCGTTCAATGACACGGAATTGTGTAATGCATGCTTGACTTGCGGGAACACTATTGTAATTTCGACAAGGGGGACAAACAAAAACGTCACGGTTAAATTTTTGAAAAAACACATGGCCTACGTCAACTTTACATCTCTTTTTTCTTCGCTGTGCTCAACAGTAGCACCCAAAATATACAATTTCCTTAAAACCAAACACATTGCACATATATGTAGCGGCCGTAAGGACAAGGGCTGCAAACATTTTGCACACACGAGCAAAACCCGTCAAGTAAAACATCCCAAATTGTTGCAACTGCTGGGATCACGATTCGATTGTTTGTTACTTTTCCAAACTGCGAAGAACCGAATGCAACGAAAGCGTCGCGTGAAAGGATGTGATTTTTAAACTTCCCTTATGTTGTCATCAGGCCCGCAACCAGAGGGGGCCAATCGGGCAATTGCCCCCCCCCCCGAATTTTTTGAAAACGTATGTATTTGTTAGGTACATCAACAAGTTGCATCATTTTGCCCCCCCAGAAAATATCAGTTGGTTGCGGCCCTGGTTGTCACTATTGAAACATGTGTTAAGAAATAAAAAGCTGCAATCATCGAATCAAGTCAGACTGAACAGAGCACAAAACAATTAAAAGGGTTTAGTCCTGGCCTTCATAACACAATTATCAAGGATTTCATTAAAATTTGTTTGCCTAAGTTTGTCATTTTTATATGCACCAAATGCTTAGTGTTGTACAACCTGTCCTAGACATATTGTGATCCTTTAATTCAGTTTTAATTCTTTTGAATCTTTAGAAAGACCTTTGTCATGACCAGTTTGTGACCATCAAACTAAGAAATAAGACTCCGCGTGGTTGGATAGACCGACCAAGAACCACTAATCTACGGCATCAGACGTCAGACCCAAACGCTGCTCTGTCCTTTTCTTGCTGTTTGCTTACTCTTTGCCTTTGTAGCAGAACAATTATATTTTTCTGTACATGTAAAAGAACTTAAAATTACAACAACAGAACTTGAAAGGCAAGTTGGAAACTAAATTGAAAGACTACTGAACAACTGCTAGATTGTGCAGTTACTGGAAGGCTGCTGGACAGCTGCTGAAAGGCTGAAATTACAGCGAATTTAACCAAAGAAATCCGAAAACGATGAATCATGAAAGACGCTAGAAACAGGTACGGACTGGTGAAGCGACTGAAAAACTGGTAAACAAGCATGTCAAAAGTGCGTGGGCGATCCAGGAAGTGCGAACACCTTTAGGTGAAACACGGGGACTTTCCCTGTGAAAGT
>JGI24159J19872_10002600_pt1 | contig 21709 bp, 19 predicted proteins | sample Ectturendosymbi4_FD_19872 | JGI IMG/M metagenome (IMG submission 19872) | reverse complement strand
ATCGATGTACTTGGAAGTCATCGCAGTACTACATTATAATAAGCATGATGACGTCATTCATGCGTATGTCTCAAAAGCTTGTGTTTCATCAAAGTAAATGTGTTTCGCCACCAAGCGTATACTCTCTACTACCGCCATGTATGTATCCTCGTCTTTCTTCATGTATTTCCATTTTCCATGTTACTGTACTGCGATGCATGCTTAAATTCAAGCGCCTTGCGTGTGGGATTGAAGACGTTACTCAATACAATACAATACATGATTGCTACAGCAACGGCATAACAAAACATGTCGTGGGCAAGTATATCAGGCCTGGGGGGAGATCGACCCGCAGCGGTGCTTACGTCATTTGCGTGCGCTAGAGCGAGATGGGAAGAACGCAAAACCCTGAAAAGAATATTTTCTCACATGTGCTTTATTCTGACCACGTCACTGCTCAACTGACACCATGCGCCAAAAATTTGTCGGTGAACAGCAAAGCGCTGGATACAGAACAGGAACCGGTGTAAAAAGAACAAACTATTCCAAAAAATATCGAGAATTCTGGTGGATTCTGCACTTTCTGACCATCAGCGTGAAGGTGCTGCAAAGATTCGGGCAGCGAGAAGTTTCTTTGCACTGATTTCTCTGCACGATCGCAATGGAATCATGACAGCACCAACAACAAGACTCAGCCTCCGGAAAAACCGCTGACTCACACGTTAGCTTACACCTGGTCAAGAAATTATACTATCATGTGGGGGAAGCATACGTGGTTTGAATTCCGCGATGGTCGCTTACAAGCCTCCCTACCCTACGTTTAGAGACACTTTGTGAAACCACCGCTCTTTGGCAATATTACTGAATGAACACACCAGTTACACTTTCATTTAGGAAAGGTATTTATACAAAAATGCGCACGACTGTGTCTCGTAGGTATTTATACAAAAATGCGCACGACTGTGTCTCGTAGGTATTTATACAAAAATGCGCACGACTGTGTCTCGTCAACATGACCTAATAGAAAACGCAATGAACGAAGCTAGTGACTGTATGCACCGTAAACCTGTCGTCGCGCTCCCGAATGAAGCACTGCACGAACGATCCAGGAAACGTACATGACTCTTCATACTCGATATCAATGCAACTGCTTGGTTTGGTGCCCTGGGTGGTACCTGGACGGATGTGCTTTAGGGTGCAAGTAGTGCAAATAACTTGAACTGTCAGAGAATGCAAGCTGCGTTTTGTAGCAATCGCTTAGGAAAAGACAGTATGAGGAGCCGCACATCACTGAGCAGCTGGTATCAAGTTTCATAGCTCGGTTACGATTCGGTTCAAGTTTTGCATCACAATTCTGCTGAGACAGCGGTGAGTTATTTTGAAAATTCAAAGTTGGCTTGTTTTACTTGAAAGAGTTTCTTGTCTTGACAATCCCAGCAAGGAAACGCAAAAGCCTGATCCCCTGTCAGCCAATGTGAACTTCTGCTTAGACCAGGGGTCACCAACATGGCGCCCACGGGCATCAAATCCCCCGAAAGGACCAAGTGGGTCGCCCACGGGCCTGTTCTAAAAGTAGCATTAACATGAACAGTGTCTTCATATAGATGAAAATCGTTAATAATAACATAATTAAAGGAAAACTGAGCGAACGTTTTTCATTTCATAAGCTTGTATCAAACTGGTAGCCCTTCGCATTAATCGGTACTCAGGGAGTAGCTGTCAGTTTCAAAAAAGTTGGTGACCCCTGGCCTAGACTGTTGACGCTGAAATACAACGTCCTGGAGGCCAACGCAACACGACCTGTTGATCCAGTTCCGGCTTGGACGTGAGATTTCAAAGGTATATAACTTCCCATCACACAGACAGTGGCCACACGCTTCACTTTAGTGATCCGCACATACGTTTCAGTTCACTGCCTTTCACCGGTTCCTGCTTGCTTTGTTTCAAAACCAGAATGTAAGGCTTACATCAGTAGTTGTCAAAGTAGTCGGAATTTTGAGGGGCAAGGGGGCGATAGGGGGTCAAACAACACAAAGGGGGGGGGGAAACGCTCATCATGTTGGTTCTATCGTTTCTCACATCATACTTGGTTGAAAAGGAATTTTCGGCTGTGAATTTGATGCTCACAGCATGGAGACCACTTGTTGACTCATTAGCGAGGTGATCTACGACTGCACCTCACTAAAATCTCCCCCAATATTTCGACGCTTTGTGAAGGCCGCCAAGCACATCCATCACACTGAACTTAGGACCATGGTATGTGTCAATTTCTTCAAATAAATTTCTTTAAAAATACACCTTGTGTTTGCTTTATCAGGCTTGGGGGCGACAACGATGTGTCGCGAGTGGAACGGGGCGATGGAACAAAGAAGTTTGAGAAACACTGATGCAACGGCATGTGTTGTACAGCGCTTGAAGATTTGAAGTGCGCGATGAAATGGTGGGGATTTCTCCTGCGGCAAACCGTTCAGTTTGTGACGAAAGATATGCGTCACAATACTGAAGAGATCATCGCAAAACAGAAAGATTTGGAGCAGGACTAGACAGTAGTTTTAGTGGTTGACGTATCTGGCGAATCTCAAAAACATTTTCATAGTGTATCCTACATATACATTTTCGAGCGGTTTGAAAATAAACATTATTTTTGCTCCTATAAAGTCTTCAATGAATTGATCTGAAAAGAATTGGTAACACACAAACAAAAACAAAACGACAACATTCAATGTATTTTCGCAAAAGGATGGCAGCAGATTTTTCGGGAAGTCAAAAACTTGGATTAGTTATTTACTGAGAATAACGACACTTCTTATTGTTCAGATAGCTTTTTCGGGGGAAGTAGTTCTTTGACTATATGAATGTATAGCTTTCTGCAAGCAAGTTTAACGCTCTTGTCCTTTGCATTGGTCGGAGCAAACTGTCCAAGTCAGTGTAAGTGCAATGAAAAGACGCTGAATTGTGAAAAAGCTGGACTTGACGTATTGCCTTACCTCATACCTCCAGACACCGAGAGATTGCTACTCGCTAACAACAGGCAAGTAACTAAGACAACGCGATTGTGCATGGTTAATCTTTCTATAAGCACAACTAGAACCACGTAAAAGGTCTTTTTTTTCAAACCTCATGTTTATTACCAACAGCAAAACTCAAGTTGTGGTAGCACGAGATGAAAATTTCTTTCCGCTACAACACACTGCAGCAGGACCACTTTGGCTGTGCTAGGCAAATTAATACTGCAGCAGATTTCGATGAGAAGCAGGTTTAAAACCTCATGGATATCGCATTCCAAACAGAAAAGCACTGTTTTATTAAAGATCAAAACCAGGTCATTCGGTTATTCACTCTTCAATGCCACTTTTGTATTTAGTACAAAGCCAAAAAATCGGCGAGTTAAACAATTTTTGCAAATACTTGTGAATAGGGTGATTTGCACCAGATTTTCGTTAGACTCACTCGTGAACTTCTTCCTGATTTCTGTTCGGAACTTTTATGACTGGGCCAGAGAAAATTACCCTCTGTCTATCTTTCATAAGTTCTGCTTGCGGTCTTAGCTACACATCAAAATCAAGCCAATCTTAGACATCTTCCGCAGTTCACAAAATACATCTTGTCTGAAGATTAACGCATTAAATGCTGGAAGTCTTCCTAACCTCCATTGCTTCAGGAAGTTTTTCACAAAATTAATCATTTTTGGAAAAGCGAAACAGTCACAACCTCCCACAAGAGCACCGCGCACCCATCGCCAACAGCTGAACACACGCCAATTCAGGTCTAGGTCTAACTTTAAACAACACTGAATAGGAACCACACAATCCCATACGATCAGCGGATTTCTTCAAAGCGACGAAACGGGTCACGTGCGCGACTGATAAGCAACACCTTTCCTTAAAGTCGTTTTTCTCCAACTTTTGTTTTAGCTGAGTATTTAGGCTTTTAACTGTGGGGCATACATTAGGATGGAGTGAACCCCCAAAAGCATTTAACACTGATGATGACTTTACTTACTTCTTCCCACGGAAGGCTGAAAACTTTATTTCTGCAAACATACACCGTAAAATAGTCTGCCACCCCACCAATCACCTGACAAATTAGCGCCGAAGATCAAGTGGTAGTTCTAGATTTCTTTAAGGGGGTTAGTCAGCAACAACGCTGTGAAGGCGCCGCAACTTACACGTTAATCCCTGGCAAGATGCTGCAATGGGAACAAAGATAGGAGACGTTTAACGCTGCAGCATCAAATTATTTTTAGTGTTGAGACACAGTTCCGGCAGCAATTTGCATAAAAATCAAATCGGAACTAACTTGCCGGATGGAGGAACAGACGCTTTGACCACAGGCGCTGTCAAACGGTTTTCAGAAAAAATCTGAATTACTGTCTTATTTCGAGGAACAACACAAAATTTTCTGTTTCCACCTTAAGTTTTTTACTAAATGATAAAAAATATAGATAAGATCTAAGTGTCTGATTTCAGGGAGAAAATAGTGAAGTAAGCCAAGCGAATGTTAAAAGCATGGATCCAAAACAAGGCCGAAGTTTCATGTACCTACAAGAGTTAATTTCGCTTGCTGAAATAAAGACCCAGAGACTCACTACATTTTTGCGTAACGATGTTAACCGTTGACGGACGTTGAAAAAACAGACAGTGGGCAATATTTTCTAGTTTTTCAAAGCCAACTTAATTTTTTCGCAGGGTCAAATCGCTACGGTTCACCGACGACATTTTCGCCTACTACTTTCTGACTGTGGTCGGACCAAGCAATTTCAACCCGTTTCGCCGGGTGACCTGCATCGACCTCAGCCGCAACAATATCTCATCGCTGCACAGCATGCTCTTCCAGCTGGCCAAGAAAACCGAAATCTTGCTGATGGACGACAATCTGATTGCGGAACTAACTCTTTTGAACGGAACAAAAAGTGCTTTCGGTGACTTGGTGCATTTAAAGACATTGTCGGTGCGTTGCAATCGCATCGACAAGGGATTAACGCGCGAGAACTTCACGTCGCTGGGCAATTTGACCCGGCTGGACTTGTTCAATAACAGCATACCGTCAGTGGCCAAAGCGGCCTTCGCGGACAGCCCATTGTTGCTGACCATCAACCTTGCTTACAACAACATATCGCAACTGCAAAGCGGATGTTTTCTCGGCCTGGCACGTTTGCTGACCTTGGATCTTTCCGGGAACGCCCTGACGACAGTGGACAGAGACGTATTCGGCGGCCTGGTGACGTTACAAAACTTGTTGCTTGCCAACAATCAAATTGTCAGTTTACCGCTGAACATGGACTGGCCTCGGATTCGAACCATCAACCTTTCGTTCAACGAACTGACGCACTTGTCCGAAACTCACTTCCAGGGATATCGTCAGCTTTCCTTCGTTAACATTTCCTACAACAAACTGAAGCGACCCGTCGTTTTCGTAACGAACGTCACGCGACTGTTGATCGACGCCAGTCACAACCAATGGGAGAGCGCTTGCGCGACGTGGCGCGCGCTGATTGGCGAAGGCCTTTCGAGCGGCACAAGACTCCGCTGCAGCCAGAGGGGCGAATACACAGTCGCTGTAATGGCAGCGCGCGACAGTCGACTTTGCACGTTGAGCACCGACGCACAACCTCTCGCCGAGCGCGCGATCTTTGCGAGATGGTGCGAAACGAAAGGGGGGGACGGCCCGCGTGTGATCTACGTCGCGGCGGGTTTGGGCGCCGGCATTCTCGGAGCCCTCCTGGCCGTGGCCACAGTGCTGTTGGGCCAGAAGCGCCCAGGCAAGAAGGAACGGGAGATTTCCGACGCGGCGGAACCCCCGGCGGCGGCCTGTCATGCGTACTGCGGCGTTTCGCTCGCGGTCGCGTTGCCTGGCAACGACGCGAGCGAGACGGATGACCGGCTGTACAGCGAGATTGGCGTGGGGGTAACTAGAAGTGAGCGGCCGACCGAGACCCCGAACGACGCCTTACAGCACCCCTACGCGTTTGCTGAAGACCCCCCCAACGTGGCCGAAGCCTCGGACCACGCACAGGAAAACGAATATTGCTTCCCGACTGGCCAGTCTCTGCCTCGCGAGGCCAAGGCCGATAAGGTGCAGCCAAGGAAAGGCCTCCACAGGCCATCACCACCCATGCCCGTTTTGCACGAAGCGAATCCGAATGGCCAGGGCTGGACAGGGGGTGGCGCGACGGACGGGGGGTACGAAATGCCGATCGCTTTCCAACGAGTGTCTTACATCGAGTTCGGGTAGGTCGGGTAGGTCGCCGAATGCGCGTGAACGTTTTTTGTTTTGTTTTTGTTAAAAATTACATTTTGTTTCAAATATTCGCTCGAGCCAAGATGGCGTGGGGATTTTTTTTTCTGTAGCCTGGCGAATACATCAAATAAAACATAAAATAAACCGACATTTCTTTCAGAAACTGCTCACGTAAAAAGTGCCCAGCCCGTGCATAGAGGTCGTCACGGGTCCATCACGGCCACCAGTTTAACATATTTTTAAAGAGCCGACCCCCGATTCATAAATTGCAATTTTTTAAGGGCATTCGAGCGTTTTTAATGAAATCGTTGTTATTTGTCGAAAAACGCCAAGTTACGGACGTTTGAAGGTCAAATACAACTGACACACTGATCCTTCGCGACGACACTTCGCCTCCTTCTTATAACTTTGCAGCGCATCGCACTAAACATGCTACGGAGCGAAATCGAACGTTGCCGCAAAAATACGCGCATGCGCACTCACCGCAGGAAGGTCAAAGTGCACGACACCGAAGCCAGAGACAGGTTCGACTCCGCCAGCGACACGATGGACTGGATGATGAAGTCGCTGAGGGAATCCTTTGAGTCAGTCTGTTGCCGACATAGAAGGAACATAATAATTTAATCAGCACAGGGCTTCGTACGCAAGGTTTCTTCGGTAAACGAGCTCAAGACGGTTCTTGAAACGACGCAGTGGCGTCGAGTATTTGTTATGACCAGTTGTGAAGGCAAAGGTCAGAGGTTCGAATCCCAAGTAGATTATAGAAAAAAAATATACCCCGTGAAACGAAGTGGAGAAAAAACGGTGCAAAAACGATAAAACTCACAATTCAGCACTTTCTCAAACAGTAAGTTGGGATACCAATACTTTTGGTGATGTCATATACAGCAAAGGCATATCACCTACGACCTTGGTACTGCAGCAAGTAATGCAGCATTTTTCTCGAAACAGAAATTTGCAAATAACCTACTCTTTCGGCAGAGACCAGGATCGTTATGACGTAGACAGGTAGGACAGCCGTCGCTAAATTCTCCGCACATTCGCTGAGAAATGTGACGAACTGCTTTGTGATCTGAAATCATTCAATTACTTACATTATTAGGTCGATAAAGGCATAACAAAAGTATCATCAGAAGATGATCTTCATTTCCCAGAAAATAACAGACTTGTTAGCAACTGCTACAAGCTACATCGAGTAGTAGTGGGAACACTGACACATACATTTGACTGCCTCGTTTGAGTCGGGATAATATGCACAACAACGAAGTAGATCGGCTCAAAATGAATTAAGTTGCTCACCAAGGCTTAGAGGGGACTACGGTCTCTTTACCAATGTCATGCAAATTGCCACTCAAACTTCTGAAAAACTGCAGCTTATACTTTGACTACGCAGTGACTGCTCCAAGTCAAAACTATCGACAANTTTTAAGCAACGAGGCACCGATCCCCATAAAATCACATCAGTCTTCAAAGCGTTTTTCCGGTAACTTTTCTCGCCCTACAACCGCCTCCCTCCCTCCCGGCCACACCCACCGCTGGTTTCTGCGCAACCGCGATACACGCAACTGCGCATGCGCAGCAAGCATCATTAATCGCCGCAAACAACGCCAATCGGACGTATTATGTGCGTTGCTGACGTTGCATTGTATCGTCGTATCGCATAACGACTTCACTCCCACACGCAACACAGCAGACTCAAGTACACATGGCAGTAACCAAGGAAACCAGATACTTGAAAGAACACGAAGATAGACACGTGGCTGTGATGGAAAAGCATACTCATGGTTGGCGCTAACATTTGCAACGCGAAGTTATTAAACCTCGCCGCATGCTCTATGTTGCGATAGACCAAACCAGGGGTCTCCAAACATTTTTGTCGGAGGACCACATAAGCTATTACACAACAGCTCGCGGGTCGGACATCTTACGTAATGTGATTTTTTGGGATATGTTGCATTCTACCAAATCTACAATGCTTCGTGAATGTCATATTTTTTTTCGTTCCTGCATTAACAAAATGTATTTGCGCTCGGATGAAATAGCTTCGCGGGCCGTAGTTTGGAGGCCCCTGCAGTAAAAGAAGCAATCGTTCGATGCACGTGACTTGACTGTTCGTATTGAAAAGATCAGCAAAACACCTCAGTAACAACAATGTACCTTTTTCGCAACGCAAGCTTTCCCGAACGCGTCACAAAAGGCGGACATCAACTCGCACAATGACCTGACGCGGTTGTGCGCTGCGCAGTGGGTCGTTTTGCACATTGCGATGAAGCGGGGAATGCTGTTGAATGCAAAACGACGATTTTGAGTGCGGGAAAAAATTGGGCTTTGGTATCACACAACAAAAATACATTTTGCTGCATGAAGAACAAATTTAGAGGGAAGCTAAGTGAAGTGAAGCGACGTGAAGCTAAGTGAAGTGAAGCGACGTGAAGCTAAGTGAAGTGACGGCGCAGAACTTGAAAAATAAGATAAGAACCTCAGGAAATTACAAAAAAAACAACAAACTGTGAATATTAGTTGTCACAAGAGACAGAATGCCACAGACCGTACTTATTCTAACGGCGCAATGCAACCGTATGCGATCATTAACTTCAGACAGTGTAGAAAACGACTTAAGATTTTTTCTTGCGCAGGAGAAACTGATACTGCGACAAAAGTATCTTTCTGCGAAACCAAAGCTAAGACTTGCGGTCGATAACAGCGCATTGGCTGATCTAAGATTTGACAAATAAACTTACAATCGATCGATTGTCCACGTAAGAACTTCAAACCGCTTCGTCGCTGACCAGTCCTCAACCGTGGCGTGAAAGCGCTGCAAGCATCTGAGGAACTTCTGTTCGTCGCCAATGACAACCCTGGGGTCTGTGAGACTGTTCGCGAAGGTGGGCGGGACGTGGGTGTGGCGTGACGTGTCTGCGTGACGACGGTTAGAGTGATTTTGAGCAGAACGAGTCTACGCGGTTATGTTGGATTTCAAATCATTATTTTTTTTTAATTTGACTTTGGTGACGTCAGGCCGAAGCCTGATATTTGCTTCTTTCCGGGGCGGTTGAGGTGAACGCTCTTGCCCAGGAGCGCTACGGCGACTCACTCAGTGGCCGTGGATCGAACACCCAACCTTCTGATTGAGAGGCGGACACTCTGAGCAGCTGCTCATATCTTGACTCATTCGGTAAATTTGGCTTTTCAGGCCTAAATCGGGCTTCAAAAAAATGAATGTCGGGCCCTGTGTTCAAAACGAGGCCCGTTTCCATCTCTGCTACGACGATTCACTCAGTGGTCGTGGATCGAACACCCAACCTTTCCAACTGAAAGGCAGACACTTTACCACTGAGCTGCCGTCACTCCATGCTCTTACCTTATGTTCAAAGGGACACAACAGAAGTTAGTAAACTCAGCGGGGCACAGTAACTGAATGGTCGGGAAAACAGGTCGAGTTCGCAGGTGACGGGTTTGCACAGCAAAGTCACTTGACAGGGCTCAGTTAATTTTGCCGAAAAAAACAGCAGGGCGTAAAATTTTGCCGGAGAAGAGCGGGGCGTGAAAAAAACGCAGCGCGAAACTGACGAAGTGTTGTAGAATGTGACTTAATGGGCAATGACGTTCTTCCACGAAACTGCTGAGCCTTGATGACGTATCAGACGTGGTTCTGTTGACAAGCGGCGGGCAACCTGATGTCGCCGCGTTTTGCGAACTATAGCTTGGAAACTGGGGTTCCTTCAAATTTCCGACAAGATTTTGCAAAATGCCACTTTGTGAGAAAATACAGAACATATGAACAGTCCGAATAGCACTGACCTGAAATCGAACCACTTTTCAAATTTCCTTCATCAATTTCGAGTAGCACAGAAACAAACAGATAAGGTAGAAGGTTACGAACCGGTTGAATCTGGCTCAAACCGGTGGCATCTTTCTCTCCCGATTGAAGTTGCTCGGCAGCCTGAAAGCACAGCAGTCATGTCCAAATCGCAGCAGCATCCAGGTATTTTGAGTCACGGAGACGTACTTAAAAGCTTAATAATTAACTTTACGAACACCTTCCAGGCTAACCGCACAGCTTTAATAAGAAAGAACTGAACGTCTGTTGCGATTAACATGTCTCAGAAATACAATACAGCACCGCTTCATACGGCTCCCAAGGGCACGATGGTCACCGAGACGACAAACAACGCCAATCTGGGCTTAGGGCCAACTTTTATCAACAGTTCGCTGAGCAACTACCACGCACAGTCCAGAGATGGGAAAAAAGAGGGACGCGGACTCTGCGGAGCGGAAGAGGAGTTTCAGTTTTCGATAAATGTTCCGTTGTTAACCGGTGTTTAGGATTTTGCGGAGGCCGGGCGGAGAACACTTTAACATTTTCCAATTCGACGGATGCGAAGCGGATATTCTTGGAGTTCGAAGAAATGCGAAGTCACAACAGTGACAACAGGATATTTTCCACCTGTACCTCGCGCGAAGAAACAAAACTACGCGAAAAATACAATTGTCTCATCCGATTGCGATGAGACAATCGATTGCATGTTTCGCGAGGTTCAAACATGTCGTGGTTCAACGAAAAACTCACGAGGATTGACAAAATGACCGCGAGGTCAGCATGTCAAAGATCAAGGAGCAACTTTGAGACAAAGGCGCGCGACATCAACAAAAACTTGTCTTTTCTTCTTACAGCGCCGGCCCGGCGCGAAAAAATGCAAAAAAAATTTCCGAGTTCGTTTTCGGGCGAGAAGTTCACGAGTCATCGCGGCCGCATCGTTTAAACGTCGCCAGCGCGCGATCACCGCGGCGAGAAAATCGCACCTGATTTTTGACAGCGGCTTCCAAGTCGGCCAGCAAGGCGTCCAAGAGGTGCGAGTGGAGCGTGCCTCGGGCCAAGGCCCAGTGGGCCAGGACAGGAAGCAGGGTCTCGACCGACATTTGCCGAACGGTCGCGCTCCGGTCTTGCAAGAAAGAGCGCAGCAGTCGATAGGCCTGAAAAATATTGTGATATTCATCCGCCACATGGCACTCGGCGTCGTAGTAATTAGTTCTAGTGCGCAAACTGTAAGGCGCACTGCGAAGGGTGCTGAAGCAACGCTACCCCGCGGTTCTCAACTGGAGCGGGTGGCGCCCCCCCACTCCCGCGAACGATGCGCTACTTCGGGCGGGGTGAGAACTTGAACGCTCTTCAAGATAATGGTCATCTGCCACATGGAACTTGGTGTCAGTAATTACGCAGGTGTTTGAACAGAGTACTAGCTGTTGGTGCTAGAGTTGGATTTGCCATTTATTCCCATATTCTTCAGCTAAAAACTATTTTTGTTAAGGCTAAATTTCAGTGGCGCTTAATTACGTTTATTACCATAAAGCAAGCCAAGTTTGGTGGCAGCTCTTCTGATCAATCCAGCAAATGTTTTTTTCTTCGTTTTTTTAGTATTGACCTGACCAATGGCAGCGTCCAATTGTGTTTCAAAAAATGAGGTCGGTTTCCCCTAGCAACAAGCACGAACTCTTCGAGACGGTCGAAGATCTTCACAATGGCTCCGTACAAACCTGCTCGTATTTGTCGTCGTCATCAAGAAAGGCGTAAACAATGGCGAGCGACTTGACCACTGAGCAACGAACCCCCTCAGTCTTCTCTTCCTGCTCGATCTGCTGCAGGATCGACACAAGAAGAGAGCCACGCATTTCAGGCTGTGAAAAAGCGAGAAAAAGCATGTTTCAGACTTTAAAAAACTGGCAGCTAAAAATCGCAACTTTTCTGGCACCACGTTATCACCGTTTGTCGTCAAGCATATGAAGTTGCGCATTCTCTGCGCAGTTTGCTAAGACTTTGAAAAGGCTATCGGTTCAAAAACAACGGCACCATAAACACAGCGGTGTGTTGTTGTGCCGTTGTAATGATTAAGCAAGAGGGGTGTTGAAATGTTTCAGCTACCACCAACAATCACGTCTGCCAGTTGATGCTCGCAATTCCTGAGCGCAAGATACGCACACACAGTCGTAGATGAGCCTTGTTGGCGTTTTAAATCGGAAAATCTTTTCACGCAAAACTTCCGCACGAAATTGACTGTTCTCTGCTTCATGACCTCCAACCGGTTAATTGCAAAGCGTTCGCATGTGGTTTTCACCGAGACTTTAGGTGCCAAAGCACCTCGCTGATGGTATTCTGGGCTGAATGGGGGAAAATAACGATCGATATCCTGACATCGGACAGCTACGGTCTCGTGAAGCCTTATTATTCACAGGACTAAAGCGCTTTTTGCATGACATTTGAATCGATTGACTGTACGTAAAAGTTTCGCAAATAAATGATTTGAGTTCTCACAGCTTTTCTTTGTGAGACTGTAAGTAAGTCTCATATTAAAATTTGTTAGGATCGAATCATTGCACTATGTTAAAGGCAACGAGCAAAAAATGCAATAAAACGTGAGAAAAAGACGAATCCGAAATGAAACAAGCCATTTCAGCTCAAGCACGCACAACTGCCAGCAGGAAATAAACTTCACACCTGCAAGTAAGGCGCAATGGCCCCGCAGGCCTCGGCCACCAGCTGGCGTCGTTCTGGGTACTTGTGGCCAATTTGCTCCCAGCACTGCGGCAGAAGCTCTTCTTGGGCCCGATGTCGTCCCACGTGCCGGGCGTAAGCCACGCAGCCGTGCAAGATCATTTGCCTGCAACAAGAAAGTGACATCTTTTAACGCTGGTGCGCAAAGCGTCGCGCGAGCGGGCGCAAAATTCCACTGGCCCCCCTCCGAGTTGTTGGAAAAGAGAGTACGGACCACAATTGCCCACCTGTGTCTTTTTTTTTTGAAAAAGGGGTCCAGTGCGGAAAAGTGACCTTGACAGAGCAGTTATCAGCTTAAAAGAAAAGTATGTGCTTCGCAAGCTTATACATGCTTTCATGCTGGGGGGACATGCAACGTATAGGGGTCTTCTTTGCCCTCGCGCTTACGTTTTCTCCCCTGCTCTTCCACTACGTCATCGGTCCTGCTTTAAAGAAAAAATTTTGCGGGAAACAACGCCACAAGGGAGGAAATGAAGCGAGTGGTTCTAGAAAGGTTTCTGATAATAAACGCATACGTTCGAATTGCAGTGCACAGTCGCCCGGCTTACGAAAAGATCCTGCTTTATCATTACGGCGTACAGGGCTTTGCGTGTCGCGTACCAGCATGACCAAATGCGCCGACAGTATACTCGATCTTAATTCTACTCCCAAAAAGAATGCTTTTAGTGTGTGTGACGTCATAGTGACAGATTCGCTGCCAGTCGAGCGCATCACCGCTGTTGATTCGCCAGGCTTTCGATGGTAAGTCTGCTTAAACCGACAACCATGCACTTGATTCGATAGGTACGTTTTGCGGAAGCACTTCCATCGGTAATTATCGATTTCTCGGAAAGCTGCGAGGTCCGCGAGGATCGGTCTTGGGGCCGTGAAGGGCGGGTCGGCAAAAACACCAAAGCGATTTCTCTTCTCGCGATTTGGTTTCTGCGCTTTTTTTGCACTGCACAGCGTGCGACCGTCCTGCCTTGATACGTTTGCAAAGTTTAAACGATGCGTTGCCAGAGGCAACCCCACACAAACAATGAGCACAATCGATGTTTTTGGCAGGAGGTCAGATGTGAAGTACGTCATTATGCACAAAGTTCGTAACGGCAAGATAGGCACTACTGTGTTGTACTTGTTCAAAAATATGGAAGAAAAATATAACATAAAACATGAAAACTAGTCCCACATGACAAAATCCTCATAATTCCGGTTTCTGGCACTACGAAGAACAGATGAACAGCAAAAAGCGTATTGCGTAGGGGTGGGGGGGTAAACGCCGCTGCTTTCACAGCATATTACAATCGTTGAAGTGTAATTGGGCCGCGTTTTAATCGCAAAGTATTGAATAACTACAAAATTATTAATAGACTTAAATTACTATGAGTCGGCGTAGTTTTTTTTAATGATTTCAGGTGGCCGTAGCTTACATGTCCGCTTAGCTTCAATTGTAAGATCAACTCAATTGCTCCCCAAGAATCAGCAGCAGGTCTGTTTTGTAGCACGTATTAGCGACAGAAATACATGAACAGTCAAAACAACAATGCGATTCAACCAAGGAGAGGTTGTCAGCGATAACACCGACCTTTCAGAATCCGTTGGTTTCTTTATCAAATTGAAAAGCAAGTTCAGAAGCTCGTTACGCGACGCTTCGTCGCCATGCAACGCAGACGCGCTGCACAGAAGAGGGACCAGCTGGTCGCGCTTGGCCAACAGGACAGTGGGCACAATGTGGGGCAGGCAGCGGGCCAAGAGTTGCACGAGTTCGTCAGGCGAACGGCAGACTCTCAAGACCTGGAAAGACACCAAAACTTGGGGTTAAAAAAGCGAATATCCGACTGCGAATGGACATCGAAGCCGAAATATTAAACCTTTGAGGAGAGGGATTTGTGCGTTTTAATAATTGGGCATCATGCGGTCGGACAGCTTGAAGTAATCATCATGCGGTCGGACAGCTTGAAGTAATCATCATGCGGTCGGACAGCTTGAAATAATCATAATGCGGTCGGACAGCTTGAAATAATTATCATGCGGCCGGGCAGCTTGAAATATCATGCGGTCGGACAGCCTGAAATAATCATCATGCGGTCGGACAGCTTGAAGTAATCATCATGCGGTCGGACAGCTTGAAATAATCATCATGCGGTCGGACAGCTTGAAATAATAACCATGCGGTCGGACAGCTTGAAATAACCTTTCCCAGCACCATACCGACAATTTCCACATATTCCACGACATGCACTGGGCAAAAACGCAACTCGGAAACGACACAAGACGCATTGCAGAAAAATCCCAACAACGAACCTCGGTTTTCAGCCAAGAATCTTCGACGGCAGATTGAGTTGCAATGAGCAACGCATCGTAAAACGCACTTGACATGTACCTGAACACAACAATAACAGTCTGATTTTTCAATTGATGCAACAGATAACTGTGCCAGTGTTTCATTCCTGTGGGTCCCGGTAGAGAATTCAGTCTGGCTGATCTTTCGTTTGCTGTGCTGCAACAACCGCTTTGCTAAAAACTGCACTTGATAGTGATAAAAACGCAAAGAAATCGACTGTTTCACCTGAAAGAGATTTTGCTAGTGTTTTGTTTTTTCAACAACATTTACGGCAGGCGAGAGTTTTTTTTTAGATGATTCGGGTGAAAATGTTACTTTTTATTCCGAATTTCGATTGACCACCTCTTTCGCTTATCTTTGCCATTTGTCACTGCACAAATGAGACCAGTAGCAAGGAAGACTTCTGGAAAGTTTTTATTACGCGAGACTAAAAAAAACCTTCAACGCAATTTTCATTAGAAATTTAAAACGGTTTCCGGGCAGCAAAGTGAGATGTCGATCCCCAAATGTCCGCAGACACGTAATGAAATATCGACTCCAGCACCAGGGCACAATTTAACGAAGCTATTGCGATCTAAATTTAACTGGATAAAAATGTAGAAATGACAAACCACCGCATGGTAACCAAGCAAGATATTTTTTCAAAGGGAGAAGTTTGTGACGCATTCGCGATCGCTATGGAAACAGTGTCGACAAAGGAAATCATTTCTATCAATTGCACTTCAAATAAAAAGTCTAAGAGACTTAAAAAACGCTCAGACAGCGTTTTATCGCCGAACCTGAAAACATGAAGTGTGGGCGAAACACGCGACCTCACTGCTTCAGCAGCAAAACGTCACGTTTCCAAGTTGCACATTAAACTTACGTGGTAGGGGGAGAAGATGACACGATTTCCTGTTTGCCACGACGATCGTCTTCCTTCAGCGCACTGGGGGAAGGAGGAGTGTCTGCTTCCGTGCGAGACTCAGTCTTCTCCTGCGAGGACCGGGCCTCGTCTTGCTCTGTTTTATTTTTTCCTGAAGCGGCAACGCCATCAACTGCTGCTTCTGCTTTCCTGAAACGCAGCACACTTTGCGTCGGCGCCACCAGGCGTGTCGGAAACGTAGCGCACGTCACGTCGACCCAGGCGTGTCGTGAAGCGTAGCGCACGTCGGCGTACGCAACAACCGCCAGTAAATACCAGGGCCTCCTCAATGGCAATTCAGGAGGCGTTGGTAAAGACGGCCGCGGCTGGAACGCGAAGCGCAGGTCAAGGAACCATAAGCGGAAGACTTCCGCGTTAGAAGCTCATGGTCACGTGATTAAAATATACACTGGAGGTCGTTCAGGCGTAAAGAAAAGTTGAAGCCCTTAGTTAAAAGATATTTTGCTACAATCGCTCAATGACGTGCCGGTGTCGTTAGTTTGTGTAACAGTGTAATGTTCTGAGTTATTTCTTGGCTGAACCCAGTGTTGGCGACATCCGTTTCGCGTGACTGCCATTGTCGCGTGGGCGTAAATAGCAAGACGCTCGTGACGTGTTCCATCATTCGCTTGAAGGCACGTGATCAGTAGCACGGCCAACCTATCGTTGCTGTTGCAGTTTGGGCGAGGAGTTGAACGTTTGACCTTGATGCCTCTTTACGCATTGTTAACTTATCTTACTTTTGTTTTGTGTAGATACATGAAAATTTCAGCTGATTTAAACCACAAATGTTGGTCAGTGTTAAGTCTTCAACAACCGCGTACATAACGACGTAGAAAAGGTGGGGTACGCTAAGGGGTCTGAAAATACAGTTATAGTGGGAATCGCAACTGGGGCAGCCAAAAAATTCCGCACAGGCAGGTGTTTGGGTTCACTCTTTAGATTCGACTCTGGTTTAACGTTTACTCTTCATCTTTCACGCTTTCGGCTTGCACGTGCAAAATCTTGTGTTAATTCGTTTAATTTTTTGTAATTTTTTGCTTCACGCACGACCTGACGAGGATAAATCCACAACGATGTATTTCGCTTCAACCACGTGGTTTCGAAACCGTAAATGAACTATTTTAACCCAGTGTGGGTGGTGTCGAACTCAAATCAACAGTAAGCCAAAATTTCGAACTTAAAGAAAACCACCAACATTCGTGTTTCTTGAAAAAATCTTCCTCCACATGAGATCAGTGTGACCGCTGTGACGTCACAAACACTACAGGGTCCTATCCTGATCGACACGCCTGTGCGTCAGCAAAGCATTCTGGGATTTGAAGTTTTAGTGGTGCGTGCGCTTTTCAATAACGGCGGAGTACCTCCAGTGATAATTAGGTATTGCTTGGCGCAGCAAATGTAAATACACTGTGGGCCAAATGTGGCCCTTGAGCCCTAGTTTGACACCTGTGATTTAAGCCGCACTAAGACAACGTAACCACAAATGCACACGTTTGCTGGGACAGATTTAAAAGAATGCAGCAGAAGTGAAAGCTTTTTTTTAAACCGCACATTACCAAGTCAAAAACGAACATTTTTGTAGTGCCCGCGCATCAGCAACAAAACACGAACAAGAGCGTGAAAAGGCAAATCACTTCGTTCGCCCCCGCATTCTAATCTGAGGATTGCTATCCTACATAAGGACGCAACGATTGTGCATAACGATGCAACGACGGTGCACACAGATGCAACGGTGGTGATGTGTTACAAATATCGGACGTTCGCAAGACATAAGGTCAAACGTTAAGGTTGCGCACAGGCAGAGGATAATGATCTCCACTAACCGTCGGAAGTCGTCCGCAGCTAGTTGAAGAGCCTTGTTCTCCTGCACCAGCTGAGCAACGTCCCGTTCCAGTTTCTTTACGATTTCGTCGTACGTTTTAGCCTCTGCCTGGAGAAAGCACATCACGGAATCAAGTTAAAACACGAAAATTCTAGCGTGACACACGGGAAACCTCAAACAAATAACAAAGCAAAAAAATCGATGATTTCTCGCGAAAATAAAGTGCAACAAGTTGATCCGCCAAAAATAGACATAAAACACAAACGATTTCAACAAGAACAAGCAAGAAGGCTGAAGCGCGCGCAACATCGAGCTGCGAAACAGACATGTTCTCGTTACAGGAGAAAAAATGAACCCAATGCTATATTTTTAGCAATAAGTAATTCCAGGTAGCGCAGAGAATTAAACTGTGAAATTAAAAAATGACTAAAAATACGAAAGTAAATCGATTAAAAGCATTTTAGCAACTCATTTGATTGAAAATACCTATCGATTGGCCAATACATAAATTTATTTATATATTGGGAACACAAGATTTCTTAACTTTTCTGTTTAGGCTGCTTGTGCCGTACACATAACGAACACACGTGTGCAGCAGTTATTCAAGTTTCACTCGTTCATACTTTCCCTTTCGCGAAAACATAAGAACCACGACGCTACCGGTTAGAACTGCACCACAGCAACATTCAGACTAACGTCGAAGTTCATTTTGACGTCATCGGTCATGACCCCAACAGTGTGGAGCGTCGCTTTGGGCAGAACGTGATGATTATAATCGCGGTAGAGTTTCAGCAGCCCGGGTGGTTTTGACGTGTTGATGCCAACGTCATCCCAGTCTTCGAAATCCTGCCAAGCAAAAGCTGTCAGCACAAATCAGGTGCAAAGTTGACAGGATAACGAAAAACAGTAGCCTGTAGTTTTTTATCAACTCTGCATGTTGCATCGTAATCAACTGTACATCATGCTGCACCGGGAAAGCTGTCTAAATCTAAATCTGTTTTTTTTTCGGTCATGGACCGAAACGTTTTTGAAATGACCGAAAAAAAACTAATTCATTTCGGTCAGAATGTTTGAAAATATAGGCTAAAAAACACTTTTATGGCGAGTTTTATAACAACTGTGAGACAAATGACCGAAATGTTTCAGCGAATGAAAAAACAAGGCCTGAAGTATAGATATGAGCATTCACACAAAGCAATTAAACGAAGTGTGTGGTTGTTATAAGTACAGTAGATATTGCTTATTGGAATCTCATAACATGGCAATTTAAAACAAGGTCTGGGTTGTGCACACGCTACTAAAGCCGATAGCATGGGTTCGATTCCAGATCGGGCCATACAGAAGACTTGAAAAAGGGTGCTTGTGTCCTGTCCAGCTCCGGACTTGCGTTGACTGGTGGGCACAGGGCAACACGTGCTGCCACCGACTCGCAATCAATGCAGCATTCACTGCGGGAGCATCCGCGTCGTTCCTCGGCGCAAGTGAGCCAGATGGGCGCATGCAGACTACTCGTTACACTCCATAGCACGAAAACGAGTGTAATGACATTGAACCTGAAGTCTGGATAACCAGAGAAAACAACAAATGACGCGACAGGGTTTCCGTAGTTTTTCGAGAACTTTCGCCGCAAAAGTCAAGACGGCTTTCAGTTTTTTCTTTTTTGTACGACAAGCTTTTAATTAACCAATAATTTTTTAACTTCTGTATTGTGTGACTGCAAAATGCCCAGCACACTCGATCTAGCAAACTTATTACGAAGTAACGGCGTAAGAAGGAAAGCTATTAAATTCGACACGAGAACAAGTTTATTGCGTGTGATGATTCCTGATGCAGCAAAATTTCGGTGAAAACATCGTGATATAATCAGCCGATGATGGTTTGAGAAAGAGACCACGGCATATTCTCCTTGACTAAGCGCCACGCAAGAAACGTATATGTATATCTTTTTTAATGCCATAGCATTTGTTTCAGACCGCAGAAGCCTTGCTCTAGTTTTTCATCATTTCACCTACACATTTTTACTTACATTACCGGATTAAAAACGTGTACTTGACGCGCAATCGATCTACTGCAATAACACGCTTTGCGAGCAGATGCGACTGTTCTCGTTTTACCTCTGTGGTACTTCGTAACTTTGGATAGATATGCACCGTATTTATTCGATTGTACGCCGCGGCTTATGAAGTTCATTTTTAATAATTTTGTCCGGCTTTTAATCAAGGGCGGTTTACATTGTTCTTTACCTTATCGGAAGGTCTAGGAGAGGCTAAGCCTTTCCTTGGCTATGTTTTGTCGACCAAACTCTCTATTCACATTCTGTTCTCTTCAGCATCACGTGCATACTCCGTCGCAGGAAGAATTACGATGAACATAAACCACTTGTAGCGGCGCAAACATCATTACTGGAGTTGCTAAAAACGCGAAAAGTGCTGGTACGCGAACGTTTGTCAGAAGCTTAGGTAACCTATGTCGAAGTGTGGCTTACGATCAAGGGGTGCTTACATTAATTTTAAACACCATTTCGTGGGGCTTGCAATCGAGTAAATACGGTATATATCATATCAGCCTATGAGCTCAGCAGGGCAAGCGAAAAGCTTGAAGTCGCAACCACAGTAACCTTCCGCGACAAACTTCTGCCCGCAAATTTCAGAAAAAGTAGGAAATTTCAAACAAAAACAAGGTGACAACGTCCAAGATAAACTTCGCACCTGCTCTTCGTTCTCGTCGGAAAACGTGATCGACGAAAGTTTGTAGTCGCGTTCGAGAAGGTACTCGTTGACGAGATGATTGATGGCGCGAATTTCGAGCGGTTTGATTTCGTCCGCGCCGCCGCGGACGACGTTCTCGCCGTCCGCCCGGCCGTTTACGGGCGATTCTTCGCTTTGTTTTCTCACACAGGACGACTGTTCTGCGGCGCGAAATGCAATCCGTGAGGTTTTGTTGACGGAAACATCGATAAAAAAGGCAAATAGAAATAATAAAAAAATTTACTCCAGTTCATCAACAAAAAGAAAAAAAAGATTTACTTCGGCACTGCTGCAAGTAAACCTCAACTAAAACCTGGTCCGGGGAGAAATTTGGGGCCGGTGCCCTAAAACCACGGGGAGAAATTTGGGGCCGGTGCCCTCCCTAAATTTTGTTATTCCCAGAAAAATTTGTTTGAAACATATAAAAACAAAAATCCCCCCCCCCCTAAAAGCTTATTTTACCCCTCTAACCTTGAAACCTGGCTGCGAGCCTGAGTCAAACGCAACGTCAAAAACTTCAAAAACCGCCGCGGATTGTCATAAGCCAAACATCCTTTGCTCGACATGTAAAAATTACAACTGCTGCCGACCGCCATCAACGAATGGTCGATTCGTTTACATCATACGAACAACCGAGAGGCAAACAGAGCTTGAACAAGTTGTTTTATTGACGGCACTCCATCTCGTAACGAGTAAACTGAACAAAATGTTTGCGCACTGAAACGCAAGTATTTCCCCGCCCAGTCAAAGCATTAATTTATTTTCGTGACCGGCAAACCATGCGCCTGTAAATTAACGTCACAGCACACGTTTTTCACGAAGACACGTAAATCTGGCTTACTTAAGTTTGAAAGTTTTTATATCTGACAAGAACACAGTCAGAGCTAAGCAACGGAACAAGTGATAGACGCCGACAGTGGCATAGCTAAGGGAGGGCGGGGGGGAGCGGTCCGCCCCTGGCGGCACTTTTATGGGGGCTGCACTATGGGTTATGCTGCAGGCCAGGGGCTCCCAACCTTTCTCTTACCATGTACCCCTTCAGCATTCCGACAAATGAGCATGTACCCCTACAGCATTTCAACAGATAAAGATGTACCCCTTCACAATTTTGACAGATGAACATGTACCCCTAAAACTCCTT
>JGI24159J19872_10002598_pt1 | contig 21718 bp, 13 predicted proteins | sample Ectturendosymbi4_FD_19872 | JGI IMG/M metagenome (IMG submission 19872) | reverse complement strand
CTGCCTGCAATGAAGCGAGAAGTTCAACTTCACCATTTTTTCAAAACGTTTTTCCTTTTGCATGCCAGAACTTAATCTTGGATTCTTAAGAAAGAATTTAAATTTTTAACAAAAAAGCAAAACGATGCTAGAAATCGCGATGAAACGTTTTCAGACTGGGTTGCTTGTATATGACTTCATACGGGTGAGCTCCCCGACTTGAGAAAAAACAACAAACTGCGACTTGTTCATATCTGCACTGGCCGTTAATAAATGTGTACAAGGGAATGTTTCACGCACCAGTGACCTGCCACCGATGCAGCATGTACAAAGGTCTCCACTAGCCACCGGGGCAGACCAAGCCGAGATGGGCGGCCGCAGATCACAAGTGACACTTCAGAGGGTGCGAGCATTGACGAAATTTTCTTTATGTTACGTTTTCATCAATCAACTGCAGATCTGTTCATTTAACATTTCGATTGATCCTAATCATTTGATTGTAGATTTGTTCAGTCAATCGAGGAAAACCGCATGCTGAGTTTTTTCCAAAAATTCTCCAGTTTCCAAATTGGCTTTGTAGCATTGCGGAATGGGAAGTTTTCCTCACGTCTGTGGGTTTTTCTGATATAAAGTGTGATGCAATTATGATTTTGTGAGGACTTACATTACAGAAAGTGTAACGTCTCAAATTACAGTGTTATTGAAACGTGTGACGCTTTACATTAGAACGCGTAGGTGTAGCAGCACGCAAATTTTTGGGGGTGCGAGGGATTTTTGCTGTGAAGCAGCAAGGCGAAATTGTTTTTTTGTTATACTTGGGCCGAAAACCAACATGTTGAACCTTACATCTTGAAGAGCAAAACAAGAATGACACAGAAACACAACCTGGCATACTGTATATATGCAAGAAATGAGGTACACACAGATAACAAACGAAAAGCTCAGGTCTGTGCACCACGCTCGTCCGCGCATGCTCGTGTCTGTGGACTCGGTTGGTCGGGAACGACGCCAAAGCAAGTGGCTGGTCATCCGTAGCATTCTGCGAAACAGAAGACGGGGAAAAAGTTGCAGGATGAGCATCTCGGGAAGACGAATTGTCACACTTGATCGATGGAGCCACACATGGATTGTCGCATGCGGAACGCGAAACACCGGGAGCAGTTATTGTGGTCACTTTCTGAGAGCAACGCATGACACTAAGTTTGGATATGAGTTTTACATGTTCAAAGTGACACGGATCACGTTCAAAAAAACATGTTCAAAGTGCCGCGGTTATCAGAAAAACGGTGTGTGACCTTCCTGTGTTAATCCTTACCGGGACCTTTTCATTGATGCTGATGATTTACCTTCCCATTCTGACCAACTTCCAAGACCGATTTTGCTTTTATTTTTGTTTAAACTTTAATAGGGATTTAATGTACGGCCAACTCCTGTTTATAGAAGCGATCAAGCATATGGAAAATATTTCGAACTGCGAATAGTAAATGCGAATAACTTGTGTTGCCAAGCTACAAATTTCATAAAATCTTTGACAGTATATCGACCCAATTTAGCATTTATGTCCCGTTTCATAGAGTGCCGTTATTCCAGCTATTTTTCCCGGGATTCTTTGGAGTTTAGACTCGAGAGCTCTAAAAGAGAAATTCTCCGTTGACGCGTTGGACCATTAGGCCAACGTAAAGGCACAAAATATAACTTTTTACACTTTGGGCCAAATCTAGAGCATTTTCCAGAAGGAATGTTCTTTCTTAATTTCCTCGAATTTCCACATACTGAAACATACCCAAGCCCAAGGCACGCTTCCAAAATGGCGTTAAGACAAAGGCGAGAGCGATAAATGTTCGCTTGCACACCAGATGAAGTTAACGATCGTGACTGGTTGACCTGAGTCCTTCGCTTCTTATTGCCATTGCCGCCTTTTCTTTGATAAGAAAATCAGGTCACGAGTTTCGCGTGCAAAGAACTTACATCGAATTACTTCTAGGATGTTTATTTAGGCAATGGGTTAAGCCGGTTTGATTTTCGTTCGTGATTACCAGTATTCCAGCAAGCAAAACAAATTATTGCTAGGACGTCAGGGCATTGAAAGAACCGGAAGATTATCGGGTGGCTGACCTCAACAGTGGAATTAGCTTTGTTACTCTCCAGTTTCAACTCGTGGTGTTGTAAACGCTTGGGAACGAGCTACCTGATGATCAACACAGGGAGTGTTGGTCGCAACCGGACTCTCTCGGTGGGTCAGGTGCTCAGATCCGCAAGGATCTGGGCGTGGCAGAGATAGCATAAAGCCAGCTTGAAAGAAACTCTGCCCGTGTTGTCATAACCCTTTCGCATCTAGCAAACTCTACAAATGTTTGATGCGTTTTTTAGCATGGGGATGATGGTTGGAAACTATTGAGATCAGGTAAGGTGAGATGTAGCGTTCGAATTTCATTGTTCACCAGAAGTGGTGCATGGGATATGACGCGCTGCTGCTGGAAAGCAAAGAACACCATCAGCAACAAGTAAACCAAATCACCTGATCACAAATGCACAATCAAAAAACAAAACAAGCAAAACCTAGGCAAGCAAACACAACCTAGATGTGGAAAGGAATGGGAGTATGTACAAAAAGGTGAAGAAAAATAAGGAATAAAGAGGGCTACGGGATAAACAATTGTGAAAAAAGGGGAATGAGTCGGTTAAGATTCTAGCATAAAAAATAAATGGGCTACAGTTAAGACAAAGAACTCCATGTTTCAGCACCATATTTCCTGTCATCATATTCAGAAATAAGTATATCTCTGTACTGTTTTATTAATGTGAATGAGGAGTATTCGTCTAGACTGTATAGGGAGATCAATATTGTCCCAGATTGTAGGGCCCAGATGCTCCAAAGACCTATTTCCATATTTGGTATGGGCTGTTTATCAAACATATGCACCCCCAGTTGCACTGCTTGTTGCATGGCAGTCTTTCACAGTGGTAAAAAGGCGATTAAAGTTGTCAAGAAGGTTGACACAGTGACATATGTGCATAATTTTATCTTATTCAAGGTTATAAATGTCATCCAGCTTGAGGAGGTTGAGCTCTTTACATAGTGGTGTTGTCTTTGTCTTACAAGAGCTATATGTCATTGCTCTAATTATCTTGTTGTGCAATACATGTAATAGGTTGTTATGGTGTTGCAACCACTCCGCTGGCGTTGTGCTGAATGCGCGGTTCACCACGAACGGAATGTGCGCGAAGAACAACACCAAATATATGTGGCTCGAACAAGCAACAACAGAGTAATCGTGGCGGGTGAACTCTATTGTTGCTTGCTGCCACAAGTTTTGGACACATGCCGCTCGGGCTTTTCCGATCGCAACAATGGCAACACCACCCCAGGCACTAATAGCAAATTGTAGACGACTATAAACAAAACTGAAGCAAAGTTGATTTATCATAACAGTGATTTATCATAAGATAGGACAGATGCTTCCAAAACGTCCACATGCCACAATTCTCAACCAAGTATCAATGCGCCTGAAGTCACACGGCAGCAAGAAGCTGTATCTCAGTGTACTTATTCCAAGCTTTTGAAATGTAGTCGTCGTCAGAATTGTTTATGAAACTGGTTTCAACTGGTTTAGTTTCGCCGGTGGTAATGTTGTAATGCACTGTCAGCGAAGTTACTCCAATACAGTCACAGACTTACAGGCTGTTTCGCAGTCTGACCAAACTTGATCCGGTTGCAAGCGGTCTGTGCTCACTGTGTTGTAGGCTCTGCAAGGAACCCGGCCTTCGACTAAAGCATGATGCAAGGCTTTTTAAAAATTATCCCAAGATTCCACGCATGACCAAAAATGTGGCGTTAACATCGAAGTTCCAATGAAAACATGCGGGTTTCGTGAAATTTAGCAAAATTCCAGCTCCCAGAAAGCTCACTTATCCAGGACGAGGAAATTGCGACGTTGTTCCCTGGTATTCAATACGCCGTGACCACAGTTTTTATTGATTTTTCTGCTGCCTGCAATGAAGCGAGAAGTTCAACTTCACAATTTTTTTCAAAAAGTTTTTCTCTGCATCTCAGAACTTAATCTTGGATTCTGAACAAACAGTTTTAATTTTCAACACGAAAACAGAACGATGCAAACGTGAAGTTAGAAAATCACGATGAAAATCTTTCAAACTGAATTGCTGGATTTACTGGCTTCATGCGGGTCATGTCCCAGACTTGAAAAAAACTTACGCACTGTCCAACTCTGCACTCGCCATGTACGGTGGAAAGCTTCACGCGCCACATTGACTTGCCACCAATGCAGCATTGGTTACAAAGGTATCCGCGAACACCCGGCGGAGAGAAAGACGCAATGGGCGGTCGCAGAGCACACGTAACACTTCAAAGTATGCAAAGCAGGCGCGGATTTATCATTACGCTGAAAAGTCTTAGGCGTAGGGCCACCGATTTTGAGGGCCTCAAAATTTTTGGAGTAAGAACAATTTCCAGCGTTTTTGCAAGGATTTATGTTTGTATCTTGCTTTTGGACCAACGCACGTTTTTTATTCTATGCCGCTAAAAAATATCTCTAGAATGAGCGCGAAGGATTGAAGTGAATTACGATGAGCATTCTTGTTGAAAATTGGTTGTTATTACGTATAAGATGTGGAACGAAATGTCCAATTCATTTTTCACGGGTCATCAGACCAGTGAGGCAGAAACGTCGCCAGAAAGTCTTCAGCAGGGGGGCTTCACGCTTGTGCAGTTGGGCTTGACATTGGAAAATTTGACAAAATGCCACTGATTAGTAGTGTTTCATATTTCAATTTGAGGGGTTTAGGCCACCAAAGCCCCCCGTGGCGACGGGGCTGCAGTGAGGTACTTTCGTTCAACCCGGCTTTCTCTCAGTCTCTCTTGTTGCTTTTTATTGGTAAGGTACGGCGTAAAGGGAAAAATAGCCTACTGTAGCCACAGCTGCAGATATTCAGTGGAGCAACATGTTAAATGTTTGTAGTACCGCGCATGTTAAGCTGGGACAATGTTGACTTCAATTGTTTTGTTGTAATCTTGGGCCACTCCTTTTTACAGTTCAATGCATAGAAAAAGATTTTAACTACCGTTGAACTAGACACGTATCTTGATGTATTAGTAAGGCCGATTTGTAGATTGAGCTTATTAGCTTAGTTGGGAAAGTGAGCTTCACGTGTAAGTTGTTTTCTTTTTTTCAAAGAAATCAGGACACCCGTGGATCTACAGTAGGCTTACTTGCGTTAATTTGAGGATGTTGAAACGTACAGGTGAGAGTGTTTCATATAGCAAGCGAAAGAAGCCACTGCCAAAGCAGATGCACTACGAGCTGTTATTGAAAAGACGAAACTAATAACCCAGTTTTTCAGTGTGCCAGAAGTGTCTACACCAGTGATCCTTAACCTTTTCTCCACCATGCCCTCCTTAGGGAACTTTCTTTTGGTTCACGTCCCCGTGACTTTAAATACGGACGCTAAGTTCATAGAGTACAAACACATACAGTCTGCACAATGCAGATTGATAACAACAGACACAACAGAACAAGTAATAGTGCGTTTGGAGTGGAGGTAGAACCACAGGGTTACAGACACTTTTTTGACACTATTGTTCGCTTAACCGTAACACTTGGTACAACGCTACTCCAATGCATGACACTGAGTCCAAACCTGGTCAAGGGCCAGGTAAAGTACGAAAGCATTTTGGCATGTACACGCCCTCATACAAAGACTCTAATATCCAAGCACTTTGTCCCAAGATAAAATGCGGTTGTAGTGTTCAAAGAATAAGGACGAATACAAACAATCTGACTGCATCAAAGCGCGCAACCATACCTTGTTAGACTTTCGGCATCGTTCAAGAAACTGCTACACATTTTTTTCACAATAAGGCTTCAAAGGTAGGAATGTTGCACTGAACCTGACGACTACAACAGTTTCTCGCCACGTCGATTTGTATAGGGCCATGCACCCAAAATTATAGGCCACTGATTGACTATTTGACAATAATTGGTGCGTTTTGCAGCATTAGATGAAAAACGCTTTCTTTCAAGCGACGTTACGCAAGATATACCGGTGCTCACAGATGTGCATGTTTCCACTCTAGCCCACATGCTTAATGTGTTGCAGTTGCTTGTTTTAGAGTTATACGAACTTTTGCAAATTCTTTGTTGGTTTTATTCATTCTGCATTGGTTTGCAACCGCATACTTCTTTGCAGAGTGAATACATATTACTCCGACTGATTGTATTCGGTTAAACCAGTGGTTCCCAAACTTTTTCGAGCCGTTACCCTAATCAAGGTAGCGATTGTCTTATTACCTTCAATCTTTAGCAGCGATCGCTTATGATACAGAACAACATTGTGGTTTCGGTTCCCCGTTACCCCCAAACTCGTATATTACCCCCGGGGGTAACTTACACCACTTTGGAAACCACTGGGTTAAACGCTATAACCGCGTTTTCGCATAGGTTTCCAGAATATCAAACCGAAACCATTCATATGTTAAAAACATAGTACGGTTAATTGCATAAACGGGACATTCCAGTGGAAACGTTATTTTTATTTGTAGACTCAAATACTTACTCCGCGCCGCCATAATGTGAGTGAAGGACACGGTTCCGATATTAAGCAGCTGAGTGTCGCCATTGGGATGGCCAGAAAGCAACGTTACACTCTTTCTTTGGCCGAGAAGTGGACATCGTATTGTGGCCTGTAGCTGCCAAGCCGCATTTGCAAACTTATTCTCACGTTCAACAATAGCGTGGCTCAAGTGCAGTTGAATTGTCATAAACAGACACCGTCGCATCAAAGAAGAACACGGCAGGAGTACTGTAGAAAATTAGCATCATGCAGGTGTAAGCCACGTTGCAGAAAGCTCGTCGAATTACAGAAAACCATACCAGTATCACACTCTGCGTGGAGCTATGCAAAGTGCATGCATTCATGTTTATCAGGAATTAGGTGAGCCTCTGTGTGATGCAGCCGTCTACCTTGAAATTTTATGTGCACCACGCTGTTCTCAAATGCGAGAACGGCACAGATGTTATTGTTAAAAGGACTTGGCATGCCGACTAAACAATCTCCCTAGTTGTGCCCCAGAATGTTTGTATGCAGGCTCGAATTCGGCCTGCAAAATTTCAACAAACTCAACCCTGACTTCCATCTCTGCCGGAACTAAAACTAAACCAAATAACATGTAACCGCGTGGAATTAGCACTGGCGTAACGTTTGGAAAGGACACATTCCCGTTCAAAAACTTTTCATGTTGTAGAGCATGTAAGGGAACATGCCTCCTTGGAAACTTCTTGACGTCCGCCTGGGCGGGCGCGCTCCCCCGGTTAAGACCACTGGTCTACACCCACAGAAATAATGCATGTGCTACATGTTCAGGGAATGATCATGTCGGTCAGTCCGCGACAATTGCTGAGGTTGAAAGTACAGAATCAGTTGGATTTTCAGAATGACATGATGGAAGAAGCTCATTGAACTGTACACTGGAGGTCATGAATAATCATTTGTTGAAGAGCTGGTAATATTTTAGAAATTGTAACGCTGTGAAGTCATCTCATCTACGAAAGATACAAAGTTGATGAAGCCTGAGGCGTTTCAGTACTTGGTACGTAATGAATTAACTGAAGTATTCCCAAATGCTCTCACCGCCTGCCGCATGTATTTATCACTGATGATTACCAGCTGCTCCGGCGAGTGTAGCGTTTTATAGCTCAACTGGCTGAAATCATGCACGCGATCTACCGTGGTCCAGAAACGACTGCAAAGTCTTGCTAATCTGTAGATAAAGTGCGATAAAATTATCAGCGATTTTGCAGACAAAAATCCCGTCGATCGCCGACTATGTCACAGGCTGTTAGGCGTCGTAAGAAGTTCATATGCTTTACTCAGAGCCAGCTCTGGACACGTGAAACCGTGCAATTGCACGTAGGGCACTCAATAAATATGTAATAGTCAGTGTGGTCAGATAACTTCACCGCTGTCTCTTTCGTTAGTTTCATTGTGACTGTTATTTTTTCCTGACATCGAGTCAATTCTGAATGAAGTAATATGTTTATGTACTGGAACAACTTGTTCAGTGAATGTAGCGAGGACGTGTAGTGCTAATTTCTATGACATCAGTCGACGCGAACCTTCCAGAAGGGCACCCAATTGAAAATAGCCTAGGGCTCCGAAAATGAAAATTCACCCTCTGGAATATAAAAGGAAGTAGAATTGAAATTTTGTTTATGTTACGTTTTCACCGATGAACTGTAGATATGTTCATTCAATCCTTGCCTTTCGCTGAATATTGTGTTCAGTTTTTTCTATGTAGTGTCTGCAGTATCTTTTTCGATTCTTTGTCAGCAGCAGGCTAACAGTTCACAGTCTGCACAAAGAGCGGTGTATATTTATGCTCTGACTAAATTGTCACCAAAAATGACTTGTGCTTCTTCGACCATTTCTACTTATGTTTACATGAACGACAGGTTTGGCTTCGCGGTATTTTTGATTGGAATTGTTTCAAGTTGCTAAGACTGTTACTGACAGACTTGAGCATAAGCTAGCTTGTCAAAATCCTGGGAATGTTTGAGGATTTTACCTAAAATCAAACTATGTAGGGTTCGCTCGTCAGCGCAAATGACCGACGCATTTGGACCATTTTTGTTGCAAGTGAATGAACTTTATCATTTAAATTTTTACATACTGTAAACCAGTTTTTTTTAAGGAAAATGTTAGGAACCTGGTATGGACCCGTAGGGACCCTATTTCTCTGACTCTAGGGACGCGATTTTCCTGATTCTAGGAAACCAATTATAATTTTCTCTGATTCTAGGGACCCGAATTGGGTCCCTAAATCACCTCAAAAACCCTGCTGTAAACGATATCTAAATGAACAAACGTTCCAGCGAATGATGACAAAGCCAATGTTTGCACATGTGTAACCTCTGCACACAATAGGCGACGTATTCAGCGCTACGTTGACTTAACAAACAAACTTTCATGTTTTAATAAAAGTCTTTGCTCAACTGTTGTAAAACTTTGGAAACAACACCGACGTTTTGGCAACTAACAATAGACTTTCATCAGGACAAATGGCGACTCGAACAGGAGAGCAGTAAAAATTTTCATGTTTGTCCAACGGCAATCTCCCGCAATACCAGCACTGAAACAGTTGTCTGATGCCAGGACTGTCGCAGGTGAGCACTAGCTGCTTTCTTACGTTCATTTTATCGAATCCTAAACACTGAGAGCTCAGAATTGTACGTGTGCGAGATGGCTGTGGTGGATTTCGGCTACTGGGACACACGAGGTAGGGGTGAACCTATTCGCTTAATGATGGAATACCTTGGCGTTAGCTACAAAGAGAAGAGGTACACGCTTGGAGACGCACCCGAGTTCAGTAAAAGCGTCTTTACCAGCGTCAAAAGCCAGCTAGGGATCAAGTTTCCCAACCTTCCGTACTTGATTGACGGTGAAGTGAAAATATCCGAAAGTTTCGCTATAATGCGGTATCTAGCTCGAAAGCATAAGCAGCTTTACCCCCAAACTGACGAGGAGAATGTCAAGTGTGATGTACTACAAGGAGTCATCTACGATTTTCGAGCTGCTTACACCAAAACCATTTACGACAGAGAAAACTTTGAACAAGCGAAAGAAAATTTTCTACGCGAATTTGGGGAGAAGATGGCGACTTTTGAAGAAATTCTGAGCAAGACAAAGTGGCTAACTGGAGAAAACTTAATGTATGTCGATTTTTGGTTTTCGGAGAACATGAGTTGTTTGCAAATGTGCTTCCCTGGTTGCCTGGACAAGTATCCGAACGTGAAAAGATATTGCGACAAGTTTGAGGCTTTGGAGCGAATAGCTGCTTACAAAAAGTCTGAACGATTTCAAAAGCTACCTATTCTCACCAAGAGAGCAGTAGGTATCTGGGGCAAAAAAGAGTAAATTACTCACAAAATTAATATTTTAACACAGATTTAGCAGATGTTTCATGAAAATACAAGCAGGAGCAAACATTAGCAAAAGAGTTTTCTTTACGTTTGTTGTACATCGTGGTTTGATTCTTTGATCTGCTTTGCACAAGCAANCATAACACTTATCGAAAACTCTTATTCTGTTGCAGCAACTTTCGAATAATTTTTACGAGTAATTTCCTGAGTGACATCTGTCAAGAACTACTTTATAAACCAATTGTTTGACTCGTGGGTGTATGAGCAGGCAATTTTGTGGTGGTGCGAAGGATATTTTGCTCAAATTGTCCCAAATTCGCCCGAAAATTGTGCATGTGACAAACCCTTACAAATTACTGCAGCAGTTGGCTATTCGTCAACTCTTACAAGGTAAAACACGAAGTTGCTCTGCTGTGTTTTCTCTGACATGCGAAACTTAGTTCTTTTGACTCAGACTCTCTTATACAATCATAAACAAAAAAGTGTTATTTCAATAAACATGTCGAAACTTCTGTACCCGAATTTTCGACAAATTAAAACTTTTGGTGGTGCGCTTGCTTCTCCAGCCCCTACACCAGGGATGGGGAACCTACTTGTTATCACGGGCCGCATAAATTGTGGTTTGTCGATTTATCCCAAAGTTCTACCTTTATCTTTCTACGAGGGATAGAGGCTTCTTATGACACGCTATCTTAAGGGATAGAGGCTTCTGGCTTACTGTCTAAGTATCTGCTTATTATGGATGGACTTCGTTTTGACGCGATCTTGTACTCCAAATTGGGTAACGAAAATTCTGATGCGGGTCATATCAAATGTTCACGCGGGCAGCAGGTTCCACACCCATGTCCTACACAATTGATTTGACTTGACTCGGTCGAGACATTTCGCAGCGATGTGATTTGAGGTTTGCCATTTGATTGTTTAGTCATAGTGGATAATTTTTGTGTCATAGTCGATAGAAATAACTTGTCTTGATACGAAAAGCACAACTGTTTCTAGTACTGTTTATCGCGGCAGTTCCAGCAAATATTATCATTCGTCTTTACAGCATTCTACCTGAATCATGACGAAATGAATAAACTTTGGACTGACTTGAACATGAAAAGCCTTATTTTATTGAATAAAAGTCCATTTCAAGTGTGCAGATGAAGTGGACACAACTGTATCAGGATAAACTGATAAGATTTTAAAAGCATTGACCACATATAGATCTGTGTGAAGCAAGTAGCCTGATCGTTGCTAGCTGTTGGTTGGTGCACAAATTGCTTCTGTTCGTATCGTGGTCTCTGTGGCATCATTGCAGTGAAGGAAAATAAAAGAAAGACATTTTCTTATTTATGATTAAGCCGGTGAGCAAAATGACTTTAGTTTTTTCAGTCATTGTCAATTTTTAATTGAACACCCAATTATGTGATCAATGTTCAATATGTTAGCTGATGTTTCAATTTCATTGTATGAAAAGAAAGTTATTTGGACACATAATCCTTTAGGTCCATTGAAAGTATCTGTCGCCTCGTGTTAAAAACTGCGGCTTCTCCAAACGTCTGTTTTACGAAGAAAGTGTTTTTTGAAGCTTTTACCGGACTTTGAACCATATTTCATGGATCGTAGATAAGACCACTGTCTACTGAAAGGAATCCTTTCACAGCCAAGAATCAGCCACTAAGATCTGATCAGAGTATATATGCGCCTGCATCATCAGCTCTTATTATAAAATTGTTATAACTGTTTGAATTAATCACAACTCTTTTTACATGTCATGAAACAATGCGATTTGAACCTAAAACTATCCTTTTCCTGCAAACCGTTTCGTAATCTTGCATTGAAAGAGCATCAATGCTTATTTAAGAATAATAATCAATTTCAATCATCACATGGGCTCGCAGGAATAGAAACAACTGTCAAACAAATAAATAAACAAACACGCAGAAAAGCAGCAAATAAATCGTTAGCAGCTTTATGGGAGCTTGTAAAGATTTCTCGTAATGTCTGGCTGTTCACAAAAGTCATCTGCGTTTTCCCACGGGGCAGAAATAAGATTATTCGTAAAAGTGATACTTTCCGAAGCAAAGCTCTCTCTAGGTTTGCTGTAAGCTTTCGAGGAATCAACCGACTTGGCTCTGCTTTCATAGCTTTGCGATCTTTTAAACTTGCACGTATCTGTTTTCAAGTAATTATTCTCTACAAAGGCTACGAAGCCTAATCAATCAGCAATTTTTTAATAGGAAATGGATTTCACGTAACTCTGTGCATCCTCGGTGTTAAAATCTGCAAGCAACTACTTACGGGTTGAATGTTAAGGTACGAGAGCACGAGCAGAGAGCAAACAAACAAACAAACTCTAGAGTAGACTAAAATGACTAAATCAAAACACAACCTGCGCAAAGTAAAAAGTGAAAAACGCGAAGTTCTCAGATGATTGCTTTCACTGAAACTGAAAAACTATCTGACGCCATATGGAACAACAAAACCATAATGACGCAATTAAGTCGTGATGACTCAACACAAAGCGTTATTAGGATGCGGATGCAGAATATGGCCGTCGTTAAGTTCAGAGACGTACGCTAGGGAGAGCGCTTAAATTTAAACGCTAAACGTTGTGAAGGCAGGTACAACAATAGGTTAATACTGTCAAACTACATGTGTGGCTGAAAGGTAGTCAGACAAATGGACAAAGCAGAACGGAAAAAGGTCAATGAACATTGCAAAATGGTACATGAATTATCTCACACTAGGGAGGACCATGCTCTGAATATTGAATCTAGCGTTCAGTTTGTTAAGCCATTTATATTCACAAGTATCCAGAGAGTCGAAATTAGGCCATTTCTGCAAACGTAACAGTGTCAGAGTCGCAAATATATGGTTTATTTAGTCATGAACACGTGATCACTCCAGAAACCCAGGTCAGTGTATGAGTGTACATTCCAAGCAAGCGGCAATACCCTTCAGCAGGTCGAGAAACTCAAGTACCTTAGAGTGGCATTCATTAGTGCCGGATAGCACAAGGAGATTGAAACACGGATTCGCAAAGGAAACGCAGTATTGCCCAAGTTTTATCGTTCCAGTGGTCACATAACAGGCGCTTTCAAACATGTTAAGTAGGCACGAGACTATCGAGGAAGAAAAGATTGAAGGTTTCACGTATTAGCCATTGAGGGACAAAAAAGTTTCAAGCAATACACAAAAAGCTCAAATACAGTGGGAATTGTTTTGTGTCTATCGAAAGGAATTTTTTCATAGCAATGAATCAGATGTTATGATCTTCACCGAGTTATTACTTATCCCACTGATCAAGCATGTTCAGCTCTGCGAAGTGCGTGAAATATAAAATAGAAGTGAACAAAAGCCACAAACAATAAAGATAACACTTTCTAAAAACAAAGCGAAAAGAATAAAACGTCAGCTACACACTTTACAAAGGAAAGGGCCATCGTGGGAACAATTTAAACCAAAGAAACTATCAAGTTTATAGTGACATAAGGAACAAAGCAACAGCCTCTTAAGCTACAGAATGGGTAAGTAGCATGCCCTGCTTGCGAGAATCTGTTGACACAGGCACGAGGTGGGTCTCTTGATGGTCGCGACTGGTCATGAGTTTTTACAGTGTTTCTCAACCTTTCATAGTTCGTGGCCCTCATACAGAGACACGCAACACGCATGGCCCTTTGCTCCATCAATGAAAAAACTAGATTTTCTTCATATATCTACATTTGTTACTTTATTCACCTCGTTAGTTGAGCAGAGGTCAGCTCGTGGCCCCCCAACAAATGACCTGTGCCCCCTTTCACGGCTACAGAACACCGGTTGAGAAACCCTGGGCTATATACAAGTAGAAGCAGCAGAAGTAAGATCATCGCAAAACCTTCCATTGCATGACAAGACTATGCTAAAAGCCACAAAACACTCGACATCTTTGAGTGAAAGTAAAAGGTAACTATAACCACAACCTGAAGCAAATGACGCAACAAATATCACGTTTCCCAGCTATGAGAGCAGGGGTCACCAACACGGTTCCTGTGGGCCTGTTCTAAAAATAGCATTAACATGATCAGTATCTTCACAAAGATGAATATTATGAATTACTATAACAAAGTAATTTAAGGAACATTGAGCAACTTCTTTATTTCGGAAGTGAATCAAACAGATAGCCCTTCACTTAATCGGTACCCAAGAAATAGCTCTCAGCTTCAAAAAGCTTGGTGATCCTGTTTAGAGCATGTTCAGGAGACCAGGACATGGTGCTGATGGAAACCATGAAGTGTTTAAACCAGAGCTCCACACCGACGCTTTGCCATGATTTCCAATGAACGATGTTGCGGTAAGATTGTCTTCGATGCGTTTTGCTGTGTCGTAGTTGTTCATAGCACGCCTACCGATCGTAAGTCAAACTTGAAACACATAAAACGTACTGGCAGAACCTATGTATATGTATATGAACACGGTGCTGTTGTCAACTAAAACGCTGAAAAACATACCTACAAGGAGAAATAAAAAACAATACTAAACAGATGAACATGAAATCACAAAATAACGAAACAACAAAAAAGTCCAAATACCCGCAAAAACGAAAACACGTTGAAACCCTAACGTCCGCGCCGGCCACTATGATGTCCGGCACTTTTTTGGCCATAAATCGCCAGCCGCTAGAGCGAGAGAGCTGTTCAAACCCCCTACGCTACGGATTCGGGAAGTCTTCTAGTTTTGATTGAAAAAACAGTTTTCAGTTTTGGCTTTAGAGTTCTCTGAGGAGACGTCACAAGTGGGTTGCTTTCGAATTTTTGATCTACTTTATATGACCCTGGTCGCCAACCCAACGAGCCATTTTTTGGCTCCTGTTTTTTTGGAAACTAGGCTATAACTCGCGTCTTTTGAGCCTTTGATTGACTTTCTAGAATGTCTGGAGCTTAAATCATGGCTCAAAAACCCAATTTTCTACAAATGGGCAAAACACAATGGAAAACGTCAATGAATATCGCAAAGTTTTACAAGAAGTACTTCACAGGATGGAGGATCATGTTTTGAATATCATATTAATTCGTGAGTTCAGTTTGTTAAGACATGTATCTTCACAGGTATCCAGAGAGTCAATATTAGGTTGTTGTGGGAGGACGACACAATTCGGGCAGGGTTAGGATTTTTGGATGACGTCATCGGGTTCTTGGCCCCAACGCCCAGAGGCAATTTTTTTGTTTCTTCCAAACAACTGGGCAAAAATCCGCGTCTTTAGAGCTTTTAATTGGCTTTCTGGAGTTTGTGGTTCTAAAGTTATGGCCTAAAAGCAACAAATTAATTAACTAATCCCTTAATTCGTCCCTTGGGAATTGACTAATTAATTATGGACTTTAAGCCTAACGTTCTAATGACCTAACGGTGGCCGGTTAGCTCTTCCGATAAAGAGCTGGTCTCACAATTGCGAGGCAGGAGTTCGATCCCACTCGCCGGTTGTTCCCTTTAGCAAGGAACCAGCACTCAGCTCATGAGCTGATGTTGATGCTGTTTCCGCCCGCGGTGGCCCAAAAATTGCGACTGTGCTTTGTGCAATTTCGTGCTGTATCACGTTGTTGTATGTCCGTATGTCATCGCTTCATTACGCTTCGTCTGCTGTGATTCATGTGTCGTGGTTGTACGCGCCTTTCCGCAATATGCAAAGCATGCAAACTCGGAGGAAAACTTCCATACGTAAGAAGAAGAAGAAGAAGGCCCAACGTTCGAACCACAAGCGCTAGAAGGCTAATGAAGGGCTCTTAAATGCGAAGAAAGAAGCAAAATTTACTTCTTATGGTTGCGTCCCCAGGGTCCGTTAACTTCCAAAAAAAACCTTAACCTGCCCAATTGTGTCGTGCCCCCAAAAAAGTTCAAATCCAAATCTTTCAAAATTTTTAAATCGAAGCTACAAGACTTTCCGCATCTTCAGAGGGTTTGAACAGCCCTCTAGCTATATCTGCTGACGAGTTATAACCGAATAAAGGCTTTCCGAAATTGGGCAAATCCCGGGATGGAGAGTGTTAAAACTGGTTGATCCGATTATTGAACTATCGACTGAGTTAAAACCAATCATTCAGAATCTGCCAGTTTCACTCCTCAACTTGCAAGAAATCATAGTCAAGCGTAAAGTTTTATACTCTAATCAGGATGCACTGCAATCATCCTAGCACGATTCTGCTGATGTTCAAACGTTTGTAGAAATCGACCTTGTCAAATAAATGCGTTTTCCAAGGTGTTCGCGAAATATCCGTGCAACAAGTCGCGTGGTGAACAGTATTTGCACATGTGATGTGACGTCATCTAAGCTTTTCCAGGTTAGCTTTCGTATTTCAAATTTCTAGCAAAAGTTGGCGAGAATTTTGAAGCTGTTTTTTTCTACCTTGCCTACTGTCGAATTGCAGTTATAACATAAAATGTATACTTGGCAACCAGCGGTGCGTAACCATATGGAGTTAGCACAGTATTTCACTTTTGCGTGATGCAGGTTTTTCGCCTTATGTGGCAAACCATCATACAGCATGTTCAAAAAGGAAACCTACGCCTGCACTCCCACATAAAGGATCCAGTTGACCCGAAGTATGTCTTCTGAAAACTATGGCATCTACGTGGAGACAAATGTAACGAGGAGATACGTCATTGGGGAATATCTAATCCCAGCAGTAAAACAAAGTTCTTAGGGGACATAATTCCCAAGGCTGGATTCGTTGCCTTGTTTAACTTTCTGCGAATGACCAGACGCAGGCCATCACCATTCCCCGTCTGCAAATAACTCCTCTTGCATTGACTTTCACATAATATTGAAAATGTTTTTTCCAATCTTATGTCTTTTATTTTCACATTTCGCAATCTTATGGCTTTTATTTTCTTCTTTGTGTGTTGCTGCTATAAAAATGCAGGACATCGTTTTAGTCATGATGGATAACGTTTTATGTCACATTTTTCTGAAATGATTTTGGTTATTGTAATGTGTTTTTGCAACAAATCTCTTAATGACAAGATTACTCAGCCTTCAGCAAAGTAACTAAACTTTGTTAGTCTAAATGGAACGTTTGCAATTCAAATTGGTTTAAAGATTTAAATGAAAATCTGTTGGATAATATTTTTGGCGTACAGCTTAGGTTTGAAAACACCACTGGACTAAAAAAAGTCAAAAAGGATCGGTTAAACAAAACAAGTTGTGTTGATCTGAAGATACTTGTATTACTAATTAACCTCCAATTAATCGGACAATATTCGTAAATAGAGTGCTCTGCACAATGGCATCGCAAGACCTGCAAACAATAAACGAAAAACTCCACAAGTACAATCTACACTTCGGTGATGCCGGACACTTTATTTTATAATAAGATCAGAATTCTAAACAATGCAACAACTGCTGAAGCAAGCGTGAGAGTTTGAAAAAGCGAGCACATTTACAATTTGCTTGAAACACAATGCTTTTCACAGAAATGAACGCAAACCACAACACTGTGCCAACGCAATACCAGACACATTTAGATTTTTTCCTTGCAATTCACGGTGGTTTGCTACAAAACACTGCTCCCGAAGAATGTGCATTTAGATAGTTTTTGCTTTGGCGAAAGCTTCGAAGTCACAAACGGCCAGGGGCGTAACGAGGTTAGATGGCGCATGGAGCAAGAAGCAATTTTGGCGCCCCTATGTTCGAAGCTGAGTTCTTTCGGAAGCAAATGTACTGTATTGAAGAAAGTACTTGTGATATTGTTGGGACGTTTTGGCGCTCCCCGCAGTGTTTTGGCGCCTCCATAGTCACTCGGGGCCCGGGGAATTGCGCCCCCCTTGCCCTCCCTCATTACGCCCTTGCAAACGGCCAATGAAGTTTATGAGAGGAAGTTACGAATGTCAAGACATACAGTATTTAACAGTGTGTTGTTTTGTTCCGATGCCAGCGCTAAATAATCGATTATCTATCAGGCGTGTTATTTCCCAACAATAACATATTTTGTTGCTGTTTTATTTACCAGCGTGCTGATTGTTCAACGCGACGAACGGCTAGGATTTTTACAATAAATTGCTCATGCTCCATTTTGCAAATATTGTTTTTTGCTGACATTTTACCTCAAAATTCACTGTTCGTCAAGTCAGTGCATGTGAGAAAAATGTGGTTTGTAACCCCGTAATGTCACGTACAGTTTATATTTGCAATGAGCTGTGAAAACGAACAATGAAGCTAGAAAAAGGAATACAAAATCCGAAAATTACTTTAAAGACATACCCCTTATGAGATTTGCCCTGCACAAATACAAGCAGGACTTTGCATAACAATAAAATAAAATAAAAAATGCAACATGGTACGAGTGCATTGTGAAGACACGTGCCCCATGAACTGGTTTTGAATAGTCTAGTAATTTGAAATGTTGTTCGTTTTAGCCTAAAAATATTTAAAACACATTATACCGCAAATTATTCCTCATGTTTGGAAAATCTAATAAATCTAATTTCGATCGAAAGTACTTTAAACATAACATCAACGACGTTGTGGTTCTCCTGTTTGCTTTTGCATTTACTAGGCAAAATCGAAACCAATTCAGATATTATCATGGCACCAGATATTTTTACAATTCTTGCACAAAAACTATAAAATCTGAATCCACCTAATGATTAATCTTCCCATTTGAACTGAAAATCGCGATGGAGTATCAGACGTTTCAAAAGATATTTGATATATCATTCAAAAAGCTTGAAGTTGTTTATAATTTTGTCAGGCCGTATATCTTATAAGTTAGATTCACATATTCACAATTAGGTTAAAATAAAAGGTTTTACCAAATCTCTCAATCTTTCAAATTGCAGTTTTAGCAAAAACATCCACTTTTTGTTATCACATTCGATGGATTCTAAGCAAAAAAGTTGTGTTAAGCAAAACTATTGTTCCTCACCATAAAATGCCTACGGATGTATTGGCATCTATAAAGTCTGCTGTTACTGCTGAATATCACGCAATACAAAGCACACAGCAGTTTTTCAATGTGGTAATTGGTATTTCTGTCAAGGCATTAGCATCTGTCATAGGAAGGGTGAAAAATAATTTAATTTTTTATAGAGCGAAATTGTGGATTGTTGCAAAAAATAAATTATTTAAAATTTCTGGAGTTTTTCGATGGCATTATTGCGTACAAACTCGCTAAGCCGCCAGCATATTTTTCTGCACATTTCTGTGCCTGCTCATACGATTGTTACAGTTCGCGTTTCATGCAGGGGGAGGCACGCGAATATCATACATTTTAGCACGAGTATGAATTGGTGAGAGAAGCAAATCAGTTTTTTTGCCAGTCTCTGGGTCAATCCAATCTGAATATTTTGTTTCTTTCAATACAGGAAATCCAAATTTGTCCAGCTTCGTTTGCATACAAAAAGAAAATACTAAACACATAAAAGATTGGCACTTAGCTTCAATAGCTGAACCAAACACTTTGTTTAAAAATGCTTCGCTAATACCTGACCCTTGGTAAGCAGGATGCACTGTCAACATTTCTGCCAGCATGATTTTCTTGACGTTCAAACGTTCATGCAAATCGCTCTCGAACCATTGGAGAAATCTTTCTGAAAGTGGTAAGGATGGCAAATGATTCAAGTATTCCCTATTCGGGAAAGGACTAGAGGCATCAGGTTTGTATATGCTTGCGAAAGTAACTCCAATTACTTCATCTTTGCCTTTTTCATAACATCCGAAACATACGCTCTTTCTAAGCTTTTCTTGTTTATCCGCATCTCGCCCATGGTTTGTGCGTCTTCAAGACGCTCACCCAATATGGATTCAATTGGACTGCGAGTAAAATTGTACTTTTTGACAAATAGAGTGACTTCATCCAAATTTTTCCAGTTTAGATTTCGTATTTCAAACTTCCGGAAGAAGTTGGCTGGAATTTTAAAGTAATTTGCTGCCATATGTATATACTAAATACTACTAAATACAGATACCGATTATAGTGTATATAGTAATATAAGTGAAAATCTAGATATGGCATAAGATCCACACTCCAAACAACAGTTCACGTAATGTTCAAATTGGTAACACACTGTGTTTTATTTGAAAATAAATGTTATTTGAAGAAAACTCGAGCATTTTGATCGAAAGGCTTTTCTCATCAAAGTATAATGCAAGATAGTTTATGACTCTTCAGTAACGAATTATGTGAGACCGAACTTTCCATCTACATAACTCGAACGAGTAAATCTACAAACCAGTAATGCAGACAGAAAATGCAGCTGATTANTTTGAAGAAGAGATATCTCATAGCCATATCCGCAAAGCTTTTTGTGACGAACAAAGGCCAAGACAGCCACTGNCCCATCTGTGATCAAATATAGTTTTGTAGCGAGTGGAACCTGAGTTTGTAGCAACCGGAAGATGTTTAACTATCAGGTATTAAACAAATCAATCAATTTCAGCATAAAAAACACAAAAGGAATCATAATAAGCGCTAAAGTCATCATAAGATGTAAGTTTGAACTCATGGTACTTGTCCGAAGTGCAGAAGGATAGAAAAACTCTGACACTATGTATCACATGTTTAATCCTCATAAAGCAGTTGAAACATTCTGACGGGAAAAAATCTTTCAAGAAAGTTTGTAACTATCACAGTTAAAAACAAAAATTCGAGAAGATATAATCCAAATTTCTGTTCTTAAAACTTACTGAAGCGAGACTTTCTCTGTTATTGATTTTTATGGTCAAAAAATAAAACGGAATGCAAATGGATGAATACCTGACTTAAATTTAAATCAAGCGAAATATGTCAGGTTAAGTCATGGAATATCTACGCAAGGAAGAATCATATAAAAGGAAACTAATCAAATGTCATAAACTGTCATTCCATCCGTTTATACTCAGTTGATTTTTATCGCATAGAAACAATTTTCATGAAATCTGGGACTTTTGTGACGTGACCCATATTGTTACAAGAAAGAACAACGAATAAACATTAAAACATGCAAACGATGTAGTCTTTCCTATATTTAGAATGTATAGGAATATATTAATCCAATAAAGATTGATAATTACAAATGTTTCACTTCTTTTTTTACTATCAAAACTTCAAAATTATCTTGGGAAAGTAAAAGAACTTAAGTTTGATACAATGTAGTGTGGTGGGTCTGTTCACAAATTAGACCCAAGATACAATGTGGACCACTGTTATAATTAAACGTTGTGACAACTAACACAGAATGGCACTCAACTCTTTGGGCTCCGAAATCTTGACCGCAAAGGTCCTCCTTAAGAAACACCTTGCTTGATGTAAGTGTCAGTGGAACAAACAGTGATGTTGCAAGAGGCTAATCATACCTTTATTCTGACAATTGCAAAGCAAGAGCGGTTTGAGTAGGATTTTGCATTACGTTGATTGTAGATCTCGATAACCATTGAATTTGAAGGTAATTAATAATATCACACAGGAGTAATCATCACCAAATGTGCTATGGGTAAAGTGAAAATTGATCACCAAAACAATGATGTTCAAGCCTGACAACTCACATAAGCAAGACAAGCAGTTAGTTTGGTGAGCATGTACAGTACAATCGGAAAGAATTTATCTTTTCATTAATTTCAACTAGGTATCAAACATGTTTTGATATAAGGGGTTTCAATCGCCATCATTGCCAGAGCCAGATTAATGGGTAAGAAGGCCCGGGGCAATTTTCACTGGAGGGCTCTTATGACTTATTCATGACGTCATCGTTTGTAAAATTTATGTTTTCGCTGATGCGCAACGTTCTCGTTTGCTTTTTCCAGTAGTCGATTATGTGCCTGCCGTATTAACTCGATTGTTAGCCGCCTTTGATTGTAAGCCGCACGAAATGGT
>JGI24159J19872_10002597_pt1 | contig 21719 bp, 10 predicted proteins | sample Ectturendosymbi4_FD_19872 | JGI IMG/M metagenome (IMG submission 19872) | reverse complement strand
AACATGTTGCGTCGGTCCTTGGAGTGCTTTATTTAGTAGCGTGCACTGAGGTTTTGTATCTAATGTCGTACAATACTAACTGCTGTGAAATAATGGTTGAATTTGTGGAAAGTACCACGAAGCAAACAATATTGACCGCTTACGTGTTTTTGCATGACGTAATAGTTCAGCTAGCTGCTAAAGTGCAATAGGTTGTAGCCTTACTCTTCTTGACAGCCCTGCTGGCATCCGGCCGCTGTTAGTTTTTATATGATGTAAAATTTCCGTTTTTCATCAAGTTATACCGAACCTTAATTTATGCTGGAGAAAAAATGGTTACTAAATCTGCAACAAAACGGCCATATGAATCTTTTTAAAACTTGGTTTTATGGAATCGGATGGTAAACAAAGATGCGTAGTACGCATGAAAGCTCCCTCAACAGAATCAACAAAAAAAACAACTGCAACGTCATTTAAAGAGAACTACTCATATTGTGCCAACCAGACCCTTGAGTTTTATAACGTAAGTCAAAATTCATTGCAGGACAGGAAGAGTGGTATGAACGCATTTACACATGCACATAAATCAACTGTCTACTTTTCGTTGTTACTTCTTACCAAATGAAAAAGCAGAATGAAAGATCAGGCAAGGTACTTCTTCATGCTAGATATGAAGGAATTTATAAAAATAATGATAGCAGAAAAAGCAAAACCTGCTCAAATGTTGGGGTCACCAGATATACGAAAACAGGGTTCCTACCCTGCGCTATTTTGAAAATACAATCCCAAACTTTTTCCAGATTTTTTCCGGGCATTTTCCAGACTTTAAACTTTTCCGAATGACACACCCAGTTCAACCAAAGGTACTATAATAATTAACAAGATGAAAGTAAAGTTATCAATCGTGAATTAAATATTATGAAAATGCATGTCAAATGATCAACTGTGGAACTGTGGATAATTATTTCCTTTTTCCACACTAACAGACCAAAAAAAATTTTTCCAGACTTTTCCAGGCTGGAAAGTGACCAAAATTTTTCCATACTTTTCCAGACTCCGTAGAAACCCCGTGAAAATGTGTTTTTTGAAAAATTTGGGCTGCTTTGAACAGAGGTTGAGAAATATTGCATTACGCAGTTTGTCTAAAATTTCACACAAAAACTTTTGCAACGCAACAGCTAATGGAATCCAGGCTCAGCTTTCTCACACCAAGGAAAAAACTATGACGTATCTTACCGGTGATGACAAATGTACCAGTTTGCATTAAACACAAGCAAGTGTAAACTATCGCAGGGTTTCTCAAACGGGGCTGTAAGTCCCCGTTGGGGGTCACGGAGCTGTTCTCTGCGGGCCGCGAGCAGAAGCCTTCATTAGGTAGTTTTGCCGTGACATTGCATAACTCAAGTGGCGACAAGTGTTGGAAGTCTTTTGAAGGGGGCCACGGCTCATGAAAGTTTGAGAACACTTATCTATCGCAAGGAAAAACCACAGTGAAAACTCAGACACTGTGATCTTATCCAAGTTTGCATTTCATCAACAGAGTAGGTAGCATCGGCTCTTCAAAAAAAAACAAAAAAACAAAACAAAGACTGAAACTGAAAATCTTGCAATGCGACAGTTGCAAAGCTAAGTTGCTGCGAAGCCCAAGTTGTTGCTTGTTACTTTATACTTCTCGTAACTAAAAGAAACGACGCAACTGCATGCACACTAGCATTAAACCAGTTAAGTTGAAGTTATTTGTAATTTTGTTGAAACCACTCAATTATATAAATGTAGTTTGAGCCAGTCAAAAACAAAATGACCAGGCAAAGTGAAAGCCAGAAGGACCGAAATCACAGTAGGCTACATTTGTTTTTTTTAATGTGTTCTGCCAATTTTTGTATGAATCGCACATTTTTAACCGCCACAGCTCCAGTGTATCTTATTTAAAGAACGGACATAATTCACTATTACATGGACTCCACTGCTCCTGAATCCAGTCAAGTTAATTTGTTTTCAAAAACACCGAGTGGTGTAAGTGAAACGTAACAGGGGTCATACGCAATTGCCAACATTAGCAAGAACTTATTTTGCGAGGGAGGGACACGTAAGCTTTTTCGAAAACCAAAACATCTGAATTTCCAAATTGAGGCAGTACTCGCAGAATAATGGATGGCCGCTTTTAGGAAAAACTACCGAACCTTTAAAGAATGATTAAATGCAGCTTACTGTGGTTGCAACTTACTAATACTCCTATTGTCTAAACGACTGATGTGACTGCATCACAGTCAGGGTTGCCAGCTAATACAGGTAGGTCTCGGGCAGTATTAGACTTCGGACAGGTTAAGACAAGTAACGATGTTTTATTTCTGGTCCAGCTCTAGTGCTATTGCGTGTAATAGGTCGTCATAGCGTTCACCGTACAGGCAATCTGTAACAGTAATGCTCCTTCGAAAGTCCGCGTGCGCACAATTTTTCAAGATGCCGCAGAGACACTACTACCGGTTCAGAGAAGTGACGAATAATCGAAAAGAAAAGCTCGAATCAGTCTGTGTTGCACAGACAGGCTCAACGCAACAGTCAATCAGGCACAAACACATCATGGCTCAGGTAGCGGCGAACTAGCTATGTACTATACCACTCAGTATCCCGTCTCTGGATCAGTCGATAAACCTAAGAAAGTCTGCACGGAGCACGCTGGATGCACTGATTGCAAGAGCTGGCTTGCTCTTTCGCTTCTGATGTACAACCTTTCTGAGGCCAATGAAATTCGGATAAAAAACGTAGTGTCCGAAAGATGTGCTAGCTGTCGGACACAACCGCTGAAATCAGGACAATTAATGTTTTTTGCACGAATTTTAGGCTAGTTGGCAACCCTGATTGCAGTAGCTTTGCATGAGTTTGATGAGCTGTCTTTTCTCAGGCCATCAGTGGCGCATTACAACCGCAGTGCGTACTGCGCACATGCAAATTGATGTTGATGTCCAACGAGCTGAAATGGTATGTGCTGTTTGAAAAATTAAAAATATCCGCAAGTTGCACAAAGATATTTCGCTTACTGCGTCAAAACCAGTGGAGCATCGATCGATTTAACTAACGCATTCAGCGTAATATTTGTTATAAAATGATTGCGCACGCATACAACCTAAGGGCAGTATATTGAGGTAACTGGGTGTCTTTGCAGAATATATCAATGGTCACGAGCAGTAGTTTTCGATAGGGGTCCGCAAGCAAAATCAATACGCCTTATTTAAAATGTAAGATGAGTTTTGTTGGTCAAGGAAGGCCAACGTATTTTCAAGCGTAAGTGAAGTACAATGCTTTTAAAATTAATGGTAGATGTGTAGAGAGCGTGTTTCGTACTCATTTGTTTACGCGGGAGTTGAGCATCTTTCGAAGATACGTGAAGAAGTGCATTCTGCACACCACACATATCTCAATAGAGATTTACAACCGTAAGTGGAGTGCCGAAGTGCCCAGTAATCTTGCTAGCTTTATTTAATTAGTTTGCTAGGGATTCGAAAAGAAGGCAACCGAATTTTCCCACTGCGAGACGTCGTTCAATGGGTATTAGTTTACAGCAAACACAGGGTGCACGCACGTATTTACGTAGACTCCATCTGTTCAAAGATTTTATAAAATATTGGAAACATTAGGATACCCCAAGAATTACTATGGGAATGTAATTACCAGCACGTGGCGACAAGCACAAACCAATTGAATGGCCATTACTTTCGGTTTCTCACCCGATCCGATCAAGGGATGGAAGCAAGTAAAGAAAATATGGAACATATTTGCTCATTCAAAACTGTCGTTACTCGACGAAAAGTTGAAATAAGTTTCATTCCACGGAAAACTATAGCACTAACAAAGTGTTTTACTTACTAAGCACGATACCAAGTGTTCGATCATCCTTGAGTGTTTATCCATTGCTTTTAATCAGATGCTTTTACCCGTTGCGCTAAGCTATGAAGGGGTGGTTTTGGGTTTAACAATTTTTAAAATGTTTGATTGCACTTTACATTTTTAAGTTGGTTTATTTTTTAGCATTGTTTCAACATCAAGCTTGCCAACTTTTACTGCGAGTCATCGGAAGTTATGTATTTTACCATCAATTCGATGCCGATAAAAATAAAAATCGCTGATTTCGGTTATTTCCGCACATTTGTTTTTGTCATTCGTTTGTATTTTCCTTGCAGCGTTGTTTGTGAAAATGTAGCTGGTGATGTGTATTTCAAGACAGATGAGCAAAAATTAGCTTACTGCGCTTCAAGGCAAAATGACGCAAATTATACCTACAGAAAGTGACTTACGCTCATAATTCAGACTTCCCAGATATATGATCTAATGTGCAGAAATCTTTAGATCGCAATCAAAATTATTTAGTATTCGATTTTAGCGAATGTGGTTGTGACAAAGTTGATATTTTTTTCACGAAATTTTTGACATCTGTGAACGATCTCTTACGGATTTCACTTTATCCAGAGTCAAATGGGGTTCAGCACGTTTTGGACATCTCACTGACTTGTGATACGCTGCAGAGCACTGCGCTACAATCGATGTCAGTCATTCACATCACCGCCGTGCGTAAACCGCCATGCGCTGTTCATTTGCGCAAAAGAAAATATTGCTTGGAAATTAAAATTTTTCCAAGAAAAATTTGTCAAACCTGTTTCATGTCTGAAATCCGAATCCGAAGGTAAAAACGAAACATTAAACAAAAATAGACCGTGCACGAGATCTCTTTTAGTTGAACACATCACCAGGTTTTCGCCACAACATTGGGCTGCAGTTACTTTGACCATTGCCAGTCTCTCGGAATGTTAAAGAAATACACGCTTGCTTTACAACGGGTAGTCAATATACAAATATCATTTCTCCACAGAATCTCCTTAATTTTTTTAATTTAAGCTTGCTATTAAGGCAGCGATATGGTTGTTCGTTTCAATACTGAATGGTTTAGCACGGACATCGTTAATTACATTTGATTTTGGTAAGTGAAGCCTTGATCCAGCTGCCAACATCAAAAACATGCATCTGAATAATCAACTTCAACGATATTTTCAAAGTATCCATCATTTTTATACGAGGGTGTTCACGCAGCAGACTTGAAAAGTTATGTTAAATCCTGTTGTGAAAGTTTGCAGAATACTTACTTGTTCGAAATTGAAAGCCAACTGATGTATGACAATTAAAAATATAGCCATATCAGGAATTTCACAATGCATAGCCAACGTACGTAGCACGTACACCAATTCTGCTGAGAAAACCTTAAAACGCTATACGAGTCGAGAAATCATGGGCGTAATGCAATCCCAAATTCGATTACGTTTTCCTGGGACATGTGACATCCGTTATTTTCCGGAACAACCTATTTTTGACTTCCCAACGTCCATTTTTAATCCCTTTCACAGCAAAACATTGTAACTGCGCAGCGAAACCTACATATCATACGAATTTTATACATTGTACCCCCAATCAGCTGTTTTTCAGAGGGCAAATTTTGTTTGTGCGTAAAAAACGTCATTTGTGTTTTAGATCCGTTTTTTCTTCATATCAAGTTATGGAGTAGGAAGATTCTTCACATAAAGGTTTCCGTGGTCATATTTGGCCTAATAGGTTTTGCACTTAACATCACGTTGAAATTTTAAGGTAGTAAGATGCACACAATTTGTTACACCTCAGGTAACCTTGGGCAGTAAAGTACCCCAGTATCCCAATTTCCTATATATATGCTTTCAGGGACATTTTTTATAAAATAACCCTGGCACCATTCCACTTATCTCTTAAAATCAAGAAAAGTCACGAAAACACAGGTTTCTAATGTTTTTCTAAGCATATAAAATCGACAAAAAAGAAGCCCCTGGATGGTGGACCACCCAGGATTCCTGAGCAGGGCAAAGCGCAATTCAAACAACAGACTAACGCCTTTGACTTACGTCCTGTTTCGCTGGTTATTCTGCGAGCGTTCGGAACACTTTGAAGTTTCATTCCGTTGAAAGCAGTGACAAAAGATGTTAATCGTATCGTGTAATTTGTAGCAGGCTTTACAGCAATGCTGTATGAAAATTCAGTTGGCGGTAGGATGACCTAAAAAAAGAAAAGAGCATCAGCAACAAGCATACGGCGGAATTTCATTTGGTGACGCTGATTGCACGTTGCAAGGTGTTGTTTTCTGAAATAAACATTCAAACCAATTTGTAAAAAAAAAGCTTGGGGAGTCTTGGCACGCATCTTCTTCTATTTGGCAATACAGACCAACCTACACGACACTGTGTAACGGAAGTCAAAACTCAGAACGAGCACTGTCATTAAGCTTTTTTAGATGGTCGTTCTGACAGGTGAGCTCGAAGTGAGCTATGACGTCAGGAGAGCTCAGCGTAAGTGAACCAGAACGAGCACATTGGAGCTCAGCGCTTACATGGGGCTTTCGAACAACCGGGTTATGCATTTTGTGTTGTGGTCGCGTGTAAGCTACCGGCGTTAACTGGAAGAGTAACCCACTTTTCTGGTCGTTGCAATTACACAACCGGTCCATGGAATGTACTCCAGTCCACGCAGCGGTTTAATGTTGTTATTACTGCAATCGGAATTGCAGAAATCAGATAAAATATTTTTTTTACGATTTCACCACAAGTGTATCCGAGTTCACTCTTGCATCATCCTGACGAAAGCAGGTGGTCAAGCGACTGCAAAGCACCTGCATTAACACGCTTGCTCCACTTAGCTATTTTCGAACCAAGCAGCTTCGAGCCTGCTCGGTTAACTTCGCGTAAAGCTCAGTTGAGCACGCAGACGTTTGGCGAATCATCAGGAATCGTGTACAGTGATCTGGAAAGTGAGCTAACAAGCTCACTTAACCGTGATTACTGCACAATTCAGGGGCACAAAACCTTTTTACAAATGAAAGGTACTTCTTGGTTAACGATTAATGCGAAGGACTGCTAGTTTGATACACATTTCTGAGATTGAAAAATTGCGCAATTTATCTTTAATTATGGTATCATTATCAAAGTAATGACATTCATATATGTGAACACACTGATTATGTTTATGTTCTTTTCAGATCAGGCCCGGGGGCCACCCACGTGGTCCGTGCGGGACCATGCTCTACATGTTTCGGTGACCCATGCTTTACATGTTTCGTCAACGCAAAACTGGTAGCATGCCTAGAGTTTCCCACTCAGGGAAAAAGTCATTTTTGGCGCCCCCATTCAGCTTGTTACGGCAGCATAGATGCAAGAGTGAGCCGGGAGCAGGGCAGTCGAAAGCTGACTCTGGCTCCACGTATAGTTATCTGTCTAGACAAGCTTGAAAACTTCATATAATTGTGACATCACTTTCGTGACGCCAGGATTTTTTGAATCTTGGAAATTACAAGTATATTCGTTAAGCTAGAATTTTATCGTTTTGTGTAAAGCGACCCCACTTTGATACTTCGGTCACGACAGAATGTTCAAGCTACAGCATTGTATAGCGAAATTCCACACTGCGGTAATTCGTATTGTAGCAACTAGCGATTGAAAATGTAAAAACTGGGCAGAAAGTTCCCGAAGCATCTACAAAAATTTTAACGACATAATTTTTATGGGTACGAAAATCTTCTGATAACACAGCAGAAATTGGCCGGAGATACACCTTGTTTTCTAATGCAGTGCTCTTCAACCTTTTTTGTTATGCTGCACCCTTAAAGAGGTTTTGATGAATTCATGCACCCTATTTACTGACACATCCCCCAGCTAATTGCGTCCATGTTTGTAAGTACCCTGGCGTAAATAAGCAAGTACCCTAATTCACTAACTCAGCTATACAATTCAATTGAAAATGATTCATTGTCTGTTGCTTATGAATCACAAATAATCAACTAAGTACAACAAGTAGTTTGACATGGTCTGATGCTTACGCACTACACTTTTAGAATGTGCAAAGGCAAGGTTAAATCCTGAAAGTCATTGGTTGGTTAATGGTTCATTTTTGCTAACAGAAAGTTTTTGTAAAAAGTATTTGTTTGGTGTGACAAGTTTGTGATGCACCCTTGTCAATCCTTTCGTAGTGGTGCACCCCACGCATGTTTTGATGCACCCTAGGGTGCACCATGCACACCGGTTGAAGAGCACTGTTCTAATGCACTAGTTCGTCAGAACTCTGAAGATCCCGCGTGCAGCGTAGCCTCTTGCCCCCTATCGTTGGGGCACCAGAAATGTGAGCTTAGCGGTACTGGAGCAACCCCGGAGAGTTTTAACGTCATAAGGACTGACTGATGGCTGTCTAGTTACGAATACATTAAAGAGAAGGACAGACCGAAGAATGCATATAAACAACTGAAGCCAAATCATTCAGCACACAAATAACAGTCAAATACAAAATGGTACAAAGCTAAAACATTCCTTTGCATAGAATTCCCCGAAAAGTTAACAGAAAATGAAAGGAATATTGCGATGTAATGCTTTGAATGTAATTATCTAATTTTAAAGATAAGTAACAATTATTTCTTCAAAATTTAAGCTGTCGGTGATATCCCGATCCGCACTCAGCAAGGCCATGGCTGACAATCTTTCCTGGCCAATGGATGACCATAGGTAGGACAAGATAAGGTTAATTTACTAATAGACCTTTCGCAACTGGCTATGTATGTCGCAGCAGTCAATAAGATCTGTTGACCAATTCTCAGATTCGGAAGATCATCCCTATACTGCACAACGAAGCGAAGTACATCCTAGATTGTAGAAAGCATAACATCAGCCTTGTCTTGCATTGCATCCGGCAACCCGTTATTTCAGTGAACATTTTTCAGCCATCCTAGTCTGTGTCATAAAAACTTTTCATATCGATGCATTTCTGTTTCAAGATATTTTCATTAGTTGTGCACACCAGTCCGTTTACGCCCAAACGAAACTAAATCCAGAGCCAAGGTTCTTCAAGCTGACGAATCTGTCACCCATTTCTGTGTGTATTTTGGCAATCGTACGTTACATCATTTCATTTTCAGCCGTGAGAAATTCATCCTTTGTTTTCGTTTTTTTTTTTACCTGTGTGGTAATGATGAAAGTCTTAAAAGTTTGACTGACATCATTTGCAATAATGAACGCGACCCCACTTCTCTCGCGATGATGTTCTGTGGACATAGACGATTGCGTTATAATGAGACTTCACTGCCTCATCATTTGAACTTGGGACCTATGTTCCCTCTATGGTACGCAACTGCTTGTACCACCAGATCATTTGCTGAGTCAAATCTCATTCTTGCGCACTTGCAACATTCCAAAACATTGGAAACGCACGAAAACAAAAAGAGCTATTTGAATTAAATGCTCAATTTTGTTCGTAATTTCGATAAGATTTTGTACTTATTCTAATAATTCGCAAAGTCTGAAATTCATTTAGAACCCCGCTATCGCAGACTTATAGTATTCATGTTCACTAAAACAAGCATTTGCTCAGTGTAAAATTTTTCTTACAAGAAAATCTGCTTGGGATCATTAACCTTTTTCTGATCCGACCTTCACTATGATGTCTAAGAAGAACTGCATAGTGCGAAAGCCAGTGCTTGCCACTTAAAGCAAACTAGTCCTAACAATTACAACTGTGCCCAATGCCCATACACCGAGATCATGAGAATTTTGTACTTGCAAAACCACTAAATCAAACCACGTGGATCAGTACAACAGAGTTGCAAAAATCGATTGGAAACACAAAGACAAGCAATTTGAAAATAGTCTCACAAGAGGTGTCCATCTGACTTGGGGAACTTTAAGCTATGTTACGAAGAAAAACAATTTATAGCCCGTATTTGATAGCAGCCACATGACGTCTCTGCACATATTATTTGTGGCATCAAATCTCGTAGCCCGCAGTGACTTTAATTTCGTCAATACTGCCCGTGCAGGTGCTCACCATAAATCAAAATCAGCATAACTACCTGCAGAGTCACATCAAATCCATTTCAACTTGAAGTTTGTCAAGTGTCATCTCATCAAAACTAAAAGATTTACCTATGCGTCAGTTTCGTTGTACCAACATACAGTCTAGTATAGCATGCAGCGCTAGATTCTCGTCCTGTTGTGACGCAGGTATAGAAATGGAGCTGACCTCGGAAAGGTCAACCCTGATATCTTGACACAGAATAGTGCTACGCGGGGCAGGTTAATGTGTTCGGGTAACCGCATTTGCAAAGTGGGTAGCGGGTTCGGGAACCCGCAGAGCTATGACTGCGGGCGCGGGATAAGAAATTCTTTGTGCGGGTAAGTGAATGTCCACCCTATGCATGTGAAAGTGAAATGAGCAAAAAATTATATGCTATGCTACAGCAAACTTGTGGTACAAGAGTGTATCAACATTCTCCAGTAGTGACTGGCGGCGAAACCAGAGATTGAGTTTTCAGGTCTCAGTCATCTTGCAAGAAATGCGTGATATGTGTGGGTGTTTAGTATGGCTGGCCATGTCGAGCAGGAGAGCAGATTTAAGGAGTTCGTCAGTGAACAACATACTCTTTTTCAACAGTGCATTAGATCTGAAAAAGAAACGCTCAAGGTTGACTAGAAGGTTTCACAGTTTTAGTTTACAGTGTTTTCAAGAGCTTCTGTTGGTTTTGAAATGAACCACTAAATAAATTGCCACTAGCAATGAAACACGTTGCTTGAGCTTTTTGTGTTTTTCATGCACGCAGTGACAGGTGCTACGAAAACTTGCGATGTGAGGCGAGGGGGGTTTAAATTTTGCGGGTGCGGACAAAAAACTTTCAACCCCCCAGGGATTCTAACACAGAAGTCTGTCGTAGAACATCACTGTGGTTATAGCAACTGCTCGCTTTGCGAACCTTGTCAAACTTGACGAGATTTCGCAACTGGTACCAGCCTCTGGCATTTGACATTTCGTAATTATTACACATTATTTACCTGAATTTGGCACCCCCAGTTGCTGTGACCGGTGTCAGATGTCCCTCCTACCCCTTTAGTAACGCCACTGCGCAAAACCCTATTTTACACTGGGGTGAATAATCTTGAAATACACATTTAAATTATTTTTCTTTGATTTGCCTAAAAACGGAATTGTTTTACCTGCTCAGCAAAAAGGATTATATCTAAATGGAAAATTTACGATGGGCGCCAAAAAAGAAGGACATACAATTGTTTTACTTGATCAGTTACAAGCTCTAGGTTTGCCGTAAGCTTTCGAGGAATCAGCCGACTAGGCTCTGCTTCCATGACTTTGCGACGATTCGGATTTGCACATATCTGTTAAGTAAGTAGCCCCTTCTATTGGATCACTAACTCATGGATGTTGACCAGACAAACAAGCTGTTTCGGGAAGTAGCAACAGAATTACAGATCATGCATGCATAAATATTGGTAAACTATCAGAAAGACAAAACACCTGAGTTCCCTTCTGTCTTTGGGTTCTGCAAACAATGCACCACATAACAGTTGTGCTCCTCACACAATGCGTTCGGCCTTACTATACATCTGCTGAATGCAGTGAAAACTTGTAACAAGGTTACAAACAGAAATACGTACATCAATGGTAGAAGATGCATTTTGATAAGAAAGATCGAAACCCATTGCATTGCCCATCAAACTCCATTTCACCACCACACGGGATTGGTAGCTGTCTTGTTGGGTAGAAAAGGTGATGTCTGCCGGTTCTGTTAAATGCAAAAGATTTGTGGGGGTGAATTAGCAGAGTAATTATAACCTGGGTTTTACAAACCGCAACGTTTGGCAATCTAGATCGGGAAACTAATAAATAAGGATCATGGGCGATTTGAGGATATCTTAAATTAAAACAAGGTGTGGATTTCTAAGTGTTTCGAAATTTTCGCTGAAAATAAATGAAAAACCTAAATATGGCAGTTATCCCTCAACGGAAGCGGTGATTTTCACTGCTCAGCTGGACCTTACCCTGCCGGTTTTGAATTGGCAGCAGGTCTGGTTTTCCGGGGAAATATAAGTAACTGACTAGGGCATGACAACCAAAACCAAGGCGATCAGTCGGCCACTTCATTCAATGGCAGTGATAGTTTTGGTTAATACGCGCTCACACAATCACAAGGATCTCAGCATCCTGTTACACTTTTTATTCTGACATCCCCACGAATTTAGTGAGCAAGTGAAAAATTACAACTTTATTTAAACTTTGCGAACTGCTGCAAAAATTTGCGCGAACCTTTCCTAGCTTTCGATTTTACATGGGTTTTGTGCTTCCCTACCAACTTAGATTTTCAAAACTAAAATTAAAAGCTACTTCCTTTACTATGGTATTTTCAAAAACGTTCATCATCGCTATTTGGGTTCAGCAAACTTCACCTGGGACCATGTGTTCCTCTTAGCTAATTAAACACGGAATTTGCAATTCTTATCCAACCCACAACTGCTTTTCAATATATCAAATGCTAATCCAAGTTAGTTTTCGGACATCAGATAACAAAGAAAACCAATTTTTTGAAGCTATTCCAAGAAAAAGAACGATTTCTTTCGTTCAAATTCTTGTTTAGATGAAGACTAAATCTCGAGTTTACTAAAAGACAAACTTCAGCCCAATGTGGATCGTGTGCAACACTAACACACAAACGTCGACAGGAAAAAGATTTTGAAACAAACAATTAGCAAGATGAGGTTTTTCATTTTGCTCTTAAGCTGGTGGTACATTACTTCCTGACATTGATACACCTTCTGGAGGACTTGATAATTTCACTGTGTCGCAACAAACCATAACGCCAACATGCTTACTGTACGGGCATATATTTTCATTCAAATTCAAAAAACGATGGCCGTTAACATTTGCTAGTGTTAAAATTGACATTTTTCCGAATTTCTGCGATACGCATTACGATAAAGCAAGACGTACGTAGCAAGATATTTTTCCAAGAAATAAAGTTTTCAATTAAATCAGCACAACAGTACTCAGAAGCTACTTCACATTGCTGCGGCAAGATTAAAAAAGATTGCGGCATATCGTTTGGTTTTACGTTTACGTAAAACTTCACTTAAGTTGGAAGGTCAAAATACGTGTTTTTCACGAAACACATCAGATAGATTACTAACGACCTACAAGCATGCTGTACAATCGCCATTGTCATTATTTAATTCAGAATACTTTCTTTCTCCGTGGTTGAACTTGCACAAACACAACATCAACTCATTTGATCCAGTCACCAATCATGAAAGCAAATATAACAAATGCTTCGAAAAGGCCTACAGCCCCACGCTCATGTACAAACCGCAAAACCGTCTTACGCGATGTTGAAGACTTCGTTTCTTCTTTGCTGAAGAAATCGAAGCTGACGACTGTCACTGTGACTGTGTAATTGTACCCAGGGTCCACTGCAATCGTTTTTCTGGTGTCAGTAAATGATGCGCTCTCAGTTTTGTTAATAGAATCGTTACGAGAGTACAGGACCTGATGAGAGATGGAAATGCAATTAAACGAAAATCAAGCGCAACCTTAACAAAAGACCTTTTTCGAAAATTGAAAAAACTGCAATAACTTCAAAAAGAACTATTTAAACATGCATTCAAACGAACAAGTTTTTAACTGAGCAGTAAGACTTAGAATTAGCCGAAATAACCTGTGGTTGCTTAGGTCTTGAAGCTTCCGTTTAATCCAGGGGTTCCCAACCTGTGGTACGCTAAGGTCTTCCAGGTGGTACGCAAGTGACTTCTATTTTTTCACAAAAACCTGGATTCACAGCTTTCTAGTTTACACATCGGGCTTTGTTTCTAAATAAATAAATTTTCCTGTAGCCTGGTATTCCTATTGTTTCGTTACATTATGACTTTCGATTCGCCGTTAGCAAATTTACGCCACGTGTCGACCATTTCTTGGAAGGTAAACAAAAATCTCATTAAATTTAATTGTGGTCTTTTGTTGTTATTTTGACATTATTCTTCTGAATAAACTAAGATTTGATCAGTCGTTCTGGAAGAAAGGAAGAAATGGTACGCATTGACAATACGGGGTGCCAGTAAGTGGTACGAGGTTGTAAAAAGGTTGGGAATCCCTGATTTAACCAATGTGAAGGTGATGGTTGTCGTAAGTAGGGCAACCAATTTTTTGACCTGAAAACTTTAATTTACAAATTTTGATTTTATTTTGCCCTATCAATTTCCTGCCTTTGCAGTTGAAATGCGGAGTAAAAAGCATATTCATATACAGTGTTAGAAATCAAACTGATAGATTAACAATCTTTTCTCTTGAAATGAAACAAAAAGTAGCTTGCCTGCAAAATCTGTTACATAAACACAGCATCTTTTAAAAAAGCTTGGCTACTTTCAGCTTCATGAAACGAACCTCCTGATGCTTTGCACTGGGGCGATAGGATTCCACCAAAAGCTTTTTGTAACTTCTCACTAAGCAGTCACAGAATTCGCCAAATAATTCACCGTTAGGTGTCTATTGGGGTTAACTCAGAAGCATATTCATGCAGTAGGCTATAAGAATTTGCTTGTTTTACCTTATGCATGATATGTTGATAAGTACCTTAATAATTACGGTAGTATCATAAAGTTAAAACACTATGAGCATTTGCCAAACCAAGTAGGCTACTGTAAGATCAGGAGCGCATCCAGGGGGTCTGTTTGGCTGTCATGACAGGCCCCTTTGTACCACAGGTACTCAGCATTGAAGCCGATGATAAAATATCAAACGCTGTCACTACAGGTCTCTAATGCAGGTGGTTTGGAACAGGCAACAGCCTACATTCCTCTTCTAACGTTGCGTAGTACTATTACGAAACAACAACGTCCCCGCCTTGTCTAAATGGCGCCTGCACAATGGCATGAAACAATTCACATTTTTGAACACTTTAAAATGATATTGCGTCAAACGAACGTGTTTCGTAATTTCCTCCTCTGGCAGTGACAACTCCAATGCAAGCAAAGCTGTCAGAAGCTCGTACACTGCCACTCATAAGTAGAACTGTTTTGTAATATTTCGCTTCATGCCGAGAGGACACAGGGTCCAATCGCAACCGTTTTGTTTTGCAGTTTCGGCCTAACTTTTATCTGCTGTTTACACCTAATAGGTTATCACTAAATCAAATAAATTTAGGCCTTCCTCAGCGTCATGCCAAGTAATGCGGGATCGTTTCAACTTCAGCTATATTTTTACGAGGAGTTTCTCATAATAAAAGGCGCGACAGGTAGCCTCAGAAATTGTGGTCGCATTATCTTAGCAAAATACCAGTCATGCGTTGTATTTCAAAAATAGCTTTTTTAGAATTGAGTAGTTGACGGCGTTGTTCTCTGCGCAAAATGTCCTAAATTGATTTCGAATAAGTCACTTTTACATTACGATGTAAAATCATCAGAGCAATTGCAACTCAATCGTTCTTCTCCGCAGTGATTTCGCAAGTATATTTATAACACCGCCATCTTTGATAGACAGGGCTCCACAGACGCAGTTATGCAGCTGATTGTCAGCTTCGGTTTTATAAGTGTAGGTACGTATGGATGAACAGCTCTCATTGCTGTATGGCTGACATTTGCTGAATGTTCGATAAGCTAAGTATCTTTTCAGCACCATGTTCGCAGGAACAAACATCGATTTTGATGTAATAAATGCGTGACCAAAATCAGTGATAATTTGGAAATCTTTCCTTGTGTGTTTCGACAATGAGGTCCATACCATTATCAATTCTAAATAGTTAGTTGCGCGAGGCTACTAGCTCTACTAATCAAGTTTGATTTATTGGATTTTAGGTAGAGCTCGATCGATAAGGCTTTTTTGGGCCGATACCGATGTTGTTATTTTCATTGCTGATAACCGATGCCGGTATTTTGCAACACTCAAACCACAGTTGAAAGACAATACTCCAATGCAATGAAGAAGTATATAACATGGAAATCTTCGCAGACCTGGGTCACTAAGACAGTCAAAAACCACGGATTTCTTTGCAGGCAGCCATCTGCTTACCGCGCAAAACCTGGAAGCGAACGTTACATTATAGACCGGTTTACTGGGACGATTGCGGAGTGGTCTGAATATTGCGCACTACTTGATGCAGTCGGGGGACTACGCATCGTAAGGAACAGTACAGAGAATTTGCATTAATTAATCATAGATGAAGTAGCAACTAGGGTTTCCGAACACTCCGTGCAGAAAACTACCGTAGCGGCTTTTATGAGCGAATATTGCCGATATACTGTATATCAGAATTTTGCCGATATAATACTTTGGCAACATCGCAAAATTCATCAGTCGATTTCTAGTCTTAACAGAAAGTGTAGTTTTATGCTGAAAAGTAATATCAAAAGCTGCGCTTGCGCGAAAGACCCATTTTTTCCAGGATAGATGCGCCACTGTGTAAGACCATCTACTTTAACATTCAATCATCCAGTAGTGGGTAAGACAACATTAATACATCACAGGTCACCACAAACCCATTATTATGACAGAATTGCAACTAAACTTGCAAAAACATAGAAAATTACGTTGTTGTAGCTTTAATAAAAAAATGACAAAGAAAACAACACAAAGTCAGAATTTAATAACTTTGGAGTGGCTCATGGTATCAGTGTGAAACTGTGTGGACGTTTCATAAACTTTGAAGGAGGCAGAAAAATTTTGACTTTTAGTTGCCCTAGTCATAAGTGAAGCACTGTAGTTGCTGCGGAATCGCGATGACAAAGGAGCAGCCTAACCCTCATTGGGCTAATCAGCACTTTCCAATTTTGTTAAAATGCGACGCGAATGTCTTACAAAGTTGCCAGAACTGTTTGCTGGTGCCAACGTTTTGTGAGACCACTGACCTTCAATAGTGATCCTTCAAAGCAGTGGTTCTCAACCACTGTTCTGAGAGACAGCCGCAACCACATCTTGTGAGGCCTCCAGCAGTCTTTCAATAAAACCTCAAATATTTTGTGTAACAGACTTCGTTCTGCTATTAAACAAAACATGTCAACTGACTTGCGGTTAAAATTTTTCAGTGCGGCTCTCTCTTCAGCGAAAAGTTTGAGAACCAGTTCTGAAGTTCTTAATGGTGCTACTGACGTAAAGGGTGAAAAATTTTGTCTCATAAACACATACTGCAATATTTGTTCATCATGCAAAGTTGTGAAAGCGAAGGTTTTACTTCGCTTCTATTTTCTTATATTGCGGCAGTTATCATTTGCCCAAAGCACATTTTTGTTAAATTTAAAGGACATTTTGGAAAAACGGTTTGGCCACAAAATGTTTGAGTAACCATGTGTGGAAAAACCAGTGATTTAAGACAGATCTTTCACAGACAGTTTTTTCCTTTTATTTTCATACCCGCTTTTCCTTTAGGGAGGGTAGCCGGAGCAGCAGCTCTAGGACCCGAAATACCTCACGGTCAACAGCAATCTCAAAAGTTATCTTGGCTCCACACCAAAACGGACAAGGCAAGCTTGGAGATGTAATTACGCCACCTGGTTCTTAGACGACGACCTCTGGGCCACTTTCCCGAGGGTGTAGCAGCAGAACGTGCCTTTCGAATCTTTCCTGAGACATTCTGGTTACATGATGGTCGAACCAACATAGCTAAGATCTTGCTATTCCTACAGCTAAGATCTCTCCATTCGAAGTGGCTTGACGTTTATTTGCGAATTTTACAGCTGCACACTTTGTCGCGAAGTGTTACACCATGAACTCTTCGCAAAAATATATTGCTGCCGCTTCTAGTTAAAATGGTGCTCCTACTGTAACCGCCCAAAATTTATGACAATAGGTTAGGATTGGAACAAGGACAGAATTAAAAACTGACAGCTTTGCGGTCTTTGAAAGCTCTGGTTTCACCGAGCGGTAAAACTTATGCAGAACTGAGTTTGCCTTATCAATCCATGAATCAATGTCCTTGTTTGCCTTCCGTCACTCGTGAATACGACCCCAAGCCAAGGCACTTGAACTTCTTTACATGTTGCAGTGTATTGCCGTTTACTTGCAGCGTACACTGCCTTGGGTTTCTGGAGACATCGGTACTTTTAGTTATTATCAATTTCCGTTTCGCCACACGCAGAAGAAAACCGGAAGTACATGTTCAATGAATGCAAGCAGTACCAAATCGTCCGCAAAAAGCAAACGGTTAATCAGCTTCCAACTGTGACACCCTCGTTGACTCGACTGCTGCTGTCTGTCCAATCCATACAAACTATCAAGAGGAGTAGTGGCAGCACACACCCGTATTATCAGAATCCAATATCTACTTTGAACTGTTGTGATTTATCTCAGCTGACACAGATACAAACTTCTGAGCAGCAATACAGTGATTTGACAGTCAGTAACAGGCGAACGTCGACACCGTACTCCGGCAACACTCCCCTTTGAAGCTTTACACGGGAATCTGTCGTATACTTTCTCGAGGTCGACAAAACATGATTATACGTCTTCGGCGACCTGGCATAGTGGACACATCAGTGCTTCAATGTTTTGTCCATTCTTACTGCGTAATTTCCAGTAATATTCCGTTCGTGATTCAACGCAATGCAATTGTTTGCGAAATAGTCCAACAGTTGACACAATAGCCTGCAAACCTACAACACCGCAGTTGGTCGCAGTTTCTTGTTGCGCATGTGAACGCTCACCGCTCTTGTTCACCGTTATCTGTACCGAACCTGACTTCATATGCAAGTGTATTGAAGAATTTGTTGTAATCTGAACATAATCGAAAGAGGCAATTAACTCAGAGTGCCACTGGAGAGCAATTAACGGACAAAGTGGTGAGAACCTTTTAATTTGCTTTGCATTGGCTTTGCAACTTCAAGACGTCAGATTGCTTAGTTGGGAGGCTAACCTGTGCTCCTGCAACAACTAGGTTGACCCTTCAGCTAGTACGGACCTCTGTGGAATCGTAACGACCAACGGCCGACTAGATTCGGTTCCGCAACCAACCAAGAACCCTACACTGGCACTGAAGTCCAGTTTATGTTCGAAATACTGCCAAGATTGGATTTTGGACTGTTTAACCATGAGGGCTGCGGACTTTCGCACCAGCAAAGAAAAATCCGCTTAGTTTTGAAGCCATCACTTGCACCAAGTCGTTTCGGTCCGCAAAACCCGAGCAGTAGATGATGCTGCAGCTGCATTGAAGAACTTTCGCTCCACCTCTGCGTCGGCTGTGCATTCCGTTAGATCTTCGTACCTTCCGCCAAGGCTTCCCACTTTGTCCTTCATGTTTGTGTAGTCCAGTTGATTGCTCAAGACTGCTGAAGTTACAGACCAACAGGTGGTGATCTGTTGACAATTCTGCACTGCTTTCGACAGCAACGGCCTAACAGTGATCGGAACGTATCAGGCGATACTATACAGAAATCATTGGGTGACCGTTGAACCAAAGAATCTCTGCACCAGGTGCACATCTCTATGTTGCAAGAAAGTGTTAATGATGAACAGTGCGTTGTTGCAGTACAGTTGCAGCAGTGGCCTTCCGTTATCTTTAACGTCAGCAACATCATATCGGCCAATTACACTACTTTATCCCCCGGCATCGTTCCCAACCTGTGCAATGAAATCTTACGAAAGGATCGTGGAAAGGATCAGGGCATCACTAATTACTTCCAGGAATTCCTTCAGCTTTAGTCTCATCATGCACACCCTTCTTCCTAACGGGATCCATTCATCTTCATCAACACAGCCTGCCAGCTAAGGCTTACAACTTGTTGCAAGTATCCTCCAGCCTGGCAAACTTTTCTGGCTCAGCGTCAAAGCAGAAGAGTTTCCACCCATCGAGCACTGAATCTACTGCAGGCGCAGTCATGAGACAATCGCTACAGGCAAAGGAGAGGCTATTGTATTGCGCTACCACTTTTCATGGTGGAACAGGGTGGGCGATGGTTTTGGTCCCTTTTTAGGTAAACACCCCGTTTTTGTTCTTTAGAATTTGGCTACCGGGAAGTGTTTGAGAAACCATTAGATCAACTGGTGCTTTTTTTACTTCTATGGTCGATGATAGATTTCAGCGGAAGCAACTCCAACTTGATTGACGCGGCTCTGCTTTACTTGCAAAATATCTCGCTGCAAGGAACTCTGGAACGTGAAAATTGGTTTGCAGTAAATCCTGTCAAATCCTTATTCTTCCTTTTCAATGATTCGTGATTAATGGTCATCAACGCATGCTAACCCCTTGAAAATTGCCATAGACCATTTTACAGAACGATACTTTTATGTCATTAGTAATACAGGCTTACTTTTTCGAGGAACTGACTACAGCAGAGTAACCTTATATTTAGGTATGTTTACTTGGTTTGCGTATTGTGACATTTTTCATATTCATGAATTGAAACAACATCAACACACAAACACCAACACAAAAACTTCTGTTTCTTCAAAAAAGTTATATTACAATGGCATATAGGGCCGGTTAATATATACAGAATACAATCGCTATGAAATGCAGAAGCCGTTTATATTGGGGCAAAAATTCCTCAATAATATATGACACACTAAATTATACCCTTAAAATTGCATTACTATTTCATGTAACAACCTAAAAAATACCGTTCAAAAATAAACGAAGACTCCTTTTAACTTGTTAGCAGACTTTAACTTGTTTAAAAAACTCCAACTATCCAGATGTGTTTGAAGAACCTTGCCACGGTTGAAGATTACTCTCTCACAGATATATGAATCTAGTACACTAGCTTTATGCTGAATTTCACACGTTTCATTTAGATTTTAGAATATGTTTACAGCAATGATTCCATAAATCACCCAAATCCTGGTATTTAGTGTTATGATAAGTGACAACTTTCCAACCACGTCAATAATCAAGATACCAGTTAAAAGAACATATACCCTCAGGGTCCTGCCCTTAATCCAGCTTTGTTCTTCGCTTATATTAGTGATTTGCCATGTGCGAATTTCAAATCTTTTTCTTTTTACTTGATGCAACGCTGCTGCTGACTAACAAAAGCGAAAATGATTTAGATAAAATTGAGAACGCAAAACCCGTATCCAATTCGTAGCAATATGTGCTCGAAAACCCAAAACCCCAGTCGAGCAAGTAGAAACATTAGTCATAGACACCTCCAGTCACAATTACACTGAACGGTGATAACGTTTAAGTGATCTTAAGACCTTGGTAAGCAATGCATGGAGTTGCTGTAGATTCTTATTAAGAACAATATAATATAGCCACAAATGTCGAATGTATGATTCTATTCAACATTTCAGCTTAGTCATACGCCATCATCAGGAATATAAATACAAAAGTATTAAATTCCTGATGATGGCTTAAGACTAAGATGAAACGTTTAATAAAGTAATTTATTCGATATTTGTGGCTGTATTGTTCGCAATGAGATTTTAAAACAGGTATTTTACTTTGTGGGAGTTTAACACAGATCAATTAAAATAGTGGAAAATAAAGTTTTGTTAAAATATCACCTATTGCTACGTGGGTAAAGCGTATTCAGTCCAGTGGGTAAAGCGTATTCAGTTTCTATTTTTGTTTCGGTTGTAACGATGTTCACGCGATTTACCAAACCACCGAGTTTTGCTCTGCATCAATTTATTTCAGTTTCTTTTTGTACATGAGGTACATTTTTTCAATATGCTGTGAGGATCTAAGTCAGTGTGTGGGTACATATTTTTTTCAATTTGTTTTTTCATTAAGTAAACGTCTGAAGGGCAAAAATGACATGATCGTGATGGGTGAATTATGCTTATTCTACGCAGTCTTAGAAAAACAAACCAAAGTACAAAATCTAACTTATGTTGTAGTATGATTTAATTTACAGATATCAGGTTTAGTTGGATCAAAAACCAAAATGTTGGTGTTTAAATGCAATCGTACGGAAAAATGCCTCTGC
>JGI24159J19872_10002596_pt1 | contig 21729 bp, 14 predicted proteins | sample Ectturendosymbi4_FD_19872 | JGI IMG/M metagenome (IMG submission 19872) | reverse complement strand
TTGTTCTTAGAGTTCACGTGACCTGACAACAGAAAATGTGCCTCGACCGAAAACCAGACATTGTCAAGAAAGTCTGGCACAACTGCGTGGATAGACTTCTGCCGAAAAATATGCCTCAACTATAAATCTCTTTTGCTCAGTAGTCCATGGCATCTCGAAGGTCAAATTTGGTAGACTCTTAGAACATTAATTCTACTTGGTAAATCTGAAAAACAAGAAGAACTGATTAATTATTTCAAAAGTGATTCAAGTTTGGGTGATGATTGTTTTTTTTGTGTCCCCTGTATTTGACTGGTGACTACCTTCACCTGCAAATTTCTTGTTTTTTAGTTTTAGGTTATTAGTCAGTTTGATCTTGCCACTAAACGAGCTGTTTTAAATTTTTTATTCAACAAATTAATCCGCACAACTTTAAACTTGCTCCCCGCGTTTCAACCTTTTGTTACTTTTCCCTGTCCTGTATTTTTCATTTTTTCTTGGTCTTTGCTGTTTCCTTCTTGGCGTCTTAGAAAACCTTATTGACGTTTGTTTCAGGCAAACAAGAAGGTCAAGTCGATTCAGATGTTTCGTAAACCGACCCAGTCAGCGCGACAGGGGGACCGCGCAGGGGTGTGCGTGACCCAGTTTGACCCCAAGCTTCTGGAGCGCGGCCTGGTTTGCACTCCCGGTGCGTTGCCGGCTTTGCATGCTGCAATCGTGCATATAAAAAAAATCCCCTACTTTTCTGGTGACGTCACAACAAAGTCGAAGTTTCACGTCACTGTCGGTCATTCGACAGTTATGGCCCGAGTGTTGATTTTTGGAAAGAATGATGCGACATCCAACGGTCAGCTGAACGGAAAAGATGGACCGCTAGGTGATGCAATGGACCGCTTGCAAGTTTCTCCGCCGCAATTCGTTTTTACGCAAGATTATGCTTTTTACAACGAACTAAGCAAGTAAGTGAGTTGTGAGAGAACCGAAATGTGGAAAACTTGTAGAAGATGAAGTAATTTGTGATAGATTTACGCGTGAATCTAAGATGTCGTTTTCACTTGAATCTAAAACAAAGCGACTGAAATTCCTCCACACGATCTGCGAACGTTTTTCGAAATAACTAGCAAAGTTCACTTGCTGCAGGCGCTATCAGTCGGTCCCTGGGTTGCTGGTTAGCTAAGACGGCGAATGAAGCCTAGTATTTTGTGTAATAAAGTTACGGTTCGAAAACACCGTTTACATTTCGTCACTAATGGCTTTTGATATTCGCGAAATCACCAGCATTGGATTTGTTAACTGCCCAGATGTTTCTTAGTGAAAAATTATTTGATGAAGATCCAAAACTCCTGCAGAATGCTGTGTTGGTCAGAGTTTTCGGTTTTTTTTTATCGAGCGCTGGAAACAACCCGATGCTTGGCTCGTTTTCGGTGTCGCTGTTTAAAAAGTATGATTGAGTGAGACGGTCTGTGGTGTGGCCCTCATGCGGTGTATGTTTTCAGGGGCGACGATCAGCAGTGGGCGCTGCTGGAGTTCGAAAAGGCGGTGATTTGTCGCACGGATAGTTTACTGATTGGTTCAAAGCTGGATTCCGACATATATGCCAACAAGTGCAGGTAAGTTTCACTATTTGTGGCATTATGTGTTCTCATTGTTCTTCCGACACGCGATGTCTAGATAAGCAGATCTTGTGATTTTCGAGTAATTAATTGCGTGATGCTAAAAATGACCCAGTCGCCGCTCTTCCCGAACTAATGCTTTGCTGTGTGTCACTCGAATTGGATTTGCCTTTAAACCGATGTAAGACTTCAATCGAAATTTTTTCAGTGCCACATGGTCGAAAGAGATTTTTTTAATTCGCAAGTTTGGTATCATTGAATGTAGGAATAGCTGACTTGTACACGAACAAGCACAAATCGAGTACGTCACCTCTATGAATGTTTTACGTCTTACTTAGGTACATCTCTGCGAAAATATGTTAACGCATGGTCGATGCTTTGCGAGAACATGATGCTTGAAACCAATGTTTGAAAAGTTACTTCCAGTCTTTAAAACACAAAGACCCAGAGGCGAATGTCTCTGCATGCCTTCAGTTTTTTCTTTTACATTCTTCACGCTTCTGGTCTATGAGTTATGTAGTTCTACAGGTTGTGAATGCTAAATGCCGTTCCATGGACATACCTGTTATTCGCTGTTCATGTTAAGATCCTTTGGCTTCGTCACAAACAAAATGCCTGCCGCACTTCTGACCGATATTGGCTTCATTTGTCCCGTTGAGATGCCTGTTTATTGTTGGCAGGCTTGCGTTCCAAGCCCAGATCGTCGAAGCCATCACTGATAAAGACTACGTGAAGAACATCTTGCCGAAGCTGAAGGTCTACAAGTACAAGACAAGGGAAGGGACCGTGGAAAGAGTAGGTTAATACTTGCACAGATTACTCTGTTTGGTGTTGCTTTCCAGGGTTTCATCACCGTATTATCAGTATTACGTACTTTCTACTCACTTGCATGCGCGTGCATTCGCGCTTGTGTAACTTGTATGTGCGTGCACGCGCGCTTGTTTACGTTTGCTTTTATCTGAGGTTAGTTTCTTGCGCTCAGTGGTTCACTGAAGTAAGCTTGACTTACGTCGGTGATGACGCATTTGTCGAGACGCTGTAAATCAGAGCCCGGGTCTGTCTGAAGCGATGACTGTGTAGTAAGGAACGGGTAGGCGTGTTTTGAGCAAAACGATTACGCTTGACGACTTTCTGCACCAGTGCTGGCATTTAAAACATAACAAGGTACCTTCTGTTTACGTAATAATAACAGCAAACGAAACCTTCGCTTACATTGCACAAAATAGATAGTTGCTTCTCGCCAAGAGACTCGATAGACTGAAAGCGCGACTCGCGTTGAGTCACTGTGGAAAAACAACTTGGTTGGCACACTGACGCGATCAAACAGGAATTTGTAGCCAAAGACTCAACCTTATCGTCGGGGTGTGATTGTGGGGATAAGCCTCCTGCTCGCCACTTCATAACCATCTGTGAGTGAATGCGGCTTCGGGCGAGGGGGTATTTCCCTCTCGTGCCGTGGACGTGTAGGTGTGGCTGCATAACATCAATGGATGGAGTGCAGGTCTTTTTCGACAGTTTGAATGACTCGTCTGATCTAATTTTTAAGCAGCAATGCTCCAGATTCGTGAGCATATTTTTCAAAAACCTTCGAAACCTTACTTAAACCTACTGGTAAATCAACCTTTATGCTGTTAAGTTACCGGTTTCGAATACAATTAAGTAAATTTAAAGAGTTTGTACGAGGTACTTAATTTTGATACTCGTTTTGATCAAACTTTGAAATCGCTCAGATACAAAGATAGAAAATCGCTCGACTGAAAAGATATTCGCTAGTAATTGAAAAGATTGAGTCGGGATTGACTGAAACAAGGTGAGCTACGCGAGTTAACTGACCCCTGCTAATGCTTCTATGTTATTCAAGCTGCTTCTCTCACTGCGTTTTCCAGCCATCCGTCAACATGCACAAGTCTGCAACTGAGCAAACAAGACAGATTTGAAAGTTTTACCAACTTCGAGCCATCGGACCGACCCACTGCTAATATTCATTTCGCGAAGCGCCGTTCCATGAGCGGCAGCATCCATTGCGGTGCTTCGTCGAAGTGGGTCGGCCTCGTTTCGAACTGAAATCTGCGGTCAACCGATTTTCAAAGTTGCAATATATGTCATGTCCACTGATTTTAGAGCATAACTGAGTAAAGCTTAGAAATCAGTCAAGATGCTTCGAAAACTACCATGGTCTTTGCAGTCCATCTGTTAACATACACCTGGCGGGTTCATTTGTTGTTACTCCTGTCGAGATTTCCCAAATATTTGTTTTCCTTTTGATGTGCAGGTGCTTGAATGATTAGCCTCTTTCTCTACCTTTGCGAAGACAAGTTTGAGTCCTGAAAATCCGCAAATATCTTTTAATATCAAGTGAAAAATTTCATTTTGATGTTTTCTCCGCTGACTTCAGCTTGGTACGACGCTTTGGTCATCTTTCGATTTGTCATGGTATATTATCGATCTTATATTCTTGCCAGTTTGTTCATTTGAAAGGCTACCAATGTACTTCAACATAATACGAAGTCCAACATTTGCAATTCCGACATTCGCAACTTACACGTGCTCTGGCTACTTGCGCCCGCGCATTGGAAGTGCACTGGTTTTCCAAACTATATGGTACGCGCGTTTACTTCGCAAAAGAGTTCCTCTGCTGAAATTTTCTGGCATGTTGGGCGAGTTTCACCCGAGGGAGAAAACCCTAATACAAGACGTTACTCACCCGCATTCAAGTAACTTGTCCCCACAAAGGCGCTGAAGTTAAAACAATCAGCTAATTTTTCCAATAGGAAACCGACTTTCTATTTCTGAAAATTTGCCGATTGACTCAACGCCGTCGCCTTTGTGGAGTCAATCGGCAAAATTTTAGAACTCGAAAGTCGGTTTCCTATTTTTATTTGAAAAATCAGCCGATTGTTTCAACTTCAGCGCCTTTGTGGGGATTAGTTACTTGAATACAGACATGTGCAAGTTTGAATCATCGCAACAAGAAGAAACCAGAGCCCAGTCGACTGATGGCGCGAAAGCTTGCAGTAAAGCTAGAGCTTTTAATTGTTACTCACCTGCAGTAACAGTTTGCCGCAGCACTTGCAATAAACGCGCAAACATCGTTTTTTTCACACCGTTTCACGCAATCCTCGCAGCCAACGCGCTCGTGCTGCCACGTGATTACTTTATCTGTGCCAACCACCCGTGCCAACTGTTATGTCATTCGAAAAAGCGGAAGTGTTTGCAATCGGCGGATTGCCCAGCTCGTGACTTCCTTGGAATCACTTGAACAGCTTCCTGCAATAGTTGCCGGGTTGCGACGCATTGTTTGTTTGGTGCCCTCCAAGTTAAATGCGTTCACGGAATGGGAATGTACCACTCACTCCTAAGCACTGGCCCAATTGTGGATCCCCTTATACTGTGTTTCTGTCCGAAATCTCCAAACAATAATGCATCTCAAGATAGGACACGCAGCGGCACCAGGGGCCAAGGAATTGTTTTGTGACGCTGGCCTGGCGGTCCGCAAATTGGCCTGTCGTGGTCTGTAACATTTGCAGAGACGTTTGGGTTTTCTTTCTACAGGAAACCTTTTTCTGACCGGGTTTTCAGAAATGTGTTGTGTTTCGCCAAGCGCTTTAAGTTAGCTTAGAACCAAATAGCTACAAACCTTGAAACAAGGAGGTTTCGGGTTGAAACGAATACATTAGTTGTTTTATGTGACAAAGACTATGTGCACCTTAACAGTGGTTTTTCAAGGAAAGGTAGCATTGTGGGAAAGTGAAAAATTGTTCACTGTTCATCATGCGCCAAAAATGACAGCGGAATGTTAGTTGTTTGCAAAGCGAACGATTATGGTGACATGTGTTGAAAGCAGCACCTCTTTATTCCTTGGTCTTATCTACGCTTTTCACGATTCCGATGAAGTTCGAGTGCAAACAGCTCAAACATCTGGGAAAATGTTTGCTGTGAAGCACTGCACCACATCCATCGCTGTTACCGAAACTTTAAAAATGTGCAGAAACTTCAGTTCCCTCCATCGTCAGCCTACTTTTGCGATGGAATGCGGTGAAGAATTATTTTTCTGAGTTTGCGCAACAGGTTGCCAACTGAGCTTCGTAGACCGAACCAGGAAAGCTTAACCATCTGGAGCTCCAAGCATCATTGACAGCTCATTACGTCATTGGATTGCTGCCGGTCACGTGCTCTGTCACGTGATGTTTTTCGCAACTGCTGAGTTGTTTATCTTGTTTCTTGCGACACCGCTTCGTTCGCAACTGATGGAATCATGAGTTGCAGCGAGTTGGGGAAGTCTCGAATCGAGGGGGTCTCGAATCTGGGGGAGTCCCGGGGAACTTTATCGCGGTGTTTACGGCCAGGACCTCTGCTCGACCGACAACGCGAGTTTTCATGGGGTTGCTTAATTTTGCGCAAACATTTTCAGACCAATCGGCATGGTGCACGTGTGAAGGAACGTGATGCAAGAACTTCAATTTACTGTCGCCAATTCTGTGAAACGCCTCTATCAAAGTGAAGTTGGATCAGGCCCAGTTGTTAGGCAGTGTTTTGTTTTTAATGCGGGGGTGGCCAAACGTTTTGACCCGAGGGCCGAATTCGCGACTGCCTGACCACCGGAGCGCTGGATACAGTGCGATTTACGTGTCAGGCAGCAGCCGACGCCGTTGCACTGCTGTCTACAGTCGGAAACCTGGTGCTTGAAAAAATGTGCAAAACATTTGGGGGGCCGGATTAACTATCTCATTGACCAGAACCACAAACCATGCCAGTGACATGGAGCATCGAGCATTGCCAGTGAACATCGATAAAGAAAAACCGATTCCGTGCGTTTGGCAAAAAAACCGCTCTGCATTCTCTCGCGTTTACACCCCGGTCTTGCTGGTGTACTACACGGTTGACGTGGTAGTTAGTTTTGACGCATACTTTTTTCTCCCGCGTTCCGCGTTGCAGACGCCGCACCCACAAGTTCTACTTTTGTGCTTCTTTTGGAAAAGATAGGAACACCTGTCTGTTCAACTGTCGTTCGGCGCATGCGCAGTGTGCAGTGGTTGGCGACCTGTATTTTGCCACGCACTGCCCACATGTGTGGACAGAGGTTGTTTGAAGCCAAGCTCGTGCAAGTTTGCAAAGCAAAAATGGCCCGACCTGACAAGAAAGGCAACTTGGCGCTTCTTTATTCACCGAGCAACAATGAAGTCAGACTTGTGTTTACAACCCTGTGCGATATAATGCGTGGGTCGTGTGAAATGGTACACAAGTGAAAGAAATACAAAGGGGTACTTGTGAAAGAAATGCAAGGGGTACTTGTGAAAGACATGGAGCGGTACAGTTATTATGGCGAATAAACAAATACACACTGCCGCCCATGCTGCTCTATAAAGCTCCTTTTCGTAGTTTTTTTTCTTATACACCACGTTTCGACTAAAGATTTCACAAAGTCACGGATGCTATCATCTTACGCCTGACAACTTCGGGCGTGTCGGTCATTAAAATTCGAACAGAAATGTGATCGTTTGCCAGTCATTGATCCTATCGACCGCCGGCTGAGCTCGACACAACGAACTATCGGGGAACTGCGCTTCCGCGACTGACGCCGTTGTTTCTGTGCAGCTTGTTGAGATGAAATTGATCGTCTGCTGACAAACCGCTGCTTCTGACTCAGGCCAGGGATTTAATATTCGGCCGATCGACATCCGTTCAGCCACGAAACGATTGAAATATCAGTTTTCTGTCGATTTTTCGTGTTTTGTACACCCAGGAGGATTTAGAATGCCGTGCATCATAAACACAACGCGGACAGGATTAAAAAATCGTTTGAGAATTAACGATTCGATCGCAGGCTGATTGCCTTCCTGTTGTAAACATCGATATCCTCTTTCAAACATGTCTCCATTGCTGTTCTGGAAGCTTGAGCACAGATCTCCTAACTTCAACGTGATTGTTGTTCCCTTATAACTTTTTTGTCATGTAGATCGACTCAATTTTGCACTAAACTCTTTGAAACTTAATAAAATGCTTCGTCTTTGGTTTGTGTTGGAGGTGATCGTGACAACCCACCGTGCATCCATGACGTTGTTTATATCTTCCCTGTGTGACGTTTAGCTTGAAAACAGTGGAATCGCCAGCTTTGCAGAACGATAACTCGCCCTGTTTCTCTTTGACAAGTTCTATGTTTTTTTCCAAACTCGCATTACCTCATGTTCAAAGGTTGTCGTTGCAACAACAATTTTGCACATAATCGAATTTTACACTTGGTTGCTGTTTCTGCGTTTGTTGCCCGGTGGTGGAATCGGTGCCGGTCGGTGCTTTCAAAATTTTTGCCAAGCTGCTTCATAATCGCTTTCAGCGCTTTTTTGTGGTTGTGTCCTGAAGTTGAAGCCTGTTGCTCAGCGACCTGCGACGTTCGGTTAAGTTTAGCAAAGCAACGTAACGGCATGGACTTTCTTTGTGTGACCGATGAGACCAGGCCTGCTCAAGACGCTCGAAGGGCCAAATTGATCAGCCTAGTGTAGCAGAAATTCTAAACCGACAATTATCCGAAGTCGGGCTGGGCTTATGTTCCTTCCGAGAACGCTCAAGCGTGACGTATGTTGGACAGGCCTGGTTTAGACGAATCGTGGTGGACCACATTAGGTCTTGACGTGGTTTTGAGTTTCTTGCTTTTGCTGACTCACAATGACGAAAGCAAAAAACTGATACATTTGCTTGCACAGATGCACGATGAGTACAATGTGATTTGCAAGGGCTTGCTGAAAAAAGAAACCAACGTTGGACTTTTCGCGGGGTTGCGCGTCGAATTGTCAACTGGCGAGCACGGTGTGATTGACAGTTCCTTTGGACAAAGCGGGAAGTTGAAAATACGATTGCCAGGTAAGCGTCAGTGCAGCAGTGCAGTTCCTATGTCATGCCCTAGATCAGTGTTTCTCAACCTTTTCAACCTCGCGGACCACCGACGATTTATTACAGGGTCCACAATAAGATGTGGTAACAAGTGGGCCTAGATATGAGTATATATGCCGCGCAAGTAACCTCGTAGAATTTGTGTCTACAATAACTGGATGCTGTGCTATTCATTCTTTACTTAAAAACTTCAGTGATGCGCAAAACAAGACCAAGCCTTTCAACTGAACCTTTTCTTTGCAAACCATCAAGCTGCTTTAGCCGTACCCGCACGCATTGCTTGCAAATTTCAAGACTCGGGATGCCTGGAGCTTAAGCGAAATTAGATTCCCTGTTGAAACAGATGGGGAGTGATTGGACTTTGTCGCGTTTGTGGAGGCTAATTGCTTGGTTTGTAAAAAGTTGATAAACCGTATTTTTGCGTGTGTATTTGTGTGTGTGCGTTTTGTGTGCGCGTGTGTGAAAGCATGAAAGATATAAATTTTGTGGCCAAGGCGGACGAATTTTGTTTCGAAAACGTTCGGAACCCTGCAGGATTGAATATTCCTGTGCCTGTCCTGTGTTGTTGATGCGTGTGTCCTGTGTTGTAGATGCGCGTGTCCTGTGTTGTTGATGCGCGTGACCGCGTTTACATTCTATTCGGAAGGTTTCAAGGAGCAGGTAAATCCCTGCAGGAGCCACTCAGAACAGCAAATTTACCAACGCAGTCGCTTGCGTTGGTGCCAACAATTTAGAAAGGTTTACGGATCGGGGACAGTTTGGCCTTTTGCGATGGTGGGCAGGTAAAAGAAAAGCTCTCGGTGAACAAGTGCTCTTTGAGTGTGTGCAGTGGAAAAAATCATATATGTCAAACTTGAGAACGTCAAATTATTGTGACTGAACGAAATGATCATCAGACGCTCCACGGTGACAAGCAGTGGAATGCAGGGTGGCCGAAAGTTTTTATCAGGCTGTGGCGGTGATTCCCCTTTTGAGTGATCGCATCTCAATGATTGTTTTTATCTTAGCATAAAACGGCCTAGTTGACTGAGCACGCATCGCCAAAGCGGGTAGACTGGGTTCGATTCCTGGTCAGGTCATACCGAAGAAAAAAACGTACTTGTGGGCTGTGCAGCCTCGTGCTCGGCGTTGATGGGTGGTTACAAGTCAACGGTTCATGCGTGCTGCTGCCACTGACTCACCACCGGTGCAGCATTCACAGCGAAAGTAGCCGAGCGGCCCGCGGCGCCGCAGATCACGCGCGGCAATCCGGAAGGAGTACAGAAACCGTGTATGAACGAAATTGAACTGAACTTTTCACTCGGAACTTTCCTGTATCGTGATTCGCTGTTTTCACTGCTGCGACAACAGTTGCGATAAAGAAGATAAACGCCGCGCCGCCCGAGCGAAACGCGGCGGTATCGATTCCCCATCAACGCTGCCGCTGTTCTTAACCTCACAAGTTGTCAGGGTTGGTCTTACGTCATCATGATGACCTTCCTCGTTTTGTTGCGACACGTTCGCGTTTACTACCCGTGTCCGAGAGAAGACGAAGGAAAACGTTAAGACGGACGCAGGGGGTGGCGGAATTCAGACTGGTGCAAAAAGTCAACTGCAACTCACCATTTCCAGTGTTTCGCCTATCCGCTTCTGCTAAATTCAGCCAATGACGATTTTAATTATTCGGTGGCTTCATTAAAAATCGATGGTTCATAGTGAATAGGTCATAGTTCTTACGAGATGCATGGTTCATTCGGAAGTGAGTTGGTCTGGAAGTTAAGACCGAGACTTAACGAATTTATCGTGATATTTGGTAGTGCTGTAGAGAAGTTGTCCGATTTTTGGTGTTCATTTACGTTTGTTCGATGGTCCTTATGCCCAAACCAAGTGAAAAATTCCTGGGGATTAAACGGACAGGCTAATTCACCGTTGCTTTTAGCAGCAGTGTGTATTTCTGGGTGTTTGCTGCTTTCTAAACCTTTCGGTCCGCAGCCTGTTAACATTTTCGACTCTCGGAAGGAAACAATATTGTGACGCAATAAGTAGTTCAGCATGCAACATATGACGGCATGCGTTGGTTGTCGTGGTTACACGCTTTTGTTACGCTGGCCTATTGATGATGCCGGTAAGCAAGCGTTTCCATTGCGACAACAGCACGCGATTTTCGGCCATCCCTGTACCGTCTGAAATGCATTCGTGCCAAGCTAATATGTCTGCCACATGACTGCGGAGTTGCAGTATATCGTAAATAAGCTTCGAACCTTGTTGTCTGAATCGCACTGTCTCCCAGCGATTGCGTTCCATCACAATACCTCGCACGGGTCAACGAAAAGCCTTCGGTTTTAAATGTATCGGCTCGCTTCGCAACCGTATCATCAGTGATGTAGTTGTGAGACCGCAGCCTTCAAGACGGGAGCTTGGTTCAAACTTGGAGACCGAGACCTGGTCAAAAAGTACAGGCCGAGGTTTTAATAGAAAAGGTCACCGATCTGTTAAGTTCAGGTCACCGCCAAGCCACGTCGACGGTGCTTTTTCAGAGTCTTGAAACAAAGGGCTCGAGAACAAGACCTTCAAATCCAAGACTGAGACTCACCAAAATAACCCGAAACACGTCGCGAGACCGAGGCTCGACACTCAAACCTCGCCAATTGTTTTTATTCTCCACAAGCAATAGTGCTTGTATTGTGTAGGGGCAGACATCTCTGTCATTATCTAGCTGCACCAATGATAGTATTCTGTTTTTGATATGAAGAGCGTTTGCGGTGAATGGGGGTGTTAGTCTTAAAAGTATGAAGCGGAGTCTTGTTCCGCGTCATTCACCACGTCAGCTCATTGTGATTTTCGTGCATTCACAGCTGGTGCAGTTTGCCGCCGTATTTTCGCGTAGACGCTGATCCTGTGCCGGCCAAAAGATTTTGTTGGCGAACCCCAAATATACAACTCTTACTTCCACTCAAGAATACTGCACCTGTTCTGCTGAATCAACGCATTTTACTTATATAACACAATGCTGATCGAGCTGAAGTACACAGGCTAAATTTGGCTACCTGCATCGGGCAAAAGTTTTTGTTGGTATTCAGCCGGGCGTTGTTGGGTGTCTGCAGTACTGGCCTACTTTGTTCGTGAGCTGCAGAGCTGCAATCGTTTGTCTGCGCAAAACTCTATTCCCAGGCTAATGAGCTTCATACATCCAGCGTCCTGCACCCTTCAGCAAAATACGTCGTGCTTCCGCGCACGCTCCGCTGGTGACGTTCACCTTCTACATCCGCCCCCCGTGCAGTTCATAACAAACAACAGTTCGTAATATTTGCCAGATCGTCAATGTTTTCCAGATTTTCTGACGATTCATGTCCTACAATTTTCAGACGCGTTGTCACGAGCAGGCCAACAAAAGCTTTATTTTTATTTCCGTTTTGTTTATCTTCCCACGCCACCATTTGCCACATGGCATCGTCTTGGAAGCAGCTGTTTGTTTTGTTGCTCTTGTCTTATATTACTTTAGTTTCTCTTGATTAAGTCATTGGGCAAAGCGCAGCAGCCCACTGATGTGCGATGGTCAACCCAAGATACGACGAAAGACATGCTTGAAATGTTTTCGTATCGCGCGCATACAAAGACGGTTGGAGACGTCCATACTTCGCATGTTGTTAGAAAGCAAGTTTTTAGCTTTCCGACCATACCACACCGTCGATTCCTCAATGAGCTCTCCTTATCAAACTTTAATTGGCCACCTCTGATGAAACTCGAGCATTAGTTTTTTTCTGACGCTCTCTGTTAGTTTGAGATCGTTATCGATTGTGTCGGAGGATCACAATTGTTTTGCGGCGGCGGCATCAGCTGAAGTGAGTCAGGTCCGTTCCAAGCAGTCGCTTTTGGGACCAGAGGACTTTGAACTTCGGCAACCCGGAAGGTACGATCCAAAGTACTTTGCAAACGAGAGAAATAAAAAGCTTGCGCCCAATTGTTTACGAATTATGATCAGCGTCGTGGTTGTCTTGAATCAACTACGCTGAAAAAAAACACAGAACTTCACCGCGAGTTTGTTTGTTTATTTAGGCTAGATGGACTGTTTAACTTGTGGGAAGCACTGGTTTCCAATATTCAACAGGGGACCGGAGCGGAGCAGATGGATTGTTTGCGTAAATTAATATGAATGAGATGTAAACGCCAAAGCATAAAGGTGCTGTCCATTAATAGGTATAGGGCAGCATGGTTATGTGAAACTTTTTGCGTAATTTAAGTCAGAAAAGCGTTTATTTTTAAAACACAATCAAAACATCACCTCCGAGTGACTGAAACGGTTTATCAAACTTTTCCAACTGTCTGTCAAAACACAGTAGCAACTCGATTTTCTGCCAACATCAAAAATACACGAAAACCTTGCCTTACGATTAATCTTGGAATTCAGATAAATTGGTTGCGGTCTCTCAAAAATGTATTTGCGGTCAGCAAGGTCAAACCTTGAAAAAACGCTGCATGCAGCCATTGATCGGACTTCAGTGGTAAAAGGGTTTGCTGTCCGCTTCTGTCCAGTCATCTTCACAGGGCTTGCCCTTTCGCTGCTTTGCCAAGTTTAAGTGTTGCAAGTTATTGTATGACAAGCTGTTGCTCGTTATTGCGCTTTCGCAGAGGCCCATTTGTCAGCTTGAGTCGCGCAAAGACCATTGTTGCGAAACAACTGCGCAGCATGTTACAAAACAACAAACTGCAAACGTAAAGCGGATTTTAACACCGCACCTCAGAAAAGGTCACGTAGTCTGTGGGCGCTTTGCTTTACAAGGAATACAAACATTTTTCGGATAATTTGTAAAGGTTTTCAACAAACTTGCCGGGCCGTAATTTACCCATGCGTGGTTTATGGTGCGGTCGAAACCCAGAGTTAGTGAGCTTGCTGCTTTTTGTTTGCCGTGAGAAGCATTCGGGGATGCGATGAGGTCACGGCGAGAGGTGGGTTCAGCTGCTGCAGGCTGACGTCACTCGCGAGCATGGCAGCGCTTCATATTCTCAGGAATTTCCGACGAGGCGAAGCAACATCCGGCTGTGGTTTCAGCGAATTTGTTTATTTAGCACGTCGCTTTGGTAAAGTTCGTCGGTGCTACGTTGTTTGAAGCACCCGACACAAACGCTTTCGCCACACCCGGCATCCGGAACCTGAACCGCCCCGTTGCAAGCCACCGGTGCAGTGTTCCCTCCAAGAAAATTCTACACTGAGCAAATGTTTGTTTTGTTGCGCACTGAGCGCGTGCAACTGCGCAACCATGCATGCACAAACAGCGAAGCGTTCCTAAGGTTGAAAGGGCTATGCGATATATATACTGTATATATATATATATATCGTATTAAATTTAGATTGTGCGAAGTGCGCGAGAATGAGATAGCACTGCGCAAATTGTCTGGTGGTGCTGCGCAGTTGCGTAGTTGCGCACCTTAGAGTTAAAACTGCACCGGTGTCAAGCGAAATTTCTGACCTATTTTATTTGTCAGTTTTTTATGCTTCTCTGAGCAAAGAAAGTTTGGCGATTACTTTTTTTGGTGTGTGTTGTGTAAATTAAAACATTTTGGTTAGATGTTAGATACCCACAACAAGCTACAGTACCGGAAAGAATAACTACACGTTTACCTAAACACCAAAACCTAAGCCGTAATCATCAGTTTTCTGAGCGTATTTGATATGCAGAATATTACTCTGTGTATGAGCACATGGCGTGAAATCAGAAATATCGCTTGACACCGGGTAGAAGTTGCTCCCATACCAAGTCACGCAGCAAACGCCACCTGGTATTGGGGAGTGCGGAGTTTTACTCGAGTGTTTTTTCGACAATGTCGCTGATCGTTGGACTACGCCACTTTTCCCGCAGTATCTGCTTGTATTGAATAAAAGCATTGCATTTTCGTTTGTTAGACGTAGCCGTCCTTCTTGCGATTGACGCCGTTTCGACATTTCTTGCCTCGTCAGTGGAGCATAGAACAGACCCACACATGCTAACAAACAGTGTACTTGTAATCCGAGATTGGCAGTTTCTCGCTGATGGCTAGGTTTATACCGAAACGCATTTTTTTATCTTTTTGTAAACCCCATCCCAGCATACAGACTGTGGTTATCTCTACGCGCAACATGCCCATTATACCAGCGGTTTTCGTTATGGACAACCTTACTTGTGTTTCATCGCGTTTGCGGGTAATTTTGTGCGGGTAATTTTGTGCTTAAAAAAATTTCTTCCATTGTTTGCAGATGGCCTGCGCGAGGGAACGAAGACAATCTTGGCCGGAAAGGGCAAAAAATCCAAGAAAAAGGCTGAGTCGGCAGAATTGTCCGCGACCAACAATGCCGTAGCGGTTGTCAACGTCACGCTGCGGTTTAAAAGATACATTCACGACCCTGAGAAAAAGATGGTGCAGCGATGACTGCAGCTTACGTCAACACACTTCACTGCGTGCATACGTCACAACTTACGTCAACACTGCCTAGAGTTCCAGTTGAAAGCCGCGAAAAGACGCGGTTCGTGCTTGATCATGCGTTGCCATGACAACTGTCGCCACGAACGCTTTCACGCCTGTGTCGTAAAGCGTTTGCTTTGATTGGACAGCAAGGCAATGGATGCTTCGGGCGGTTTGTCACGTCACAATGCAAATCGACGTTGATCAACCGACTAACCCTTGGGGATGAGGATCTCTTTTGGTCGCATGCGAAAGCTTTGACCTGAGTTTGCATCAGCGGTTTTGTCGCTTTGCAAGCGCCGAAGCGTTTGTTGATATTATTGCGGTCATCGCGACGCGGGGGGGGACGTTAGGCGCACCAGAGGCGTGTTTTGGTCCATGGATCAGCGCTTGACGCGCGTTGTGAGCGACTGAAGCTGTGGTGAGCTTGGCGATGTCCAAGCAGGCCTTTGCTGACGTGCGCCGTGGGGGGGGGATCTGCGACACTGTGTAACTGAAAAGTTTCACCGTAGCAAAAAAATTACGAGAAGAGGTTGATGCTTGTATTCGAAATAGTTTTCGCAGGTGATCAGTTAAAGTTCTGAGGTGCCAGAAAAATGATTGTAGTTCTCGAAGTAAATGGTTCTGCAAAAATATTGTAATTTTGTGTAGTTCCTATCCCCAACATTTGCGTAAGCTTAAAGTTAGTGTGTGATGTGCTTTGAATGCAAAGATTTCATTGTCTTGTCACAACGGCAAATGCCAGTTCACGTCTGATTGTCAAAGTCGGGCGGAAACCTAACCGCCTTCAACGATCCAGTTACTCCGCAGGAAAAAAAACGTGTTGGAGAAGTTGTTGTACACGTGAAACAGCTAAACACCGTTGCTACATCCTCTGCTGTTAATGCACGAAGATGGTGTCGATGCTAAAAACTACCGAGCTTTTGTGACAAAAGCCGGGATCCTCCGAAGGGAAGTTTTCGTTGTAATTAACGTTCCAAGCGTCGAAAGCCGTTAATTCGCTGCCCGGGAAGCGACAGGATTCACAGCCTGTGGCGTTTCGCACGCTAGCACTACCCTGATGAGCAATGCATGCTAGCCCTTAACGTTCAAGACAACTTGCAACGAACGTGAGAAGGTCTTCGCTCGTAGATTTTTTGGTTTTGTTCTGAAAAATCCCTGTGATTTTTCTCTCGACGTGCACACCCGTAACTGCTGTTTGAAAAGTTCGCAACCCTCTGCCAGGTCTTGATACTGCCAAGTGTTGACTGTTTCAGAATACGCCTAATGGTTCTTTAACCTTTTTTACATATCTTACCCTTTTATTAAATAACATTACCCAGGTTTACCCCCAATACACTCAATGGTGCTCATTTATTGAAAATACAAAAGTAACAAACTCTTACAGTCTAGAACGATTTATAAAATTTGCATCTGCTGCAATCTATGGTTAAATAAATTTACCCCTTGGAACATGAAATTTACACGCAGGGGTAAATTTACCCCAGGTTAAGAGCCACTGGAATTCGCACCAACCAGTCTCCCACCTATCTGCCGCAAGGAAACAAGTTTTATTGTTCAGTCAAAGAGAAGTTGAGACGATCGCACAAATGTATGAGAATACTTCTGGAACCGATTGCATACCTGTTCTGCGGTTGGAACTGCAACGTGCATTCACTGTATGTCGGAGCGTGGTGTGATGTCAGCGATGTTATTTGAATGCTCGCCGAGTTGCCTGTGACTTCTTAATTACTGTACATCCACTAAAATAAAATCGCCTGATAAATGCCAGCCCTATGCATGCGACTTGGTAATACAATAACTGCAGCAAACGCGAGCTTGCGAGGTCTGTTTGCGCATATTGCCGGCTTTCTGCGTCTAAGCGCGTCGTTCCAGCCAACCCAGGTTAGTCATCGACTATGAGCAGCAGGCCCGTAGCCAGCCTTGGGCCACCAGGCGGGGCGAGGAGTTTTCTGAGAGGGTCCGAAATTTTTTAAACTATGTCCAATTAATTTTTCCAAGGGGTCTTTCCTCCCTGCGCACCCCCTAGTTATGGGCCTGATGAGCAGTAAGAAATGAATGATTGGGTTGGCGGTTTCATCCAAGGCCGCCAAGAGAGACGTCACCGCGGCCTCGTTTCAGTGGCGGTGTCGCTTTTGACCGATGTGTCTTCCGCTCTTAAAACAAAGCAACAGGAAATTGCGTTGCGCCCGCTTCCCTTAAATTAGAACTTGACCTGTCACCGTTTCAGTCAAACGCCAAGTAAATACTGTATATCAGGCTGGGACGTCTTCATCTAGTTCTTTTGTACGCGATGTTTAAAGGTAAAAATAGGTCGCACATCCAATGCTTCACCTTCCGTGACGTTGTTGGTTTTGTGTTGTCTTCCTCTTTGATCTGCCGTCCCACGCCAGAACGATAATCACGATTTAGTTACTCAGGCGTCGCGAAAACGACTTCGTGGAAGATCCTTTCAAAAGCCGTTAATTACCACCAGGGGCGATTTAACGCAAGCCGATCGCACAGAAGCTTTTCATGTCGGACGGTTTTGCCTGTTTGCGTCAGACAGCAGTTAAAGTTGTCATGCGAGGTAAGTGCTACCACTTCTAATTTACCGCCACTCGCTCATATTTCCGGTCTTAGCGCTTACAAAATGATGGTGACGTCATAAGCGAGATATTTTTCAAAGCTCGCGAAAGCCGTCAAACGGTTAGCGCGTTGGCCCTGGTCACGACGGTGACGATGAGCATTGTTTAAACGTGCGGTTGGTTGTGCGCGTCAAAGTCGGAGCCAGGATGAGACGTTGCACGCGACTGAAGACTGAGTTATGTATTTTTGCTTGCTGCTGGCCAGACAGTGGATTGCAGAACGCGTGTGTTATTCCACGTGTTGTTGGGTGTGAAATTTGTCAGTTCAACCGAGTTTTACGGTTACGTTTTCCCAGAAAATAGAAAAAATGCTTCGACCGCTTGTCTTGGCAGAAGCCCGCAGCCTACCTGTTTCGTAATTCCAAATCGGCGAACGGAGCGTTTTATTTCTGAATCAGTTGGAAATAACGGCCCACCTTGGACTGAAATCACATGCAGTCTTTGAAATGCCGAAGAATGGCTTGCGCAGAGGACTTGTTAAAATGTGTCATCGCCCATTCACTTGACTTGGCAACTAGGGTAGCGTGGTCGCAGGTTTATTTGAAGTGCTCTTTCTCTGAACCTTATCTAGAAAGCAGAAGCTGCCGAAGGCGAATCTTTTCGCCTGAGCAATTCTTTTCACATCCGGATGTACTGTACTCGTGAATGGAAAAGCTGCGCCGGTAATAAATCCTGCCGCGCTTGTCAGCACCTAACGTGTACTGTAGTTGAAGCAGTTAAACTTCTGTTGCGACAAAGTTGTGGGGTTTTTGTTTTAAGCGCAGAACGGTGTCAGTCGTTAGTAGGTCAAAACGTATTGTCAAGTGTATGGTGTCAGTCGTTAGTTGTCAAAAGTATTGTCAAGTGTGTCTTGGACCAGTCCGCTGACAACAACCTCAGTATCCCTCAAGATCCGTCTTCATTCCAGCACAAGAAAGTTTACCAAAAACAAGAGGAAGTGTTGTGTTTCTTCATTTACTGTCAAACGCGTAACCTCGTTTTTGTTGTTGGAGGACCGAAACAGGAAATGGAATCGTGACATTACTGAACGCAATCGAAACCGTATAGGTGAAACTAAACTAGTAAGTTGCCTAACGTTTCTTCCAAGTTCTTTCAAATTTCATTGAATGGAAACAAGTCATAAGTAGATTGCCAATATTCGCGACGTTTCAGAAAACATCAATACCTGCTAAAATTACGTCTAAAATACAGTTTTTGGATAATACCACTTAACGTAAAACGGGGACCCAGTACCACCAACGTGCTAACCACGGGTTTTTTCACTGATTACTCATTTTTTCTAATTATTAATTTCTGTTTTGCCAATTGATTCCACTCTATGTCTCCAAAATTAATCTTTTTTCGGTAGGGCTAGTGCGATTTAGTTAAAGATGATAACATCGTTAAATACAAAAGCCTATTTTATCTTATTAATAATTTACTTTCAGTAAACCTTGTAATATGCTCAAAGCAGAAAATATTTCGGTGTTTTTAGTAAAAACTAACATGAACTGCAAAACGGAATACTTTGTATTAATTTTACGTAGAAATTTTAGCATTTGATAGATTTTAAACTCATTTCGCAGAGTCCGTTACGTGGCCCAACAGATATCCGAAAGGTTTATTAGCAAAAATGTCTGTTTTGGAGAATTATTTACTAGTAAGATTTGCCGTAAAGCATCATTCATCTACGTAGGAGGCAGGGGTGCAAGCGCACCCCCTAAAGCAGACATGTGCAACCTGCGGGCCGTTGTGCGGCCAGCCACGTCGTTTGGTGCGGCCCACGTGGTATTGTTCATGATCTTGAAATGTTATTTGAAAATAAATTGTTCTTCACTTTTTTGTGCCATTCATTTCACTACCATTTACCACAAGCTCTGGCACTTGATCAGAGGTTTAAAGCGTTTGAAGTTCACGAACAAATGCCTGTAAAATTTTGTAATTACCTGAGAACCACAGACCACGAAGCGAATACAAATTTTCGCGGCATTTGTAATTGTTACGCTACAGCGCAAATTAAACTCTGTGATGTAAAGATTTTTCTTCGTGATGCAGAGGGTTGTAGAGGCTTTGATCTGTAAAATTGTTCGAACAATTTGTCAGGACCTGGCAGGCAGTTCGCAATTGTTTTTGTGAACTGAGTGCTGTTAGTTTTGATTTTAGCTTGAGTAGTGTTGTTAGAAAGGATTTCAGCTTAATTCGTCTGACATCATTAACAGGATTTTTGATGCTGTTGTTGTTTGTGGCTTTGCAAGTGTTGGGATTGGGAATGTAGGGAGAATGATAAAAATTCGCAGCAGAAAAAGAGACTGTTGCAAAGGTTGCCAATCAATGATAATAATGGTATGTGTTTTGCAGTTCATAAAAGCAGTAATTTTTGCGGTAATTCAGTCTCAAAGATCGGCAATTTTATGTGAAGAAGTTGCCTTGAAGATCACCTCACTTTTTGGAAGCACCTATCGTTGTGAACAATTTCTTAAAAAGATGAAACATTGCAAAGGAAAGCACAGAGGCGCAGACATAAATTTTGTTTGGGGAGGGGCAGTCAGTGACGTCTCTTTAACAGTTGGAAAATTGATATAAAGCACCAGTATAAACCTGAGCACGTTCGTTGGGGGCATTGTCTTTTCGGCCTCATTCCAGCTGCGCCACTGTTGTCAAACCAATATTTCATTGGTCATCTTCGAATTGCTTGCAGTTCTATGAAAAAAAATTTTTCTAAACTCTGTAAAGACCTTCAACATCAAGCATCGCTTTAGTAGACTCAACTTTGAAAGAGACGGAGTAACGACGTGCATCATTAAATTATGTTTGACGAAATTGAGAGAAGTCATAATGTAATATGTTTCATCGACTTCACAATCAGCCTATCGCCTTATTCATGCGAGGTTTCTAGCTGAGTTTGTTCCAAATAAGCCTGTCGCTGGCATGTGGTTGGCACTTTTAAACAGAGGAAATTACACCATATACTCCATATCTGTTGAGTGACCACTTCACCAATTTTTAAGAAAATTATTAAAGCTTCCTCCAATAAAAATTGATGCGGCCCGTGATAACTTTCCAAAAATCGAATGTGGCCCGCCAGTGAAACAGGTTGCACATGCCTGCCTTAAGGGATTGATTTGGTGAAAATCCGGACAAAATCCCTTAAAATTCGGGCAAAATCCGTGAAATCTGGGCAAAATCTCTGAAATCTTTCACAAAATCCCTGAAAACCTGAGTAAACTCCCTGAAAATATGAGCAAAAAATGGCGCCCAACGTGTTTCGATTTGAGAAAAATAGCACCCAAATAACATGGATGAGCTTTTTTTCGGAGGTCACGTTTTTCTGGAGTTTTTTCGGGCAGTTTGGGAGGAATCCAGGCAAAAATCCTTCGCACCTCCAAAAATTTGCCTGCTCTTACACCTATGTTGAATACCACTGCGGGGGTGAAACGAGGGCGGCAAGGGAGGCACAATTCCCCGGGCGCTGAATGGGGGCGCTGAATCACTGCGAGGGGCTCCAAAAGTCCCAACAATGTCACAAGTACTTGCTTCAATACAGTAGATTTGTTTCCGAAAGACCTCAGGCTCGACAATGGGGGCACCAAACTTGCTTCTTGCCCGGGCGCCATCTAGCCTCGTTACGCCCCTGTACCACTTCTTTTGGCCAGTTTTTCTAGACACTGCTTGGCCGCACTAGATCTCGGGGCAGGTACTGAGCAGCCATTCGCTTGTCTCATCGTCCAGAACCGTCAGGCCTGTACTACTGATCTACAGTAACTGATCTGCTAACAACATGAATGGTTTGGGTGCAAGCTATATGCAAGTGAAGTTAGAGTAAAACGTGTGCATTTCGTACTTGCACAGATATGTTTACTGGAGGTTTGTTTAGATATAAATCTTGTAGTGACACCTTGCTTTTAACCGGGTAATCGGTGAAGTATCACAATCCCGTGCAAAGGGAATCAAGGCTTTCAGAAACACACCTTCTGGTGATACGGCTCATGTCAATGTCACTTGTCACCAGTGCCGGATTTACCTATAGCCTCTATAGACTTAAGCCTAGGGCCTCAAGATCCAAGGGGGCCTCCAAAAAACTGTGGTACGCATAGAGTCAATGGCCAGTATATGATCATTTAGGTTAAACTTAATCAAAACTTTATGTCTTAATTATTATTCACGAAATTTAGTTTTATTCAACTTTCGTGGTGATAACGCCAAGTCTTCCAACGAGTTTCCATGAATCT
>JGI24159J19872_10002595_pt1 | contig 21730 bp, 10 predicted proteins | sample Ectturendosymbi4_FD_19872 | JGI IMG/M metagenome (IMG submission 19872) | reverse complement strand
TGCATATCCAAAATCCTGTCACTGTTATTAGCCTAAGCCCATGTTGCGACGTGATAACCGTGGTAAATGATAAAAAGTATACACATGGTAGGCTATAACAATGATGAGTCAATAAGAGGGATTGGATCAATGACTGTTCAAGCAATTATGTAACTCTGATGACATGATGAGGATGCACAATAGAGCTGACTTTTTGCTGGTCATTGTCAGGGCTCAACATTCAAAAAAGACAATAAACAATTGCAACGAGTTTGAGAAATTCTTATCAATGCTGTAGCTTAATCTACATTCCCCAATAGGAACCAAAAATTGTGAAGAAGTTCAAAAGAATATCATAAATACCAATCCAAATCTGGTTAAGCAAAAATGATAACATTGAAATCTATAAAAACGCTAGAATGCTACAAGATTCAAGTCCAAATGCATATGCAAGTACATGTTGCATGTTCGTCTCTGGTTATTTTCATTTATTGGGCATGCAAAAGACGGAAGTATATACCATGCAGTAAGGTTGGGCTAGTCTTGTGGAAATGAATGACACTGAAAGAGGCTAGTAAAATGCAAACAGCTTTCACAAAAAATTTGGATATAAATAATCTGCAATCAAACATGCTGAAACAACACTGAGCACCATTTTGTCACTTATTGGGCAACATATCAGCATGTTGGTCGTCAATTTATAGCAAAAAAAGGAAGCTGCAATAGGTCCGCAGGTGGTGAAATGGTTTGAATAAAATGCTGAGTTTGCCACTTTTATGGCACCACCATGGTAGTTCTGCATGTACGTTTACGTCCACTGTGCAAATGGTTTTCAGTTCAACTCTCAACATGTTCAGGTGCATTTCATTTTGGTATAAGCCTATTGGTTTTCACACATCATGCGATCTGCTTTTTTTCTTTTCTTTGAAAGTTTCCACAGTTTTGTGTTCAGTTTTACGGCTTAGGTTTTAGGTTTACAGTTTAGGTTTAGGGTTAAGCTTATGTTGAGGGTTAAGTTTAGGGGTATGTTTAGGCTTAGGGGTTAGGTTTAAGGTTTAACTTAGGGGCAAACTTTAAGATAGGGGTTAGATTTAGGGTTTGAGGATTGGGGGTTTGCATCACATTATGGACAAATATGTTTATTAAATTGAAAGTCTACTGGCGGACCTGTAGCCACTGAAGATCCATTGGAGGACCTATAGCCACTGAAGATCCACTGGCGAACCTATAGCCACTGAAGGTCCACTGGCGGACCTATAGCCACTGAAGGTCCACTAGCGGACCTATAGCCACTGAAGATCCACTGGTGGGCCTATAGCCACTGAAGATCCACTAGTGGACGTATAGCCACTGAAGGATCACTGGTGGACCTATAGCCATTGAAGGTCCACTGATGGACCTATAGCCAAAAATATATAGGAAAAGGTTGAAAACTGATATGACTCGACATTGACTCGACCAAGTCATGACTCGACTCGGCAAATTTTTAGATGACTCTGACTCGAAAGGCTCGTGACTCTGACTCGACAAAAATGACTCGGGCACATCACTGCTTTCCTGGTCCCAAAACTTGTCAGCGCGCTGTAGCATGGTGTGCAGTTCTGGGCATTTATGCGTGAGCGGAGGCTCCGAGAAAAATGCAAATATTTACCAGTGTACGTTGGTTTTCGGTATGGAAACAAAATTATGCGAATCCTATGAAGCGCATGAGCTCAATTTAATGCTGTGTATGTCTTGTTCTCTCAACAAATTTTTGTCTTGTGCCTGTTTATCGCGTACTTCCTGCTGGCTGGTCTCCATGTGTTCACTGACACCTTGGTGCAAAACTGATTTCGAGTTTTTCTAATTTCTACGCCTGTTGCTCCACTGCTAATAAACTGATATTTTTGTTGTTCCATTGACACAAAACATTTCTATGTCATTACAGTTCGGAAGTGATTGGAGGCACCATACAGCCGTTATTGCATTTAGAATTCGAGCGCTTCCAGTAGCTNAAACTAAACTTTAGTTTGCTGAAATTGAAGTGAGCCTTTCAATATGGATATAGTGACATAATGTTTGGTCTAATAAACNCTTTCGATTAGACACAGCTGCACTATACCAACATGAAGTCCCTGATGTTAAGAGAATGTTGTGGACTTACGTAGAATTTCGATAGCTTGCAGTAGTTCTAAAAAATATATGTTTTGCATTATTCGTTACAAGGCAGCAAAATATACGTGGGCTTTAAGCCGCTGGCGTTTGTTATATTACCAGATGTCCGGGTATGGCCTGCAATGTGAAGATAGTGTAAAAGTACTCAGTTCAAAATTAAATTCGCCTACTGCTATAGGTGCGCGACAAATCACGGCTTTATAAAAGCTGTTTATTCACCACAGCGATTTTGCAATTTAGTTTTTAAAAAGACATGAGTACAAAATATTTGGAGGATCAACTCAGCACCAAAAATGTTTGTAACTTGTGCTGAATGTGGACTTCCATGTGGAATTACCCAAGCGGAACTTCGAATCAAAACGTGGAATAAATATTTAGTGAACAATCAAAAATTCTGTGCGTAGCGTTGAAGCAGGTGATATGATTTGTGAGAATGATCAGCGTGAGGATAAGTTGTGGCCTGGGTCACTTGTTTATCTGGACAGCACGAGACCATTTCTTACACTGGCCGTTCTAGACTTCACAGGTGATTAAACTGAAGAAATGAGTACTGGTCAGACGGTGCCATGATGATTTCTGTCTAACACATACAATGAGAACCTGTTCTAAAGAAGTATTTTAGTAAACTTTATGTCCATTTGATGCTGCGTTGCTTCGAAGGTTGGTCGCACACCTCCCGAAAATTTGCGTCTACCTCTCGGAATCTGTCCTGGCAAACAAAAATACCTATGCTCATTTCTGTCTCTTACTTCAAGAACAGAACATCGGGTGTGGTTGATTTTACCTCTTTTAAATTTTAACCTAGCTTTTCTTACTAAAATAATTGCTCTTTACTATTTATTTTCCTTTCCTGACTCAGTAACTCTACCATGGGTGTGCAACTACGCTTCCTATACGTAATTTTTGTGTATCAGCTCATGCGCTAAGACCTTGACGGTGAGATGACTACGCAAATAAAGGAAATGCTTCGACAGGTTCCTACGTCAAACCAGATAAATACATTTTCGCTGCAACTAAACGAAATTATAACTTAATTAATAAAGCTGCAGAGCCGTTGTGCACAGTAGTTTGTCAAAAAGCTTTTTGTGTTTTTTAAAATTTATGTCGCAGGTGTCCGCACAGTTGCCTTTGTCATTTTGAGATTATTGCCTTTTTGATTTGAGCGTTTTGCAACATGTCGTACGGCCGCCACAATAGGCAGATCATAGACACAACAAACGTAACGACCAATCAGCCACATGTGGTGCTCTGAAGTGAAGCCTCACTGGCTGACACGATGCAATTTGGACATTTTGGGAGAGACTCCTCAAAAGTCAATGCCGCAAAGACTCCTAAAAACTTTAGATTATGAAATGAAACGGAACTCCAAGAAACCAATCAGTGTTGGATAGTCCACAAAAAAGTTTTATTGTGACGCACGGTCACCATTATGTAATATAATTTACTGGAGTTTGTTGAAGTTTTATTCTTAAAACTAATAATGCAATTATGCAAATCAATCTGTGCAGCGTGGACTTCGAGATGTTGTTTTGAACGCTATGAGCTTATGTAAACCACAGCGAAAGCTTTGTGAGAAGAAGACATTGCTCTTGACATTGATCTGTGACATAAAACTTTCCGGCGAGCCTGCGTGTGTTGCAGGTTTGCAGAACCTGAAAACCACTTGCTACGAGTATGTAAATTATGCTCTCTTTTGATAATGCAGGCTTCGAATAACAAACTTTCTGCAGTTAATCTGCCTTCGAATCGCCGTGCTTTTGTTCTGGCATCAATGTGATTTTAAACTGTGCAGCGATCAAAGTAGAAAGTTCTCACCGGTGGTTATATTTTGCGAGATCGCGTGGCCTTGCGAAAGGTCACCATCGGCAGTGGCATATCTAGTGTATGGCAGGCATGGCACCTGCCATAAGCGCCGCTTTGACGGAGGCACAAAAATTGCTTGGCAAAAATTAAAATTTGTGACTTACAGTTACTTCAACCTCTGTTTTGCGCCCTGTACAACCATTAACAGTAAAGCTGAATCAACACAGCGCCATTATCTAATGCAGGGGCCTCCAAACTCCGGCCCGCCGGCCAAATCCGACCGCGAAGTCATTTCACCCGGCCCGCGAAGGCATTTTGTCAATAATGAAATAATAATGTACTTACGAAAAATTGTTGATTTGGTAGAATTGTAACATATCCCGAAACAATCACATTACGTAAAATGTCCGGCCCTCGAAATGTGTAATAGCTTATGTGGCCCTCGGATGAACAAGTTTGGAGACCCCTGATCTAATGCATTAAGCCGGGCGTGTTAGGCCAGCACGATCAATTAGTGTATGTTGTGACAATCTGGTATTGTGACACAACACGACTTGTTTTGATTATCATGTGCAGCATTTAGGCAGGGAAAGGCTGGATATATTGATATAATAACTTGCTGTACCATCCAAATTAAATATGTTTCATTAAAAAAATTATCGTTTGCAGTTGCAATATCTAGTGAGATTTTTTGTAAGATTTACAATTTGGTCAGCCAATACTGTGCATGAATTATGATAACGCTATTACTTGAATGTTTTGATATTCTTTATAATTTACACAAATGAGTACAGAAGAATGTTATGGTCCTTATCGATAATTCATATTTTATAAATTTATACTTACAACCACAACGAAAATTGATAGCATTTGGAAGTATCCCATCCACTTTCTCTAGGTAGCGTTTTGCATATTATAATTTGATGGAGACATATTAGGACGAAAAGGGGTTAGAAAGTTGCCTGCCATTTCCACCCAGGTTTGCCAAGTTGGCCTTTTTTAGGCCAAATTTCAGAAATTTGGCCTCGTTTCAAGTTGGTTGGCCTAAAAAATTTTAGTTAGCCTTTTGGCCTTTTTTTGGCTTCATCTCAAGTTGGCTGGCCTTAAAAAATTTGTTTGGCCCTTTGGCCCTTTTTTGGCTTTTTTACGCTGAAATAGGTTGTTTTGAAGGAAAATATTACTATTCCATTTTTTTCGGCAACACATTTGCAAAATGTTTGTGATAACTGCTACATCAGGCGCCCGCATTTTGATGTTAGTAATATTTGAGGAATGCTAGATTCGAAAATAAGCTTTTACGTAATCACTGGAAATGCGTGCACTCACTGCACTGTGTATTGTGTAAGCACAAAGCAGGCTCAACGCTTGCAGACAGGTCTGCGCCTCCGCGATAGAAATGCGACAATGACGTCAAAGTGGAAGAGCTCTTATGATTCTGGTCGTAAATACAGGAGTTAGTGGAAGATGNCTTCCGTATGGTTGCAGAAAGCTGCCGATAGATCAGTATGCAAACTGTTGCACCATTGCACGCAGAGTATGCAATTTCACAAACTGAAGAGTCAAGGAAGATCGCTGCTCCGGTACAATGCCAAGCAAGATTTAACCTTAATTTCGAAGAAAAAATTTTTGATATGCTTGTAATTTATGTGTTTTTGTGACAAAGGAATGGCAATACCGCGTATAAAGTTTGGCTTCTTTCTGGCCTTTAAACAATTGGTTTGGCTTTTTTCTGGCATCTTTTTAGCATCATTTGGATTTTTATTGAAATTTTCTTCTGGCAACCCTGTTACCACCTTTTGTTTTCGTTACTGAAAAACACAAAAATGGCATTATCAAAAACTAGTGCATTTAGATACATTTCAAGCTCCAAGTCTTCACCTTCAGACTGCAATGGTACGACAACTGTTGATTTTATTTGTGCGATTCCATTTCTTGGCGTGATGCCTGCGAAGGACTTGACATTTGCGCTGAAATTAACGATATGCGATAGCTTCGTGGCAAAAATCGATCTTTGTGGCGAGTTTGTTTGCTTGCATATTATTAGCTTGACTCACCACTCCATATTTGTCGTCATCCAAGAAGTAATCAGTAGTCATCGCTAGACCAGCTTGGTCGACCTGAAAAGTAAGCACGTGAAGATGAGAGCAAACAGAAGCAAGAGCACGCGTGTGCGAAATCATGAACCTTTACCAGCGACATCGCAACGAAAACCGAGTGGGTTGCAGGTTTTTCACTTGGGCCGTTTGTGCGTACTTGCAATTATCTTCATTTTCATAACCTCATTGAAAATTAAGCGAATGCTTATAAAATCTGTGTATTGAATTGCATCTACTTTCGAGGGAAAATAAGTTACGTGTGGAACGTCGGCATGTAGTCATCAGACGCGAGAAAATTTTCTGAGGGGGAGACTTCCAGGCTTGCTTACTTGCAAAACGTAAATGGAAGAATTTGTATCGTCCGTCCCAACGTAGAAATCAACCAAAATGCTGTTGCTGTACCCTCCTTGCAACGTCGCCATTGTGCCAATCTCATCATATTCTTCCTCTTTCCACGCTGTCGTTAGCACAGGCCAAGTTAAGTTGCCCGCGAGAAAGTCCAACAAAGGTTGAACTCCTTGCTCTTCAATCCTCTCTGATAAACAAAACAATAGGAAAGAAACTTCGTTTTTCGTTTGAGTCTTGTTATGTTGACTTAAACGTTGCATTTTTCCTGGCGCTATTCGCACCACAGACTAAACTATAGACTTGGCATGAAATAGAGCATCCGGGAGAAACATGATCTTACTATCACCATAAATAATGAATTTGTACAGTGCATTATGCTCAGGACTTGAAATCATGCTGTTGTCAAGTTTTTGATAAATTTAATTCGTAGCTGAAGAAGATAATAAATTAAATTCAATAAAATCACCAAACTCTATTTTAGAAATATGGATATTTGTAATTGACCGTATTATCTAAGAAAGTTTAAAACTATAACCAGCGAATTCGCTTTTTGCATTTATTTTTTACCTCTAAAACGTACAGAGCAGTCTTTAATCAAAGGTCAATTTTTGTTGCGAAATTTTGATATACGGCTAAAGCAAACATTATAATTTATAACCATCAATGTAAGGCCAGTTCTACCAAATGATGCGGACATATTTTTGGCAACTGTAGTTAATCGTTGAAATGGACTATAAATGTCACCCGCAGTATGCTGAAGCTAACGAGATTAACAGCTGAACAAACCCTTTTCAAGCACCTGTGTCGATGCAAGATGCATAGAGATGTTTAGCTTTCGTAATCGCTTCTCCATCCTGCTGTTCATCTACTGGTTGTTCGAGCAAGTCTAAAAACATTTGACTTATTACGCACATGCAGCCTGGGACCACAAAACAATAATTAACAAGTACGTGCATGATTGAACCTTAAACAACGCGCATGTCGCACTTGCATACCACGCAATTTACGAGATAAGTCCTCAGCGCAGTGGTAAAGATGGCACGGGGCGACATTTCTATTTGAAAACCTGCTGATGTTACGTTCAGGGAACTCTGCTTTTCATCAACACAATTTAAGTGAAATGGATATCAACGCATACATTATGAGCAGGGGTGCAAAAATGCGTTTTTTTGCACTGGCGCCGCGCAACCAAAAACTTGGAGTGCGCGAACGGAATTTGAAGCGACGTAGCAGTGCCTAGTTTATATGTTAAATACAATATTATGGCAAAACTCATATGTGTGCGCTACTAAAAATTTCTGCGCGCTACTAAAATTCACAGAAATTTTTGCACCCCTGGATTTAGAGTCACTGCATCCAATTACATTCTAAGTTTTTTCGGGGAATAAGCGCTGCGGCTAGATGGCGGAAAAACGACAAGATGTAACATTATTTTAGAAACAGCATGCAGCTTAACGTTCTAGCCCTATTCTACTAGCATGTGTTTGAATTTCTATCACAAATGAAGATCCCAAACTTGAGGGATAGACTATGTCAAGGATGAGGGGATCTTTAAATGCTACCATTTCAGGCAAAACGGATCAGGTGTGTTGTGTCTTTGGCGCAAAACGAATCAAGTGTGTTTGGGGCAAAACAGCTTTTTCTGGCATTCACGAATTGTGTGAACGTTTTTAGAAGCACGTTTAAGGCTATGAGCTTTCAGGGTTTGCACTAGTTTCAAACCTTAGGGTCTGGTAAAGCGTCATTTAGAACCAAAGTGATGTAGTAGGTAGGTACAATCAACACTTGACTAGCACTCATATGACACGTTACTAAACCCTTTTTCCCAAGCCGTGGTAATGGCATACCAAGCCAGGAAGACACTAAAACGTGAAACAGTCCTAACGCTAAATTCAGTTAAAAACTATTAGGTTTCGAACCGAAATGCAACTAAACAACATTTTTAAGGAAATGTACTACGTTGATAATGGTGATCCCCAAACAAAAATAAATATAATCAAAAGGTCTTAAACGAACAAGCGGTTTGACGTGGCCGGAAACGTTTTTGATAACAACCAACAAGTCAAGATTTCTCTTATCACTTTGAAAGTTTCAGCAGTTTTCACGGTTCGACATTACCCTAATTTATAAAGTTTCACGGGGTTAAACATAGGCTGTAGCCAGAGGGGGCAAAGGGGCCATGGCCCCCCAAAATTTTTAGAAGGTATAGTCATTTTGTGCTTTGAGAGGCGTTTTTCCAAACAAAATAATGTTATCCATCTAAAATCAAAGATTCTTCCCCCAATTCTTGGTCTGGCTACGCCATTGGGGTCAAATTGAGGCCTGTCTCAGAAAAAAGTGGTACACGAACAAAAGGATAAAAAATGACTTGGAAATACCACCATTTTAAACTTTCTCCTCAAGTTTTGACAATTCCAGCATATTTGTGGTTAAATACCAATTATTTATGAAATTTTCGATCAGATCGCCTGTCTCAAGATAAATATTGTAAGGAGGTAGTTAACCAGTAGGACGAAGAAAAATTCAAATAAGACTTTCTCAAAAATATTTGTTGAAGTTTCTAGAAATGTCAAAGTTGCTATGCAATGTTTTGAATTTTTCGGGGGGTCAAATTCCCCCCCTGGTTTCGCGCCTGACTCAGATAATTAATCTGCTTTGATTAAACCAGGGGTTCCTTGTCGACGTTGCATATTTTACTTTTAATTTGTTTTTCAAATATGGAACCGCTTTAAACTTTAATAAAACACAAAATGTAAGCAGCAGTTTTTTCAAAATAAAAACCTAATTTCAATGGATGGAGGATCGCGTTTATTCGTAAGTTAAATTATATTAATTTTGTTCTAATGGTTATCGTCATCACTAAATCACGTAGTTTGGATCTAGAGTTTGAGAGAAATCAATAAAAATATGCATGAAATGAATGAGTAAAACAAAAAGACAATTAAATTTAATTGCTCTGTGGTGTTTTCATAGTTGTTCGATCATAGACTTTGAAATTGAAACCAACCCTCCACAAGACACCGCAGCACGATCAGCCAACTTAAGCGTCGTGTGTTATCAGGCCAACTATATATTAAAGGATAATGCAAGTTCATTTTAACTGTATGGTACTTTTCCACTAAAAACCATGCACACCTCTTATAGACTAAGTAATCAAATACACTGCATCATAAAGACATTCCGTAAGAAAAAGTTCGTTTGACCTTACATCGGCATTCTATATCCACAACGCAAAGCCGATCCGCTTAAAAAAGTTTCTCTGAAAAATCGGTTTCACATTTGCTGAGACTGACCTTTCAAATAAACTTTGACCCTATTTCGAAGTACACTGTAGGTTTGATAGTTGCTCGCATCGCTAGGAATAGGGTTCTCGCTGATCCATTTCCCGCACGCGAACTCAAAGAAATCCTCGCACGGATCAGCTTTCCAGTTTATTTTGGCGTTGTAGTAAGCAGCTGCAGATAAAACAAGATGCTGACCATATAATGTTCGCTACACTATGGGTTCAAAACACATTCACAAAGCCTAATGCACTCTTCGTCAAACGAGCGTAAATTGAAAATATGATGGAGCCACAGCCTGCACGCAAATATGCAAGGTCGTGTTGAAAGTGGCACAGGTTGATTCTGATGTTCAAAGACCAACATCTATTCATCAACTGTTAAGCAACGTTGTGTACCACGTTTAACGAAGTAATCGTGGGAATACGGCCATGTGAAGTACGGTGAAGTGTTTGGAACTTACTGAAACGAATAGATTTCTTACGAAAAAGTGTTTTGTTCTGTATATCTATTCGTTAATTTTGATAGCAATTTAAGGCAACGTTGTACATTGCACAATAAAAGTATTGAACCTAAAAACATTTTTAAGGCACCAGACATCTGTGCAGCAAAAAGATGATACAGTCGAATCAAAGTTCTAAAAATCCAAAGATATAGAAACTGCCATTGTGCTACTCAAACTCCACCATATTAAAACTGTGCTCAGCAAAGCCACACATCCCCTTTTGACACGCTAAGTAGCTTCAGTCTTGATTAGAAGCAGATTACCGGATAAATTCCAAGTGTGATCAACATGTTATTTCCTGGCTGACACCAAGTAATGTAAGAATAAGACGGCATACGCGTTTCACGGCAAAGATTTGAGTAGCAATTATAATCATTGCACCAAAACGGATTGCACGTATAAAAGACTTGATCAACTGCCTAATTTTCCTTTTGTTCTTTGATTCANGCAGCAGCGTTGCAACTACTGTCTATTAGCAAGAAATACTTCTTTTCCAGTTTGCACGTTGCTGTTTAAACATACAATAGACGCTGAGCTGCTTGTAACATCAAGCAGCGGCATTTATTATTTTAAATAACATCTGGAACTCTAGACAGACACTATTCTAGTCACCTTTCCAAAGTTTTCCTTTTGTTATACTTTTGTTAAGCGTCGGTATAAAATGAAAAGAAAAAGTGACGTACCATTCACGCAGCGCGACTTGTCCAAGAGCTGTGAGGGATGCGGTCAATTTCGATTCGGAAAATGTGACATCCGAAAAAGATTTTTTTTACCATTGAGTGAGTAATGAAAATACTAGTCGTGTTTTGTTTAACAGCAAGAACTAGCAGCAGTTTACCTCTCACAACCCGTAGGTTTGCACCAGCACTTACACGTTTCGACACATTGCTGTGTTATGCATTTCGCTGCTGTGGCTGGAGACGTTTGCTGGGCGGGCGTCACCGTTGTTGTGGATGAATCTTTTTTTCCGTTGGAAATAGATCCAGTGTAAGCTAAAAAAACAAAAATATGAATATATCGCTTGTAATGAGTTATAGAACTTAAAACAAGTTTAATGAGACGATAAAGGCTCAGAGTTGTTCAGTATCATATAGACACAATTAAGTCTTAGACGTTTACAAATGAACCAAAAACAATTTTTGTGTGTAATTTCGTTTTTCGGAAAAAACTGTTATATCAAAATTGTTTTGATTAAAAAAAGTGCACCACCAAACGATATGGCTGCGGTTTTTCTTCTTCACTTCATTTCCAATATTTTTTGCTCTCGTATAAATACCTATCTTGAAATTTTCAGGCACACATTTGAAACTTGCTTACCTAATGCGAACACCGTCACGAATATGACAGTCGTCAATCCGAAAAATGCCGCTGCNACCACCAAAGCACGATTTGCCATTTCTCACCTAATAGCCTACGTATGCTGCGTGCGTAACAGTCTCTGATGGCGATCGCGTATTGCGACAGCTGTTAAACAAGCTGACGTATGCTCACAGTCTCGTTTGGTTTCTTGGGCGACACCAAACGGCAATCAACATCAGAAGCACCAACTATCTGCTGCTTCGCACAATGGATAAGGGCCGTATGCGACTACAAGCAGAAAGCATTGTGGTATTAACAAGAAGGTTTGAACAGTACATTTTCAACCAACTCGAAAATTTTTGGGTCACTTCGAAAAATGGGCAATGCGTTTTCAATATTCAAAATCATAATATCTTCATTTGTGGATCTCTTTATATATCATAGTGCACAACACTATCTCGATTGACTTCTCGCAAAATTTGTATTGCCCTGAAAAAGTTTTGCTTATTTTCGCAAAAGTTTTGGATGCAATGTTTGTGGGGTTCGGTTTATGTTGGTCTGTAAGAACTGCTTCACTGCACCGAAAGTTCTTCTCGCAAATGAACTTAATGAAGTAATGGAGCCAAGTCTAAGTTGTTTTTTGGTAACGTCTAAACAGTGTTGATCGAAATTACCCTTTTTAAGGGTTTGCTTTCTGTGGTGACAAAAGAGACAAAGCTATATAAGTAAAAATAATACTCTGTTGACACCAGAGAAAACATGACAAAGAAAGCAACAGTATTCTCGATTTGAAATCACTGGGTAAATACTTTTGCAAAACTGGCGTTTTTCACGTTTGATTTGTGACTACAAATAGCGTTTTGTTTATGCAAGTGTGTGGACGAAAGATTGGACGCTAGCAAAAATTTTCCCTTGTAGTTTTTGTAATCTTTACTGCTTGGTGTAGATATTTTGTGCGTCAAGATTTTGTATTAAAAACTATACTGGCGTAATACCAACACTGAATATATAGCTTTCAACTTCNGTCTTGTGCCCCAAATGCAAGTATGCCAGTCTTAAACTCTAAATTGCAGGCCAAATTCTTTCGCTGCACATCAGTGACCAACANGTTGTCGAAACAAAGTCGAAACATTCGAACCACTGCGCTGTTATTTAATGTGTTCATTCCTGTAACTTTGACAAATCTTTTTCAATAACACAGCTAAACGTACAGTTGAGGTTGATAACTTTTTCCAAGTCCAAGCACCGATTTGTATCACAAAAACTGTCAATGCCAAAGCGCTAATGATGAAATCTACTCGACGTTTTGCAGACGTGGCTGTAAAATCATTTGGACGAGCATAAAAGTTATGTGAAACATCTGCTTTCAAGAAAAGAAATATTTCCGTTGAAGTCCAGCAGAGCGCCAAACTTTGCAGGGAATTACATTTTATGAACCTTAGAGTATATTATAAATGTTTTAGATTCACAGCATTTGATCTCGATTTCAAACTTTGCCCTGAACATGGAAACTGAATTCCGGAACAGAAAACTGTTCAAATCGAAATCGTTTTGGCCACAAACCAGCCTTGCCTTTTTTTGACATGAAACTCGTCGACTGTCACGAGTATAGTTCACGTTTAAATCGCCCTAAAAATTTTAATCTCGCGTATAGCTCTTTGGTGACCGTCTTGTCAAAAAACAGCCTTCGACATTTCCGCGAAGACAATGACTGGCAACTTCCAACAGGTTTGCAACTCTGTTTTTACTGTTTTATTGTACTCCGCATCTTCGGTTGATAAACAAACGTTTGGACTTTCGTTAAAGTTGCCAGATGTCCTTGAGCTCCAAGAATTGTCCTTGAATTTGCTGTCAAAACTTGTTTTGTCCTTGATCCTTGAAAAGCATCTTGTTGTCCTTGAAAATCTTCTGGCGTCCTTGAAAATTCTTGAATAGTTTTCAAACTACTCATTTTTGAACTGTTGATTACATTGAACATTCAAGAATAAAAAATAAAGTAAATTATTATTCAAGAATGGTTGTGTCGTCTGAATACGTTTTGTTTAGTTTTCAATTTCGTACATGGTTAGCTTAGCCTGATTTGCCCATGCGTGAAAGCTTGCTGAAAGGCTTAAAGTAGCCATGGGCGTCCGCAGAAATTTTTCGAGGGGGGAAAAGCCGATATTTTGCTTATAATTTTCAAGTTGCTGACGTTGCAATGCAAATGGACGTTCACAAATCGCTTTCCTGTTTCTACACCACAAAGAAAATTCCCCAAGAAAGCACGCTCTCCAGACGCATCTATTTTGAAATCTTTTTCAAGTGGAGCTGTAGGTTATACCAGTTTGTCACTAAGGTGTACTTTCTGTCATCTGCTACAACTTTTGCTGAATTGGCGCATAAATGTCGTTATCACTGTGAACTCCGCACAAATGAGTCTGAAATGGACATGAACTATCAGCAACTACGTTTTCGGCTCTCTATTAGTCTGTGCTGGTTGAACATAACTCACTTCTGAAATCTTTTGTCCGAATTGTTTTCTACACTTCGGCTATCAGAAATGCTTTTGCTTTCCGTAAACTGCCTAATATCCATTTTTGCGAGCACTTTTTACAAATAAGTCATAACTTAAGAACAGTCAACGCTCAGATCAACATTAGCAGTGAAAAGCCAAGAAAGTTAGTCACTCTCGTAAAACTGTTTCACTGTATCTTAACACGTCTATCGTACAAGTTAAGAACTTACTAAAATCAGAACATCGGGCAGGCGTAAAAACTGAGCAGATGAATTATGAAAACTCGCCAGTGCGGCGGATATAGCTTTGCAATTGTGCTCTCTCACAAGTCAGAACTAAGCCTTAACGATTAAGACGTATTTCCACAAGTCTTTTCCAGAGGTATTTCTAACAAGCCACGTAGTTTTATACTGTGTGAGAAGAAGCTGCACAAGCGTAGCTTTATTAAGTTACCGGCATTCACTCAGGCACATTGGTCACACTCACAATGTCACACTAAAATGGATTTTTGAAACTTGTGGAAGCGGAAGCATTGCTACAGATTCACCCCTGCTTCTTTTCACACAGTATAAAACAACGCGTCTTACCGTTATCAGCAGTCACTGTCTCGCTGCATCACCTGCCAAAGATGTCTAAGGTCAACAGTCACATGCGCATGGGCGTAACGAGGGGTGGACAGAGTGGTACAATTCCCCGGGCGCCGAATCGCTATCGGGGCGCCGAATCACTGCGGCGGGCGGCCGAATGACTGCCGAGGGCGCTGAAAAATCCCAACAATGTCACGAACAAGTACTCTCTTTAATACAGTACATTTGCTTCCGAAAAAGCTCAGGTTCGAACATGGGGCGGCAAACTTGCTTCTTGCCCCGGGCGCCATCAAACCTCGTTACGCGCCTGCACATGCGGAAAAACGCATTGATTATCGTAATTTGAAGTGAACCCTTGAAGATTCGTTGCCATGTTGTTGTTACGCAACTAAGAGAAACAGTAGAACAATGCGCTTGCATCGCAAGTTTCGCAACGTGAGTCTGCAGACGAAGGAGTGGACATGAGTCAACCGCAAGCTCATCACTGCACCGCACCAGAACAGTGAAGCTGGCTCTTGTGCAGTGCGAGTGCCATACCGGTAAATGAAGTGTTATTGCAAGAACTAAATTGATCAGGATTGAGATACTGACTTCAGATTTTCCAACATTTTTTGGTTCTTAGTCCCAATTTCCATGGGGTGTTTTGCCCCCTCTGCGGACACCCATGAAAGTAGTCCACCGTATCTCTTGAAAAACAAAATGTCCTTGAAAAAATATCAAGTAATCTGGTAACCCTAACTTTCGTTGATGTTTCTCTTAACTAAATTTTAAGTTCTTTTTCTGCTCAGTGTTTTCCTTACTAATAAACTTTATTTCCAGGTATTTCTCTTCTGAGAACTTTTCCAACTTAAAAAAAGTAGAAAACTGATATTTCATTAGTTAGCTTGCAACCGATGTTAATGTAGTTCGGTCAATGCATGCGAAGTGCAAGATTACCAGCCATCATTAGCGCAAGCACAAACGTTTCAAGTCGTGTCAAAACCTTTTTTCTGAACATTACATGCAAGATGCCCTGCAAGAGCAGTACTGGTAAATAACTTAAGCCTCAGCTTTTCTGTAATCGAATTTCGTTCTGGCATAAACCACGGTTAACGACTTTCGACGTGAACAAGTCAGTGTAATGCTCAAGTCAGTGCAGCGTAGATAGATAGATAGGGTGTAGTGTAGATAGGGGTCGTTGAAGGCTTATAAAACATTGCAAAATATACTGACAAAAGTAAATAACGTCATATTTCAATGTTTGCGACGTCACAGTTGTCAATTCAAGCCACATAAATTTTCCATAGTTTTTTGATGTGCACTTGTGCCCCCCTGAAAAAGGTTCCGCCACCCACGAACTCAGGTTAACACTTGGATCAGATTAGACAGACCATTTTTAATACAGTTTTAAGTAACAGCTCACTTTCCAGCAGACTAGGCTTTTCCCACGTGCTTATCGACTGTGACTCTCACTGAATTTTCAAAGTTTAGCACAGAGGTTTTATTTAAAAATGATTGTTCTAGGTTCTAGCAGGATGACACTTTTTGACGTATTTATTTATAGAAGCATAATAGGCACTCCCTAAAAAAGCACAAAAAGCAATCTGATTATCTGGCTGTACGACACAAAGCATGACATTTTAGCTGGTATTCGCGACAGCGACGCTGACTGCTCTGCAGGCATAAGCAACATCAAATTAAAGTTGAACCGGGTTAATTGGAAAAGATAAAAGATCATGGTCGTCGGAAGGGGAGCCTTCGCCTCCCCCTAGATTTTGAAGTTTGACATTTTTCTATTAAATTTTTAGCAAAAAAGGTTGTTTTCTTAGTTTCGAGTAAGTAAAATGAAATTTCACCACTTTTGGCCCACCCCTAGGCAAATTTTTCGCTAACCCTGGAAAAATCCACTATTGCCCCCCCCCGTGGAAAAAATCCTTCCGACGACCATGTGAAAGATAAACAAGAAAAACTACCTACTTTTATAATGTGGGGAACTTTTGCATCAGCAGAAATGCCTAGCAACTAATGTTGAAAAAACAAGCGACCAATAAAACTTTAACCAACGCAGCAAAGATGCAAAGGAAGTGCAACTGGTTCATGCACAGCTTGTGGTGCAGTTGGAAGGGAATGCGGGGAACGACATTCCTCTACTTTTTTGAAGAGAGAACGCCATTGCATTTTTTGATGTGTTGTCAAATATCTAAGCCTGTGCCTGTTTTGTAATCTTGCAGCAGAAAATATTTTAAAAGTAGTTTTTTCTTTTTGTTTGAGTGTCGCTCCATCTTTTTTCTGCACTGTATACCAAAGTTGGAAGTCGGTAGGGCTTTTGATCGGATTCGGACCGAGATATGAAAACAAATTTGAGCTTGGTTCGGGCTTTGGAGCAATAATAGCTTGCTGTATATGATTTTTTGTGTTAGCAAACGTGTTTATGTTTGATGTACTACACTACCGCGTATAGACGAAACACCAGTTAGCATTTTATAAGAAAGGAAAAGGGCAAGTCACCAAGGCTAGCTCAGTCACTTCACATCGGGATGTCCGCAGGGGCATTCAGCCATGTGCAGAATCGCCAATGCTTTGCAGCAAAAGCAGGACCCGAACATGCAAAAATCAATGCTGGCCCTTGAAACGAAAAATCTGCTCCGACGTGGCAGTTCTACTGCTCACTGTTAATCCATTTTACTGTAGATGTAATAGATAATATGGTCATGAAAAAGCTAAGAACGCCCGTGAATTGTCAGGTACTCGAATTTTTCTTCGCAGAAAGGATTTCTTAATGTTGCTAATGATGTAGCTCGTAAATGATCTAAAAACCGCACAACTTCTGTGACGTTTTATCGTTTCTTATTCAAGAAATGCGTAGACTGAAAGTAGTGCTTTTAATTACCATCTTTGTAATAGATTAGAATGTGAACTTTTTTTCGTCGAAGAACTGTAACGGCGTGCTGTCAGAATCTGGGCACCTGTAAATTGTCATTTTAAATTTTGAGTAAACAGAGATTGGTTTTGTTACCTTCACAATGTAGCCTACTTAAACAGTGGAAAATAACTAGCTGAAGCAAAGTTACATTTTGGTGAAGTAACTGCTCGTTTGGACCTCAGTTGGTTTGAGCCAGAGCGGGATGCACTGTGGGAAATATGTTCGTGAACTACCTGATGTTTGCTTATGACTTGTATGTGCTTGGTCTTAGCATCAGTGGTCTTCAACAACGTCTGAATATTTGCTGTGATTATGCTGCTGAACAAAAAATATTCTTAATTGTAACAAGACAGTCAGCGTAGTTTTTCCTCTAAGAAGGTATAAACAGCCGGCAACGCCAACACCAGCAGATGTGCTCTGAATGGTGTCAGTAGCGTAGCCAGCCCAAAAATTTTGGAGGAGCCAAAATGTTTGATTTAGGCAAAGAGCACTATTTTGTTTGGGCTACCGCCTCTCAAAGCACAAAATGACTATACGTTCTAAAAATTTGTGCGGTGGCATGGCTCCCTAGGCCCCCCTGGCTACGCCTATGAATGGTGTATGTACTAGGTTTGTCGAATAAGTCAAATGTTTTGGTGTACTACTTTATGATGCATTACTGCAGGATGGCAGTGACATTCAGCGACAAGAGAAATCTCTCTTTATAATACGGCCCATGTGTCTGATCTTTATAATACGGCCCATGTGTCTGAGCCAAATGGCCATGTCAGGCCGCATTCGACTTTTTCATGTTGACCTCAGATAACCTGATAGTGCTTCTTGTTACAACCGCATAGTCTGATTTCGGTGTACTGAACAGCCCGGAATTGAAGTTTGCGTAGGAGTAACGGTTGAGGATAAGCAATTACAAGCTTTAGGTTTGCTGCAAGCCTTCGAGGAATCAAACGACTGCCTCTGCTTTCATTACATTGTGATGATCCCGAATTGCACATATCTGTGTTCAAGTAATTAATTCCCATAAAGGCGACGCAGTCGAATCTATAGGGAATCAATCGCACACACCTCTGCGCATCTTCAGCTCTGAAATGCTGAAGAACTGAAGCAAGGGCAGAGAAAACAAGCAAACTCAAGACTAAAATGAGTAAATCAATCGAAACAGAAGCTGCGGTAAGTAATAATAGGCAGTTCTCATATAATTGCTCTCACTATAAGTGAAAAACCTATTTGACGCCAATTACGGAGTAACAAAGCCACCGCTACGGAATCACGCCGCGATGACTCACCGCGAAGTGATAGTAGAATGCGTAAGCAGAAGGTGGTCGTAAGGTTAACAGACGTTCTCTAGGGAGAGGCTTTCAATGCTAAACCTTAGGGAGGTACAAAAACTAGTCAATGAAATATGTGGCAAGAAGGAGCGTCAAAAAATGGGCAAAGCAGAATGGAAAAAATCAACAAACATTGCAAAGGGGTACAAGAAATATTTCACACGAAGGAGGATCATGCTTTGAACATTAATTAGTGCGTTTTGTTTGTTAAGCCTATTATCTTCACAGGTAATCCGAGAATCAAAAGCTGTGTAGGGTTGCCAGATGCGTTTTGTAAAAATACCAACCATTTTGTCAACAGTGCCAGACCTAAGCTGTGTCGTAATTCGTAAGCGGCACAGGGAAAACAGAAAGACAATGAGTGTTGCTACGCCACAATTTTTGCCCGTATTTTGGCTGGCTAATTACATTTCGGTGTGTATGTGACGTGCAATGGCACCAAGGATTGTATCAACAGCAGCAAATAAACATCGCTGAAGGAACTGTCCTGAAAAGATTCATTACTAGAGTCATTATAATTTGAGAAATTCGACGTTTCTTCTTTTTAAAGTTACGGCAAATTAATTATTTTCAAAATACCGACTTCGGGCACTGATTTTAAAATAGCGGCTTTTTACCGGCCTCTGCTAAATTAGCTGCAAGATACCGGCCAGGCCGGTGAAATACCGGCCATCTGGCAACCCTAAAGCTGTGTTGTGTTAGAAAAGTAACAATGTCAGATTTATGAATAGGTTTTTTATTTAGGATGCCATGGAATACTGAATAGTGCTGTGATAAGGCTATTTGGTCGCTATCATCCCTATTATCAAGTTTGTTCCAAGCACCTCAGTGCTGACCATCTCTTGGAAATTTTATTTACTGGGCCACCATACTTAGGCCACTATACTGTTGACGGCGTATCACACAAGTCGCCACATAAAATACCACACTTTGCAAATTGATTCAGCAGGAACGTTTTATTTTTTGTCAGGGTTTGTGAAACAGTTGAGACCATGAATGTATACGTTTTCCATGGCAACCACAGAGTGCACCGACAAGCACAGTGCTTATAAGGCCCTGATGAACCTTCGGCTTGTTTTTTTGTCTTTTGAAGCAAGGTGCTTGTAATTGGTTAGTTTTTGTCAAATTGTAGTGGGTCTTTTGTAATTATTTATTGCCTTCGTGTTTAAGCTTTTTTCTTTGGTAGAGTTAGCAAGTGAGGAAATGATGTGGCCCAAGCATGTGGGTCAACTCGCATGTCGCGTTTTGAGGGCGCATTCTTTCTTCCCATTTTAATATGCCATTGCTACCATTTCATTTGTCATGCGCAAAGGAAAATTTGAGCGGATCGCTTTTTCTTTAAGTCGGTTTAGTCTGGTGAGCAGGGTTGCGGAGTCGGATGGCAAGGAGTCGCAGGTTTTGGGTGGAGTAGGATTCTGATTCCTAAGAACACTAGGAACCGGAGCAGAACCGTCGCCAGAAAGTTTTCAATAGGGGGGCTTTGCGTTTCTGTGGGGGGGATTTGGTTTTATGCGGGGGTGGCTTGACATTCTAAAAATTGACGAAAACTCAACTGATTTATAGCGTTTTAATGTTTCAATTTGTGGGGGCTTGGAGCTTTGTTTGGGGGGCTAAGCCCCCCGTGGCGGCGGGACTGAACCGGAGTCGGATTTTTTTATGCGACTCCGATTCTAGAAGTCCAGTTAAATCATTTTTTATATCGCACTCCTAAGTTACGAGTCCCAACTCGTGCCTGTTGAAATGGTACAATTTCTTTTGAAGCGTTTATTGAAACAGAAGTCTTGCTGCGCACCACGATTTCCATTACTTGCTAGTTGCTACAAAATTAGCTCCCTCGAGCTTAAACTCAGCATTATAGGAAGGTCGCTTTCTCTCAAGCAACAGAGTGCATTGCTAAGTGCTTACACAGTTACCCGTAGTAGCGGCAACAACAAAATGCTTAATTCTAAAATAATTTTAGCTCGCTTCTTTGCCATTGTTGACAGCCAATCTTCATTCACGTTATGTTAAGGAGTCGAAGTTGGGAGTCGAAAATTTTGCAAAGGTCGGAATTGCAGTCGGAGTCAAGCATTTTACTTTCGACTCCGTAATCCTGCTTGTCAAGTAATCTTTTTTCGTTTTGTTGAATCGTCTCAATCCCATTGCCTCTCCAAATATGACTGGGTTAGATGTTGCACTTGGGCAGGGTGATTTACAGTTACCGGACTGTTTTCACTCGGCTGTGGGCTTTGCAAAATCGTTGGTGGTAAAACCAAAACCATCTTCAGCATTTATGCAATTATTAACGACCAGAAATTATTACAGTGCTCAAATCTGTTTGCTTTGCTCTTTTTCATTCCTAGTCAATACTTAACTGGGAAGAGCTAATGAAATTACCTTACTACCTCTTATTAGATTGCAGAATAAAGCTGTAAGAGCCCTTTAAATGTGACAAAACTAAAACAACTATACTCTCTTCTAAGCACAGAGTTTTGGTGAAGTACCAAAACACTGTGATAACTACTTTTCTGATATTGCATCAGTCCACAAATAACAAACAAAGCTTGCTTCTTTGCAAAAACATTATTTACCTAGAATGAAAATGTTGAGGATTGCATATGCATATGTCGCCATAATGTGGGAACCAATGTATCAGCATGATGAAGGAACAACACCTTGGGAAAAAGTTGGTGTTGATCTTTGTGAATACAATGGTAACATGTATCCTATCACTGTCGATTATTTTTCAGATTTCATTGAGGTTGCTGTGCTAACAAATTTGTCTTCAAAACAAGGGATCATGCTTCACTCATGACGTCACGCGCCATCACCATTGGCGCGTATCCAGCTGAATCATGTGACTACGTGTGCTTCGCGCCATTACGTCACTACCGAAACAGCCTTTTGCGTTTTTCATTTTTTACAGCGCTTTTCTCCTGAATGACCAATAAGAACCTGCAGCAAGATCACTGCAGTTC
>JGI24159J19872_10002594_pt1 | contig 21735 bp, 13 predicted proteins | sample Ectturendosymbi4_FD_19872 | JGI IMG/M metagenome (IMG submission 19872) | reverse complement strand
TTTTTGGAGTTGCATTTGTGAGAGCCCTGCGAAGGCGTCGTACGGCTCGTGTGCGCCTGCGTGTCGTTGTCGTTGCTCGCGTTGTAGACCTGCACTGCAACAGTATGGATGGAGAATTGGAATTGTTTGCAATAGTTAACAAGAGCAACTGGACTTCTGTGAGTATTCCTGTTTCAAACAATGAAACATAGAGTAGAAGCTATTGACTACGATCTACAGTATGACTTCATAATTTGTATGTCTGCACTGCTAGACTGTTAAAACGTTAGTTAATGATGTTCTGAATCCCAGCGTACAAATTCAATCACTGGTTGCAGTAACATAATAGGTCTATCAGTGCTGACTAACACAGCACAGCTTCATAAATTCATTGTTATCTTTCTTATGGCCAAAATTTTAATAAAGAACAAGAGCAAGAATATTCATTTGTAGGTAGGGCATGTGGTCTATAAAATAGGCAGTCGCTATATACGCCTGTGTTGTGGATCTTGGAATTTGAAAACTTATTCATGCGCCACCTGTGACATAATAGTAACACACGACGAGAGTGTCAGTGCAGTAGGCTTGGTAGAAACGAACTAAATGTAAAAGACAAACCCTAACCTAACCCTATAACCTTAACCCTGACTGTAGCCCTAACCTAACCCTATAACCTTAACCCTAAACTAACCCTTTAACCCTAACCTAACCCTAAGCTAACGCTAACCTAACACTAACCCCTAAAGGTAACACATAAGCCTGAAAAAAAGAAAAGAAAAAAAACTAAAGTCCGCAAGGTGAGAGTCGAACCGAAAACCATTGGCATAGCATTAGCAGCCGTAACGCATAACCCTTAGGCTATGAGATCCACGCCGTTTGACAAACTAACCCTTTTATTTGAATTGCATCAGGCCAGGTGTATCCATAGGCACTTCCTATAAAATAACAAAAAGGCAAACACACCGTACAATATACAAAATAGAAATACACAACAAATATGAAGAAGTAAAATGCAACAAAAATGGAAAACACAGTGCAAGTCAGCTATATATGCACAATGAAGAAGATGGAGGACAAGCATACACTCAAACAGTATGAAGAATTGGGAAATGTACACGTGAAGAAAGAGTCATGTCTAGGTTCAGTGACTGTAGAGGTTTCAAACCTCTAACACGGTTTGGGGGTGTTGCCCGGCATAAAGGTTGTTTGTGAGGAAGGTCGTTGTTGCATGTAGAAATGCTGGTTTCCCCAAATGCTACTAACAAGGAGGGAGCCACTGTCGTTGTGTGAGTACTGTTCTAACTCCCAACTAAACTGCCTGACATTTTAAGTTGCCAAGTCGAAGCAAGGCGTTTAGCTCTCACGCGTATAAAGTTGGCAGCGGCTACAGAACTGCTCGTGGATCTTTAAATTTGACACTTTTTTCAACCACCTCTTGTAACGTGACAGTAACACATGATGAGAATTCAGTAGACATGGTAGAAACATAATAAACGCCAAAGGTAAACCTAACCCTAACCATAGTTGTAATGCTAACCTAACATTAACATAACACTAACCCCAAAAGCAAAAGTTTGAAAAGTTTTGAAAAAAGTAACAAAAAACTGGTCCCACGAATTGAAACGTGCAAGCAGTCACTGTTATGAAAACTGTAGGCGCCAAGATGAGAGGCAAACCCACAACCATTAGCATGGTAGAGTTGAAACTTTACCATTATGCTACTAGGTCGATGCCGCTTGAGTGACAAACTGACCGCTTCATTCAAACCACGTCATGCGAGGTGGTATGGTCGAATAAGTATTGAAATAGGAAGATCCATGGGTGGTTCTGTAGCCACTTCCTATAAAGTTGTTTTTTTGCAGATTTCTTGGTGCAAAAGTCTTTCTTCTGATTGGCTGCACCAGATAAATGCTTTAAGGATGGTGCAACACAACCAACATGGTCCATACATTAGCGATAAAAAAACTAGACTAACAAAGCGTAGTGTTCACACCGCAAGACCAAACTTGGAATGACAAAAATGAGGTCAGCATAATCTGTGCGCAAGTAGTCGACCAGGAACATGTGAATTTCCTTTACGTGTTGACAAGTTGAGTCAAACCAGCCTGCACATATAGAAAACAATTGTGAGTTAGGAAATGTTAGTTTGTAATGGGAAAAGGTATATCCACTATAACTGTGAGTGCGGATGCAGGTATCAAGTTACAAGCCATACAGTTTCTATGACATTGCAGTGGATGTGCATGACATGGGGAAAAAAGTAATTTTTAACAAACCATGTCATGTCTTTGGTATTATGGTTAAATTGCGTTAACTCAAAAAAACTAAAACAACCTTGTGATAAATATAGATTGTACAGCAGTGTTATATGTTACGTAATCATCAAAAAAGAAAATAAAACAGAAAAATAGAACTAGAAAATTGGCAAGCAATAATCAAGGCTTCATTTCTTCATGTGTCTATGAAATCTACGTCGCCACATTTGTAGTGCAGGTATAACCTATACAGTACAGCAGTGGAAAGTAAAAAAGCTGATAGTAAAAAGCAGTGCATTAAATTTTGTTGTATGTGGTATTTCATTGTTTTAATTGAAAGTTTGTTCATTATTGTATATAAAATGTATAGTTTGGTACAAATGAAAAAAATAGAAGCCGCAATACTAATATAAATTTTTTATTACAAAGTCATTATTTTGTCTAACCATACCGTGTTTCCCTGATAATAAGACCTAGCGTGATTTTTGAGGATGATGTAAATATAAGACTTACCCTTAAAATAAGCCCTAGTTGACTGGTGATGACAAAACTTCCCTAATCTCAGCCAATCACATCAATTGACGCAAACACTTGTCATTTTCACCCATAATGAGGTTATTATTGATGTGCGTTATTTTTTGATATATCAAAATAAGACATCCCCCGAAAATAAGCCCTAGGGTAAATTTCAGAGTGAAAATTAATATAAGCCCTGTCTTATTACCGGGGAAACATGGTAACAATTTTTCTGAAGTAATCTAGGATGAAGTGCCATGCTTCTGCACCTAATATTTTAATAATTTGGTTGGTTTGTAGCACGATGCTGCTACATTAGGGTTATTTTATTGAATGTTAACAGAGTTTGATACATATATGTGGCAGAAATGAGTTCATATTTGAATGAAACCATCAGCTCATGAGAAAAATGCAGAAACATACTTATCAAACACTGGTATATGTAAAACATAAAAAGCAATTCTGCAGTTGTGAAAACAGTGCATACTGCAGAGTTAAAACAACAGAATTATCAAGTATCATTATGTAGAAATGAGATAATGGTATAAGTTTTTGCTCACTTCACTGCTGTCTTTCAACCTTGGTTTTTCCATGGATATACCTTTCCAAGGTCCGAAGTGTATTTTTTGGCTGGATGATAAAAATATTTTGAAAGTGATTAATGTAAGTTAGCTCAAATTTATCCTTCTATGTATTCATTAACATAGAATCACCTTGTTGATTTTGGATCTGGTTGAGTTAGCATAATCTGCAAACTATTTTTTCAATGTACAGGTCATCTCTTTTTGAACTACTTGTAGAAATAGACATGTGAAGGCTATGATTAATGTTTCTTCCCAAACCAGTGATGGCAAAAATGTTGGCAAACGGCCTATGGTAGTTACCTGAAAATAGTTTATGTATGCAAAAGATGACCTGCAAGACTTGATGCAATGGCTACTCTGCCAAAAAATGAATTGCCAAAAGCAGTTAAGAATGACCATCACTAACTCCAACAGCGAAAAAAAAACTAGCCAAAATGTCTGTAATATAAATACAATTTGGTATAAAGTTAGGCAGTAATGTTTTTATTCGTGCCTACTGCCCACATTAAGTGAGGAAGAAAGGAAAGCCAGATAAAAAACACTGCAGTTACAAAATTTAGTAATGGCTTGGCCTGCAATTGCGATATGTTTCCCACCACCGCTCTGAAACCAAAAATTAATTTTTAAACTTTGACCTAACTTTTTTTGTTTCTTAAGCTGCATGTGGTCATTGTAGCAATCCGTAAAAGGTTTGCATGGTGAGGCCATATTGAAAACAGCAATACTTTTAACTTTCTGTAGTAGAACATAAAAGTTGGACTCTGATAAACTAGGCTATGTTTATTTGTTTTCATGTTTTAAAAGAACCCACAAAACGATTAAAGGAAGTTAATAAGTCTTTTGCCAATTTTTCCATTAATCTGCTCAGGCNAAGACAGAAGCAGATGAAATTAAAGTGCTGCTTGAAGCATTGTTTGGCAAAGAGCCAATTGTCACCGCATTTTTNAAAGTACTTATTGATTAAATTCTTATGTTTGTTATAGGTTGAAGAGGTTGGTAAAATAAATAAATGGCTTCATACATCGCACTTGAAATGGAAAGGGATTGCTCTAATGCAACGCATACTACCACATTGCACTGAAGATAGTTTGTCAAAACATGGAAAATCATGGATTGAACTGAGTTGTCAAGCAGCTGTGAAAGTAAGTGCTTCAAAAGATGTTGGGTTTGTTTTATCTCACCATGCAGCACTTGGACGTACAAATAATCTTTTCATGCTGCTGACATCACTAATTATGTGTTTGATTTTTTATACTCACTCTTACTGATGTTGTTTACTTCAGGATTGTGAAGATGAAAGTATACATTATTTAGCTGCATACAATTTCACAAAGTTGTTGTCATTAGCCTCCAGTTTTCCTGCTTTGGCAAGATCCATATCAGCCACAATCATCACACACCTTGAAGAAATTCTGTCTTCAACATTGCAAGTATGGGTTTCAAACTTGATTTTGTAATGAGACATCGGTGTAAGTTGTTTGTGGTGTGTTCTGATGTGGTATTTAAATTTTTTATCCGAAGTAGTTGCATCCTTTTCATTTGATCTGATCAGATCAGTTTTTCTGAAACTTATTCTGTTTTAACATGTGTATAGTTCCTGTAACGGATGGGCACCAAATCGCCGTTACAGGAGGGGGATAAACTTCCAGTTCCTATCAAACAAACCATCCAACTTTGTGACAACCAATGTTTTTGTTTCAATTTAAAATGATTGGAACCAATGTCATTGTGCAACCATGATTTCATGCACTAATGTAATTGTCAGGTGTTGTGATCGGAAAGCCCGAGCAGCATGTGTGCGAAGCTTCGCACTGTGGCAGCAAGCAACAATAGAGATCACCCAACAAGATCACTCTCGTCTTCACCATTAGCAAGCACAATCAACTGTTCACCAGGTTCACAAGCATTATTAGAGGTACTCATGGATATCACTCTATCGGGATCACTCTATTATTGCTTGTTTGCGGCACATATATCAGTGTTTTTCTCCGCGCACATTCCGTTCGTGGTGAACAGCGCAACACCAGCGGAGAGGTTGCAACACAGGCAATTTGTTTATTATACAAGGTAGTACTTAAATGGGTTTTTAGAAAAGTGCTGTTATTATAGAAAACAAAAATTCAAAGACCAAATTACCCATGATCAGTAAAATCAGGTTAAATTTTCTGGATTTCCCCGGAGATATGAATAGTATTTTTTCTGTGATGGAAAGAGACAGAAAACTTAGCTAGTGCTGTTAAGTGGTGATATTCATGGGAAGCATCACTATGAAATAGCAAAAAGAATTATATGTTGTCATTATGATTATCCTAGGTGATAAAGAATGATTTGTGATTCTTTTTTTAATGCATAGGAGCAAGGGTTGTCATTCATTTCAAATCCACACCACACCACCCCCTAAATTTTTCAGTGTAGCCAAAGTTTTCTTCCAAGAATCATTATAGTTCTGCTTTTTCAGAAGTATGAGTCTGGCTTTATGCCATATGTGCCAGCTAACCTTGAAATGAAAAACGTAGGAAACCCCATGTAGTTTGTCACTGGAAATTACCAGCTTTTTGCGAAGTGACTTGAGACTGCCACCAATGACACTTTGCGAGCTGTGACTGGATGCCTGTGTCCTACATCAGCAGACATTAAATTTCCTATCCTCACGGGCTCCAACCTACTGGGCTTCGTCGCAAAGGAGCCACACCGTCTCTCTCTAGCACACCGTTCCATCGAGCCTGGACATCTGCTGTACTCAGCGCTCACCTGTCCACCGAGTGCAAATGCACAATATCTCAAATCAAGACACCCATTTGTACACAACAACTTGTGCACAACAACTTATCAGTTTTTCTGAGGACCACAACAGAAGTACTACCCTCTGGGCACATCACCAATGGAATGGGGACTTTGTCGTTGTGCGTTCTGGTTGGAAAACACTACAAGACTCTGTACTTTCATTCTCGACATCGGTACACACACTCCCGGAATGGCCCTGACCAGAACAGCATGGGTCTGGCTTAACCGCCTCCGCACCAATGTCTGATATTTCCGTCCTGCTTACACAAATGGGGTATGGCCCCTTCTGCGACCTATGAGTGTGGTGCAGAAGGACAGACCGTCGACCATGTTGTCCTCTGTCCAATCCATTGACCTCACCATGGACTACACGGCCTGAGGGTTCTGAATGATGAGACAATCGAATGGCTGCTCAACACCTGCACCTTGATCTAGTGCGGCCCAGCAGTGGATTGAAAGAACTACTCATGCGATGAAGAAGAACCAACCAGCTTTAGATTTTAGCTTGGTGTACTCCTGCATTTATGTGGCAAGCAGTTTATTGCATAGGTCAATCTGTTGAAAAGTGGATCTCAACTCAGATTTTGAAGACCATAAGTGATATCATTAAACCGTTGAATAGTGGGCTGATACATGGTACATGCTTAAAAATGTATTTTTTATTATATGCTCTAGTGTTGCTCATCATCTAAAACTTAAATTTTGCAACCACTATTTAACAACCAATGTTAATTTTCACAAATACCTTGGAATAAACCACAATCGCAGATGACAACTGCTCCATCGCAGAAGGCTGTCATTTGGAAAATGTCTAATGGCGAAATTACTGTACATATTAGGTAACCGATAGAGCCATTCCCATGCAAATCATTTAAGCGAACTTTCTCTTGTGCCAGCACAGTCTTGGCTTCAATTCCACATGCTGCTTTCCTTAAAATACCTTTAAAACGTGGACCCTTTTCTATCGGAACTAGCTCCTATTTTTTTAAGGACTTCGTAAGTCACTCATTGATGATGTGCAATTGACCCATGTGGTTCAGAACTGTACCATAACTCACTCTTTTCAAAAATCTTAATTCTCTCTCTACTGCCGTTCAGTTATTGCCGCGCATTTACTTAGTGCAAAGCTGTTCAGTGCAAAGCTGAATCTGTTTCTCAATTGAACAGCAGTGATATCCTTGAGAGAGACTTTTTGGTTGTGCATGTTTCTGTTACGAACTACCCAAAAGGAATATGTATGTAAAACCGGAGTGCCCGCTTGCTGTCGCTGCGTGCCGTGTTGTCACATGCCCGTGGCATTCAGGAAATTGAGAAAGTCTGTAAACCCATGGAATTCCTATATTCTTCTACTCTGTGTGGCATCTTCTTGTTTGGGCATCCCGGGCTTCAATGTGGCCCATTCTCACGGCTGTACTCATTCGTTCGTGGTTTTATCAGCTTGTTCCCCAGTGTACACTATTACTCTCTACGTTGCATCAGTCAATGTGCCTTTTTTATGTTTTGACTTTTTGCTATCGGTAGACGTCACTTTCATGCTCCTGCCTGACATTGCCATGAAAGAAGGTTTTTCATTATGCTCCCTTGGGAGTGCAGGAGTGATTGGCGGGAGCTCATTTACACTTACTCTGCATCATGGGCCACTCGGCTCAATCAATAAATAATGAATGAATACCATTAAAACCACCAAAATCTGTCCAGTTACCTGAATGCAGAAATGAAGCAAAGTTATAATCAAACATGAACAAAGTGATAATGATGTCATTTGATTTTTTTGTGGTATGAACTGCTGAGGAACCGAAGTGCGAAATGCGTTATCACAAGTTTGTTGCAGGATCCTATCCCACCAATGATTTGCTTGGATGCAGTCTTGCACCATTTTCCTGGTCCATGTGGCCCTTTCAAAGGGAAAGTTTCAAAACATCTTTTTCACAACCTTGTCAGTTCACAATGCAATGTGCGATCATATGCAATAAGGTATGCTTTTGCGCGTAGTGGTGCAATAATGATAGTGATATCTTAATCATTTCAGAGTAGCATTACAAAGACTCCCTTCATTTCAGTTTCTGAGAATCTTTAAAAAATGGCATGTCAGTCTGACTGAATTTGCAGCCTGATGAGCAGATAACGAATTTCAATAAAAGGGCGTTGGTTGTTTTTCTTTGTAATTTAACTTCAGCTTAATATTCCACAATTTTCTGCAATATCTTTTTGTGTAAAGTAAAGATGCATGTTAGAAGTTATATGCTGCTTATCTCTGGCTTAAGTTGAGGACCTGTGCTAACGTTTTTACTGCTTTGCTGAAGGCGCAAGTTACTGCTATGTATAGTTGTCTTTTTGGCAGCAAAACTAATGCCTTAATTCAGTCGTGTTTAGGACACTTTCTGTGTTTGACGAACCTTGAAGTTGCTGTCGCTGTTCAATATTGAGGACAAAGTTTTGGGCAACTCTGGAAATTCAGTAATGATTAACAGTGTAAAATGGTTTTGCTTTAGCAGTTAAATATTGATTTACTGGCTGCTTGGCTGTTGCTTCTGTATGTGTAATCTGAAATTACAAGCATCGGATAAGTGTATTTGATAACTGTATTAAGAATTTCTTGCATAGAAAACACAAGATAGTTTCTTGAGTGCTGGTTTATTACATGCCTCATGATTTAAAAAATACAGATGCTGGAGCAAAATACCTGTCCTTGGAGGAGGTGGCAGTGAACAGAAGCTACACATAGCCCAATGGGAAGCCCAGTTTTTAGATACTGTTGCAGCGCTGGAATATGTTGTGCACCATTTGTATGAGCCCAATCATGCTGAAGGCAGGTTTGCTTGCGCTGTGAAAAAATATCGAAACGTGGTTTTATGCTAATGTAAGTGTGCAGCTGCTCGAAGTTTTTTGAACTTTGTTGTTGTGCATTCTGGTGAGAAAGGCTTGCTGTACTTGGAATGCAAGGACATCCGCATTTATTTATATACACATTTATGTCATGTAGCAATTATGCATTGTACCATGCTCAATGCGTCTGCGCTGTTGACTTTTTCTATAGTCTGTAAAATAGTAAAATCCTGTTGTTCTTGTTTTGTGCTTTGTGTAAATGTTAGCATATCGTGAATGATCATGTACTGTTCAGATGTTGCAGATCCATCGTTGAAAAGCATCTGTTTGTACTTCCCTGCTTTGCCTACCAAAGAGCCCGACTTGTCGTTCACTCTTCTGACCAGGTAACTTGTTGTTTAGTCTTTGATTTTGTGCTACTTTGTGTTGTTTTTTCTACCACATTGTTCAGCAGTTCATTTTAAACTCCAGAGTCCGTCTTCCTTTCGTCCATAGTTTTTGCTTAGCCTTAGTTGGATCATCAGTTTGTTACTTGTTGCAGAAAATGACATGCATCTCCGGATGGACAGTTTTCAGCTGATAGGAGCTTAAGGCACTTGCATGAACAGAAAAAATGGCCGTTGTGCACGTTTGAGCGGTAACAAGCAAGTATCAGCCAGCAACTGATACGGGCGAAATGTTATCCAAATTAATACCAGCCATTAAAATTGCAGAAAAAAGCATACCCAAATTGCCACAATACAATGTTAATTTACGTGCCTTATGTATAGATTTATTTTAAAAAAATTAGGAGCAACATTATAGCTCATGTGTTTGAGCCAAATAACTATATTGTTTCTATGGTTTTCGTGATTCTGGCACATAAACCAATTGGTCATAATGGGATCAACATTTTTCATGTATTGTGCTTCTTTCCAGGGTTGCTGACGTGCTTGCGCACATTAAACTTTTTTTTCAATATTTATTTGCTGGTTTATTCTAGCTGGTTGATACCGCGTTTAGAATACTGTTTTCTGTCGAGCCACTTACCATGCATACCTGGCGGCAACTTNAAACCCATGCATAATCTGCCTATATGAAGTTCTACCTACAGTCTCAGCAGCTTGAAGCAGGNTGNTACAGGGCAGTTACACTCCAAATTAGTTATCGTGCTGGTTTCAGTTTTATGGATTTCGTTGGTAGGTACCGTTGAATATGTCGGGCATACTGTTTTCACGAAAACGTTTTAACTGATGTAACGCCTCACAAGCATCTTTAATTTGGACCTTGAAATGACGATTGCCATTGCCCGGGCAACGTCACCTCGCGCTTGAGCTGTTTCAGGCTGTCAGCAGGGCGACCTGGATAGCAGAGGTGTACAGAAGCCGGAGTGTAGCAGTGTACTCTGGCCGGAGTCTGAATTTCGAAAGTAGGAGTGGAGCCGGAGTTACTTTTTTCACGAAAAGTCGGAGCCGGACTTATTTTTTGAATAGCTTATAACGTTCAGTTTGAAGTTTAAGCAGGAGTCGGAGTGCAAAACTTACAAATGTTTCGGAGTCGGAGTATATTCAGCGTAAGTAAGTAGGAGTGGAGTCGGAGGCAAAATGATAAACTCCGTACACCACTGCTAGATAGACATCACGGTCAGTGGCGTAACTAGAGGTTTGAGCCAGGGGATGCAAAACGTAGCTGAAGGGGGCCTACTGGCGACCGCAGGGGGGCCACTAGCCAGCACACTCAATAAAAAATTAAGAAATAATAGTGAATCCGAATATCGTGGATGTCTATACCAGCTAAACAACGAAAGCACCTCAAAAAATCCAAAAAAACAACAACCTACTGAAAATCAAAAGAATACTAAATACCAAAATTTCAGCTGAAGGGGGTCCAATGTTTACATTTAGCTTGCCAGGAGGACGGTTCGCCCCCTTGCCCCCCCGTCAGTTACGCCACTGATCACGGCGGCCTCGCGTTGTAAGGTTGTGTTTCATTGAAACTTCGTATGTTTTGCTGTAAGTAAATAGTAGGCTATTTGCCTATTTACTAACAACTGAGTGTTTACATGCAGGGTGGATGCATGCAGAAGAAATAGCAAAAGGTAGTTAATATTTTTGAAGGACAACCTGGTAATCCTGAACACGCGTGGCACAATTTGGGAACCATTGGTTTAGGAGGATGGTTGGGTTCAACGTCATTTGAATGTTTAAATGACCCAAGCCTCCTTGGTGAGGCAAGCATCAAAAGTTTTTACTACTGATCCAAACCTATAACAAACAACACAAAGCACAACTGAATATATGGTACACCTGACCAAGAAAAACAGTGTACCAGTAGCTGCAAAGGTGACATGCTGCGTGGTTTTTCGCACGAAAACTGCCTAGTGTAAACCCAGCTTAAGAAATCGTTGTTAGGAGATAAGATGTCTGCCTAGCAGGGAAGCTGTTTTTCTTGCAGAGACATTTCGGTCATTTGTCCCATAACAGTATCACCGATCTATATTCACGGACGTTATGACCAAATTGACCTAATTTGTTTCGGTCAAAAAAAAAATTCGGTCCAAGACCGAAAAAATAAACCCAGAGGCGAAGATTAGGTTGTTAAAATCAACGTGGCGAATTCTTTCCAAGAAAGGCCTCCTGTCTACAGATCATGTTCAAAGCTTCTATAGGGAAATCACTCTGTTATTGTTAAGGAACTCAAGTTTACTAAGTTCACAATTGGTTAGATTCTCTACGAAAGTAATTTCGATTGTAGTGGTACAGATGATAGGCTTGTTTGCTACAAGGTAGACATTTTTAATACATGCTCACAATGAATCCGCGCACGGAGGTTTTTCATCAGCTCCTGAGTGGACCAACGTACCAGTCATACCACCGCTAATGNTGAAGTGATATCTCTTCAAGGTATACTGCTGTTCCGCTGGCACAGTCGTCATGNTTATTCGGAATTGATGGCATAACAATTCAAAGAAAACGAAGAACAGTCAAAATTTGACTTGACAAAGCTGCTTTTTATGCACTTGGCATATTGCCCTGCACTTGCGACATTGTCATCAAATATTTCGTGCGTTTTTCAGATTCATTTCGCTCAGTGAATGCATCATCGAACTGTTGTCTATTGATTTCAATCTTCCAGTGACAATTCCTGCTGACCGCCTGTTCAACTTTTTGGTCAGCTGTTTCGATATTTCACCGAAGTCACTGGTATGAAGCGCTTTCGAGTTTTCATATTTATTGCTCTTCCAATCAGCCACATTGCTGCTCAATTGAGTGTCTTCATGACGTTTTTTTCTTACGTGTTTGTCATTAAAACGCACAGCACTGTTGCTGAGCGTTACCGCATGCGTCTTTCCTCTTTCACACAGAAGGGTGCAAAGACGTGAATAGAATTTGCACAAGTTGGATAGAAAAACAAGAATCATGCTGGGCTGTGGAATCTACTCGTGTATTGTGCTTATCTCTTCCGCGTGTTACCCAAAAAGAAATTATTGAATGAAGAAACAACAGATGTGTTATAATTTTTGTGCAGGGTTGGACAGCTGAGATGCAACATCGTTCAGAATACGTTATCAACGTTCATGCATCGTGTTTGAAACTGTTGCAGAAGCTGATTGCCAAGTAAAATCAAAGTTGTTATTTGTGTTAATCGCCAATGTTACCATGTCAAACATTTGATTGGACGCAGTTGCTCACGAATTAATTTATTTGACCCCTTGTCAAGAAAGTTTTGCTCTGCCCTCAGACAAACATATTTTGCAGAGGGAAGGCAGTAGGTTCATGTAAGTAACATGGTCTAAGAAAATATTTTGATATTATTACCTTCATGGAAGCGATAACTCCGCTGTGTTTATTGCTAAAGATTAGCAGATAAACTGAATCTAACATAGGGTTATTTTCACATTCATATTTAATTTTAGTTGCTAATTAGTTGTTGCATGCATCAACATGTTAGTTTGTAGTGACCAGGTGATAAATTGCAACCATCTGTCCCTCTTGCTAATTTTCATAGAAAGAATCGGTTGTTATTGTCTTTTAAGGCCGTTTGGCTGATTGTGTTTTGCAGTTGAGAAGCACTTGTGATGTTGACCAATTGTTATCTCCGGCTGAATGGTACAGTGGGTTGAGCACGTACAACTAAAGCTGTTAGGCGGGGTGGTCGGGTGGGCCATTCCGACGACTTGAAAAGCTGTATTTGCCGTCTGTCCAACCTCGTGTTCTGCGTTAATGGGTGGGTGCAAAGAAAGATTCACGCGTGGTTCTGCCGTTTACTTACCACCAGTGCAGGCAGGAGTGTGCAGAGGTCTGGTGATGCCCTGGACAACTGCTTGATTGTATTTCACCAATTTCTAGTAGTGAGGAATGTGAGAAACACAGTCATACGAAATACGTAAAAACTAGTGTTGACGAAAAGCAAGTTTTCGAAAAATTAAATTAAAAATATATCGATTTGTAGTATCGAGGAATGTGAGAAACACAGTCATATGAAATACGTAAAAACTAGTGTTGACGAAAAACAAGTTTCGAAAAATTAAATAAAAAATATTTCAAAGTATTGTTGTTTTCAATGTGTTTGCGTTTAATCATTTGTTTTATTTTGTAGATCTGAGGCATATGTTTCCAAGCAAAATTCTTGTAGTAATGGGTATGATTGAGGAACGAGATATTGCATTTATGCATGTCAATAAGTATCATGTAGGTCCACCAAAAAAAAGATAGCACTTATGAGGAACGATCGGAGATAGAGTTGTCTGTTTTTTTCTATTATAAATAGTTTTTTTCTATTATAAATAAATACTGTTTTTTCTATTATAAGTATTCTATTATAAATAGTTTTTTCTATTATAAAATGTTTTTTCTGTTATAAATAGTACGATCGGAGATAGAGTTGTCGTTTTTTTTTCTGTTATAAATAGATAAAGTTGTCTGTTTTATCTATTATAAATAGTATCTGAAATTGTATAACCATGCAGTTTGATGCAGTGCTACCTTTTGTGTTCTTCTGAACTACAAACAAATTGCTACTTAATGGTATTATTGTTTAGCAAAAACAGATAAGGTAACTCTGTTTATTCAACTAGAACATATGAACTCTGTGACACAATTAGCATTGCCTCTAAAAATGACACGAACACCATCCTAACATGAAACGTTCTTTACTCGTAAATCCAATTTGGAAAAAGCAAGTTAAGATGTCTCGGTTTTTGTTCACTGTCCAGTCCGCTTTGTTTTGATTATGGCATTCATAGTGAAATGATAATAAATTTATGAATGATAAAAGCAATGCAGTTAATACTTTTCATCAATATGTCGCTGCCGTACTGCGTGCCCCTTGCGTAAAAGGTTTGCAAGGGGGCACGATTATCGCAGCGACATATTGTTGAAAGGCAGGATAACGGTAAATAAACTGTGTTCTGTTTTTTGTTGTTTGATTTTGAGGTTTGGTGAGGCGTGAGTATCAATGACTAATGCCAAAGTGGGCGCGACTGAGAAAGTTAAAGAACCTCTGCTCTAGAGATATTCGAGAAATATTTCGAATACTAAAAGTTGCAGATTAGCAATACGTTGGCAGGAATTGGCCAGCCTTCACATGGAGAAGAGAGATAGAGTGCAAGGCCTTAAGATAACGATGGCTGTACTTCATCTCTCTGTCGGGTGTTAGAAGCCTTAAAATACGAAGAAGCGTCTAGTTACAGTATTTTGATAAATGTAATATTTTTAATTTCATTCTTTGGATGCCAGGAGCCGTTGNCCCGTTCGCCCCCATCTGCGCGCCCCTGAGTGTAGGATTCACTACGACATTATGTAAGGAGCCGCGTGTAATCCGGTGCAAGCGAGCGAAGATGGACGCAGCTGACTGCTCGTGATCATAGGCGTAGTCAGGGGGCCCAAGGGGCCATGACCCCCCAAATTTTTAGCGTATATTCAATTTTGTGCGTGGACAGGCGGTATCTCAAAGAAAATGCTGTTGCTCACCTAAAATCAAAAATTTTGGCCACCCCAAAATTTTTTTGCCACCTCCAAAATTTTGGGCTGGATGCGCCACCGATCGTGACCGCCTGACGGGGTACAAAAGAGAGTATAATAGAACTAAACTGGAATGTTGTCACGCAACTGTTAGAACCAAACTACTGTTTGCATCACCAAGTTTAGGTTTCGGTAGAAATGGTCTTCAATTGTATAGTGTGAAAGTGATCCAAGTGTAAATTACAATCGGCCCCAAAAGAAAATTTGTTATTTTTTCAATTGTTGCGATTTTTTGCGGTTTTAACAATTTTCTCGGCCACTGCTTCAGCGCTGCGTTTTGTGCAGTTGTCCCCATTGGTTTTCTTCTCATCTTCGAGCCTCCACAATGAACCGAATATTCGTTGTGCTCCTCACATCGTGGAGAGACCGAAACGCACGTCCTGGATCGGACAAGCGTTACTCCCAACTGCGCATTCAAGTTTATGATACGCTCATTTGCTGGATTCAGGTGTCTCTATTTTTATTAATTTGTTGCCTCTTCTCAGAATGAGCTTGTGCTTCTAACAACTGTTGCAGTATATAAAATTTGCCCGTAAGTTTCGAAATAGTTTTTGCTAGCTTGATTATTGCCGCTTGCAAATCTCGAGTGTCTGGTTGCTCCTAACTGGTCTTCGGTTTGAAGACTTTCATTCATCGTCTTTAATCAACGCAATTGCGAATTTTTATTCAGAGCTGTGGTGCGGCAAGCAGGTTCTTGTGCGGACAAGAAAACATGGTAGCATCTCTCATGCGTTCTCTGACTGAAGATATCATACCTACCACNCAGAAAATGCTGGTAAACATGTTAGCAGTTACAATATAGTTCGTTGTTTGAAGTGTCGATGTTACTATTTTACAGTGTACACTCATGAGAGAAACGCCAAATCATTTTAAGGAAGATAAGACATTCCATACCAGATTTAATGGAAGGTGTTATCCTGTGTTTTAGAATTTCCTTGTTTTAATATATTTATTGCTTTTTCAAAATAAGACCAACGAAAAAAAGTTTTCTCGATGTGGTTCTTGAGTGACCTGTTAATTTTCACCACTTGGTGGAGATTACAATGCGAGCACTCCTTTTGCTCATAGACCAATGCAAATCTGCTTGTACCTTCATAAATGCACTACATAGATGCAGAAAAATGGTTTATGCGTGTTTTGAAGGTCAAGAGATTCAAATCTGCAGTCAAAATGTCAGAAAAACATTAACATTATTTAATATTTTCTCACACGTGAGGAGGATAAACGAATATCCTCATAAAACCCATGTTTTTGTCTAAAAAATGTTGAGACCGGTTGCTGGCAAGGTTTGGGCTGTTTGCTCGGGTTCTTTTCGAGTTTTATCAAATTGTTGGCCATTACAGTTGTAAGACATATTGGTATAACCTTCCGCCAGTGACGATAACACTTTGGTTGCAGCCTTCAGCAAACGATGCTGCAGATGATCGAACAATCGGTGTGACGAGCAGCAAGCGGAGGAGGCGTAATGTGTCAGAGATGACCTTTTCTCAATCATTTGACCATCGAGCCAATATGCGTCTTTGCGCGAAGGCGTTGAAAGGTTGAAAACCTTCGTCTTAATCGCTGTGTTCTCAAAATTTACACTTCCGCCGTAATTTTTTCTGTGAAGGTTGCAACAAAATTTACAGAATTTTGTGTTTGTTAGGTCTCGTCAGTAACTATATTCTGTCTTTCCATAAAGATGTCATTTCCGTCTTTCTACTATATTTGCAAATAGAAATTTGGACCATTTAGTCAGCGTTAAACGCAGTTAATCTTTGGTGATGTACAAAACCAGCTGGTTTAATTGTCTAGTCTCCATGAAAGAAAGTGCTTTATTTATAGAATTACTTCATTACGAAAATATATTGCAAATCGGCGTTTTCTTTGTTTTTGGTTTTCCAAAATCATTCGACGGGTTGCGCAGTGTTTTTGTTGGTCTCCGATAAGAATGATTGAACTTCCAAGCAACTTTTAAATTTTCAGCCCCGCTGCAAAAATGGTCGTGAATTGCCAGCGCGAAACTCTTGCTGCAGCAAGCCCATCAAATTATTGGGCTGCTTTGCCCACAAGGGTTTGATGTGTTAACGTGCCAGGATCAAACTGGAACGTTTTGGTCCGTGAGGAACTTGTCCAAGCAACCTGACAAAACGAGAGTTTGCGCAGACACTCGTCGCACAGTTCTGGTCGAAATGAATATGGCATTGGAAGCAACGGCGTTGAACCGCAAATGTTTGTTATGTGCAGTTCTCCGCGTTGGTATCTTTACAATGGCGTCCAGAGTTAATGCGAAGGTCCATACATCCCTGCGAGATGCTACCACGCCTTTGCTCTCGACCCTCTTGACAGGAGGCCAGCTTGTGCCTTACACAAAGTAAGCTGCATGATAAGATTGGAGGTTTACTGGCGACTGAATTTTATTTTACAAATGAATCTATTGAACAGTGAAAACAAGGATCGCCTCTGCGAGGTATGGTTCGTGAGGTCACTGATCTACTTTAAAAGACACAAACATTTAGTGTAATTGTTTTCTTCCTGGAAAAGAAATGGATCGGTACGAAGTACGCTGTTCTGCATTGATTAAGCTTCATATCAGAGCAGCAGTTACTGTCAATTTTGCTTGGGCGCAGTTCAATTTGAGATTGCGTTAATTATGACATTTGCAATTTTCCCGTTCCATAAATCGGCTTTTATAGTTATATTCTCGAAGAATAGTAGTCCTGGATGAACGGGTTTCGATAAAACAGATTTGACCTGAACGAGTATCGAATTTACAAGCTTGGAAACGTTATCTCAAATTGCTTGACCACAGGACTGCGAACGAATAGTTCAAAAGTGATCTGGAATAAAGCAGTGTGTTGATAGGTCAGGATCAGAAACCTCTTCCTGCACCCACTTGGGCGATATCAGGGTGCAAAGATGACATGCGTTTGACGTGTAGTGCGTTAGTGCTCGTGTCATCCGGATTTTTTCAGAAGCGACGAATGTCGGAAGGAGTTGTACCATCTTTACCTGGCGCTGGTGATGGCTCCATCCGCAACATCTTCGATCCCGCTCCGGTCAGCGATGAGCTTCTTCTGTCGCGCCGCCAGCCACGACTCGAGCGCCAAAGTTCGCAGCTTCTGTCGCGAGGCGAGCGTTACAGTTTCAAACCTCTTCCACCCGCGCGCTCCAAACTTAAACAGCAGGTTGGTAGAAAAAGGTTGTTCCATCTCTTATCCTTGCGCTGGAATCGAACGTCGTGCTGCTGTTGTTGCAGACCGGGCTCTGCCCACCAGGAAGCCAAGTCAACTGCTAACGGCGATAGTTGCAGTTATTTCAATGGGGTCAGCGCGCAAATTCCTGACGAAGGAATGAGTGTCTCGGTGACGACCGAACCTTCAGCGGTGGAGGAAGACCGGGATCAAACGCCCCCTCCTGCTGAGCTTGTCGCCAACGAAGACTCGATGGTTGTGAGCGAAGATGATCCTGACGCAAATGTTGCAGATGACACACGTGAAGAACATGATGTCATAAGTGAGTTTTTATTTTGTCCAGAGGATATACATTTTTTTCGTTAAAAAGGACTTTTGCGCCCGTGCGACAACAGACTACTGCTTAGGCGTAATAATCCTCTTCTTTATTCGGCGTCTTGCCAAGCGGGTTTTCACCAACCACAAGAATTCCAACCAAGAGTTGTTCCACGGTGAGCTTCGCGATGGAAGGTGATCTACTGGTGGACAAAAAAGCCTTTCAAAAATCACTTCAAAAATCGTTTGCGAAGTACGACATACCCGATCCAACTTGGAAAACCCGGCCACTGACAGAGACGGTTCAATTCTTTTGACCGTAAATGCTTTGAAGCGTTAGATGCTTGTCGTGCCCGCAGACACCAAACTTGTACTCGGCCCACTAATCAAAACTGCCAGTGCCCTACTTGCAACCGTTACCCTCTTTACACTGCAATGTTGTTGGATTGGGAAACCGAAAAATCACTCAAGCATGACCGTGATTGTCTCACCGAACTGCTTGAGCGCGCGTNTTTTGAACCNTATCCGATTCAGGGAATCCAACTAGCAGAGATAGGCTGGGAATCCGATAATAAGGGATTCGAGCAGGAAAGAGGTTGGAAGGTTTGTTTGGAGTCTGCCATTTTGCCGACGACATAACATCACATNTTGGTAATTCTAACTGTTACAGCGAGAATCACGTTTCTGTTGTGGAATCAGCTTTCGCACTTACATTTTCAACTATTCCGTAGCTTTCCNTCTCAACAGCTGCAAACGTTGGTGCGCATTTTGTAAGTCGTGCGGCAACTAAGCAGACAAGCGATTGGAAACCTTGGAGAGAAAAATTTTTGTTTTCGTTGCATGCCGTTTGAGAATTAAAATCAGTTTTTGAGAATTCAACAAGCGTTCTTTTGGATTGTCACTTGCGCGTGTGGTCGTTAAAAAGAAAATTAGCAACAACCTTCTGCTGAGATTCTTTTTGAACTACAAATCTCGTGCAGCGCGCTGGTTTCGTTATAGCAACAAGTGCAAGTCAATGCATCGTTGTGGTTGTCGATGTGGAGATAAGCATACTGCTTTTCAGACAGTTTCCACTGTCAATCGTAGTCGTAAAAGGAGGCTTTTTTCGTGTAAGGTCGGAAAACGTTTGTCCTGAAAATCAGTATATGCCGTGATTTCTGACATCTGGTGTTTTCGTCCAAAATCCATGTAAAATTTCCGATGGTTGACGGATTTTTCACTAAATATAAAGTAGAAAGCAAAAACAAGTTATCGAATTTCACACAGCCCTTAGCAAGTTTCGAAGAACCTTCTCCAATGGTAGAAAGAATTTTAAGTTAAATCGTTCGATCTCACAAATGTCGCCACCCTGACGGTCGTAATTTGCCCTGAAAATTCTGAAAAACTATGCTGATTCATCTGAATGTAACATGCTTTAGTGCTGGTGGGAGGATGCCCTCTCCGGTACCGTCGGGTTCGTCTATGCTGTTGATACCACTCTATCTGTTTTAGTATTGTATATGTGTTTATTGGCTAAAATAACAAAAGTCTTAATGATCTCGATTAAAACTGTTTTGTATTTTTTCAAGACTCATCGCTTCCTACTCACACAATCGTTGACAAGATTAAGGAGGCAGATCGGAACCTGTTAAGCGAAGACGTCCTGAACATGCGACAAGATATTTCCGCATCCGGATTGACTGAAAGCCAAGGTTAGATTAACTCGTATTGGACGATGAACCAGGCGAAATCTTCCTTTAGTGCCAGTCCTGGTTCTGTTGCGATCGGAAATCCCGAGCGGCATATGCGCAAAGCTTCGCACCGTGGCACCAAGCAACAATAGAGTTCACATGCCATGATCACTCTATTATTGCTTGTTCGCGCCACATATGTATGTTATTGTTCTTCGCGCACATCCCGTTCGTGGTGAACCACACATTCAACGTAACGCCACCGGAGAGGTTGCAACAGTTCATTGTTGATTATATCTGCTGGTTTTTCTCTAGGATAAATGCCACTAAGGTGAGCATCTGAAAATAAGCTGGTATTATTCTTCTCAATGTGTCTGTGCAGTTTCGTCTTGCAGTGGCAAACTGGCAGTAAATATCGGCACTGTCAACGTGTCTTGCTTGCGGATGCGATTGTGAAGCAGGATGTCTGTTGCTGTAATTTCAAACGAATCGGGTGCATTTGTCAGATTAAGGGAATGTGTCCCGACAGAACCTGGTCTTTTCCTTGCTGCTCGCTGGGAAACGGAAACAGATATTCTTGTGTGGGTACGACTATCGGAAAAACCGCCGAAAATGCCGTTAAGCATTCTAGAATCTGACGATTGAATCCAAGTTGTTATCTGGAATGTCTCCGCATGTCAGATGTTACTGGCTCTTATTGTTGATTTTAAGTTATACCTTGCAAAAGCATGCATGATTCTCTAAGAACTGTACAACCGCTACAGTAAATTTCTGGGTCGAGTAAACTTCGCCCGAACAAGTTTTCACGTTTAATATTATCATGCGCGCAGACGAGAAAATGTTGATGTCATCAGCAACAACGATCGATAACGGATTAAGTTTCACTCAGACTGATGCTGGTGTTGGGACGAGCAGTGGAGACGATGAGGTGATAAATCGATTGATGTAATTTCCGGAGTTTACGATCACTGATTTGCAAACTCATGCATGTTTTAATGAGTGTATGTTGTTAGAGCTACTTGGCCACAAATTGTTACGCTTAAGAACTGCGGAAGTTTTCAGGCAGTTTTCGTGTCAAGTAGTGTTAACCGTAAGTGAAAATAATTTTTTTCTTTGAAGGAATGAAGTAAGTTCCGTCTTGATAGCGACGGTATCAGCAAAACTGACCGAACCGTTTTCGCTTGTGCTTGATTCAGGGACTGCGGAGCTCTTGTAAAAATGAATTGGCTCTGGTTCCAGAGCTCTGTTTTTTTATGACATGACTCCGCTCCAGCTGTGCTTTGTTAATACACTTTAACAATTTCGGTATTCCTAGTTTCCTTATAACAAGTGAGCATGTTATTCCAACATATTTTGAACTAACACTGCTACCACTTCCAGTCCTGGGTAGTCGGACAGAGTTTGTTCTAGAGTAGTAAAAGTCGGTAAAAATTCTTTAAAAAAATATCCGACTTCGGGCTGATCTTCTGCTCGCCGATTGTTACTGTTTGTGCCACGAAACAGTGCGTAAGCCTCACACTTTGCGTTTTTGCACAAGGACTTAGTGTCACAAAATGCGCAAATATGCGCTGCGGTGGTATTGACTGACTTGTTCACACTACACTCGGCAGTAATTCCACAGTCTGATGTGA
>JGI24159J19872_10002592_pt1 | contig 21740 bp, 8 predicted proteins | sample Ectturendosymbi4_FD_19872 | JGI IMG/M metagenome (IMG submission 19872) | reverse complement strand
GAAAGCTCTGACGATGAAACGGACGAAGGTTTGATGATTTTTTTGTTTTGGCTGCTGCTGTTTAGAGACCGTCCTGTTCTTTGCTAAAGCTCTTTGCGACGCGACTAAGAAGTGAGCTCTTGTTGTTCGCGGTGGTTGACGCAGGTTGACATAAATTTTTTCAGTCACTCTTTAGATCAGGGGTCACCAACGTGGTGCCCGCGGGCAACATGTCGCCCGCAAGGACCAAGTCAGTCGCCCGCGGGCCTCTTCTAAAAATAATATTAGCATGATCAATGTCTTCACATTAACGAATATCGATACTAAAATAATTGAAGGTAAATTGAGCAAAATGTTTACTTCCGAAGTGTGCATCAAGCTAGTAGCCCTTCGCATTAATCAGTACATGAGAAGTAGCTCGCACTTTCAAAAACGCTGGTGACCCCTGCTTTAGATGTAACCTTTACTTCGATGAATGGTTTTATCAAGACTCCTACCCATTAGGTTTGTGCATCAACAGACAACACTAGCAAAAAAAACATCTCTGTAGGAAACGCAACTACATAGTAAGTCACTTGATCATTTGGTCGACACCGCATGAAGGTGAACATGTCAAGAACTTGTTTTTCTTAATGTTCCGGCTGCAGCTGTATGTAGTAATTTGCGCGCTGCCAAGACCTGCTCAGGTGCTGGTTCACGTGACACACTGCCATCACCGAACCGTGACCGATATGCGTGTTTCATTCTATTTGACTTCTAGAAGTCCTAGCCAGGGTTCCTACGCAGTCTTAAAGCATGGAAAAAANTTTTGCAAATTTCCAGTCGGGAAAAGTCTGGAAAAAAATTTTTTTGGTCTGTTAGTATGGAAAAATAAAATAACTTTCAAGACTTGATCGTTTGACATATATTTTCATAATATTTTATTCAAGATTGATATACTTATATCGTGTTAAATTTTACAATACTNATATTTGACNTGGATAGGTNATACGGAAATGTTGGGTCTGGAAAAAGTCCGAAAAATGTCTGGAAAAGGTCTTGAAATTCATTTTCAAAATTGCGTAGGAACCCTGCTTAGCCTTTGCAACAGCTCAGCACACAGACATTGTGGCGTAAATTGCGTCTTGGGTTCTCAAACTTACCAGGACGCTCAAAAAAAGGCTGTTTCAGTCTGTAAAGAAAGAACGATCGCGACTTGATTTCGCAGAACCCGGCGATCTGGAACGAGGCTCGCTCAACGATAACCGTCCTCCGGTCGACGAGATCGTTCCCGTCTTCCGACGCGACTCACACCTCGAAGTTCATGCAGGTTCGCATCGCTACCCTGGTCGCGGAGTCTACCTCCTCAAGTTCGACAACAGTTACTCGCTTTGGCGGTCCAAGACTCTTTATTACCGGGTGTACTACACCAGGTGATCGCCAGGCGCGGCCGGCTCGCGTTCGCCATGTGGATAAAGGGCGCCGGATAATGCAGTTTCTGTTTCCCGCTCGACGCCGGCAAGATCGAACAGGTGCAACGCTCCACGCTTGGCGCGTTTTCCAGAGAAGAACCTGGACGAAAAGCGCATTTTTATTCCACAGCGTGGAAAACATGGAACGGCAACATCGTATTTCAGTGTGCGTCGTGCTCGCGCTTTGCCACGGCGATCGTTGTTATAGAGTTTGTGTTTATAAACTGGTTTGTCCAGATGTGGACTTGGAAAGGTTTCCTTTACGAAGCATATTCGATCTTGCCAACAACTCCTCGTATCCGTGTTCTGTCGTTTATGAAAACTCGCAGTGCGTGTGAGTTGCTGTTGCGGGGCAATCGCTTTGCTTCCTCACTCACTGTAACACTCGGCTTTCGCATTCGAGTTGGAAGAATTCGATAAAAATCGCGTCCAATCCGTCAAAACCACAGAGGTCTCGATTAAACTCCACCAGTGATTAATCAGACAAAAAATTTGATCAACGAAAATGTCGAAAAGAGATCTCTGCGAGCCTTGTGGCAAAATAACCTTGATTTCACGGAAAACTAATTACGAGTTTTTGTACCCGGCAGGCGATTTTCGCAGTGATTTCAACGTCGTGAGGACGTTTCTTCCTGCACATGTCGTGTATGTCCTGTACAAACCTGTCTCCCACCCTCCCCCTGTTGAAAGAATGCCAGGTTATATCTCCCTTGCTACTGCTACCCCGGTTGCTTTGAAAAAAAAATGACTGTGTCTCTTTGATGCAAATCGCCGTCGGTCACTTTAAACGGCAACGAGTCCATCGCTTCTGTCTTCGGCTTTTTCCGGCGACATGTGCGTCGTTTTCATCGGCGACCGCGAGCGATGTGTTCGTTGCCGCTTTCGTAGTTGTCCTGAGCGAAAAGCTCGCTTCGAGCACACAACTGTCGTCGCGCGTCTCCTGTTTGTTACATCACAATGCAATCTGTCGGAGACGTTTGCGTTCGTTAGGTTCCTAGAAAAGCATATAAAAATAATCGTGATCTTACGCAGCCATTTCGCGCATCGAGATTTTTGAAGCATCTTCAAATACTGTAAGTATTGTGTCGTAACTGTACAAGAAAATGCGTTTGCCAAAGTTGAACCACAATTTTGCGACGGTGTGGTCGTGTGGTAAAATAACCTCCCACTTTAGATTATCGTCAAAGAACGCATTTCCATGGTGCCTCTCTTGCGACACTACACACTGAAATAAGGGGCGTACTGCTATAAATTTTTCAAAGCGCTCCCCAAATTTTCTTGCTATTTCCGGCAGAAGCTCAACTTGTTTGATGCCTAAGAATGGACACGCAAGTCAAATTTCGAGCTTTTCGTTCATTATAGGCGTCTCCGTTTCGAGGAGTAAAAACGTACGCAGCAGTCATTACTAGCGACTTGGTGCAATATGCTGGATTCGAACCCACGCCCTTAGCGACTCACGTTCGACGCACAGACACCAGCGGACGAACTGCTCTTGTCAGGGCCCGTGCTTTACCACGCAATTTAGTCTGCATTGTCAGAATGTTTGCAAATCACCTGTTTTGTCCAACACTGCAGTGCGCTTCGCTTTAGAGGAAAAGCTTCTGGTTTGCTGGATTATTGCAGATATACAACTATAATTGACGGTGTTGTGTCACTGTACCTACTGGCCGCCTGTCGTCTTTCGCTGTTGCTACTGTTTTCTAAGTCGTCGTTTGCTGCGAGTCATGCCTGTTGCGTGCAAGCCTATTGTCTCGTGACCTTGAGCCTTCATGCTTCCGCCTCAATCCCACAATACTTGGATAAAGGTGACCCGATTCATAAATATAAGCCGGCAGCGTCTGCGCGGCCATGTCGAGTAAAATCTTCAACTGCGCGGAATGCGTAACAACTGAGCTAATATCTGCTGGCACATGTCAGTTCACAACTGCCAAGTCAGTGTTGTGTGGCATCGTTAAAGCGTGGACGCAGGTTGAGCTTTGCCTGGTCTGGTCTGCACCAGCTCGTTGCTTGGCAATTAGCTAATATTTATTAAAAGCCTAAGGCACGTCAACGCTTAGCTTCTGCGCCTAAAAAGTTTCTGCGCAGTTTTCACCTTTTTCGTGGTAGTCATGGTATCTGTAAGTCGTCGCTGTTCTCCATACCTTTCAATATATTCGACGCTGTTGTCCCGTCTATGTTTTCGTTGATTGACAAATATATTTAAATGCGTATATTAGCCGTTAGTGTTCATTGACGACAAGAATCTTTTTCTGTTTTGAACTTTAGACTCAGGGTGAACTGTGACCCAAAGACTCGAAATGTGGCTTCGACCCTTGCAGCAATTTAACTCATTTTTTGTCGTTGCTGTAATTGCTTTCTGCGCAGAAAAGCATGGGAGAGAAAAATATTTCAATTGTTTATTAGTAGATGTAATAACGCAATGGCAATGGTCTTAACCGGATTTGAGATGCCAAACACGCGTTTTCATCGTTTCATTCAGTTTTCATCGAAATTTACAAAAACATACGTAAAGATTTATTCAACAAAGAGTTATGAAAAAAGTCCATAAGTTGCACAACAACCTTTCAAATTGGCTCATTGTTGACGCGGGTTTTAGAGAATCTCAAGATCGAAACAAACATCCTGGCTGCCGTTGACTTCAAGCTTTAAACTCCGTTGTCGGTATGAAACTTGGAGACAGTGGTCGCTGGTCGTGTTTTTATCTTGTCATTAGCGCGGCGGCAGACTAAAAAGAACACCATGCGGAATTCTTAGCACTGACCTAGAGTAGGAGCCATCCGTCAGTTCGTTGATCCAATGATGAGGTGGGAAGCAGGACCACGGCTATGATAAGCCAAGGTGTTCTTGGAATTCCGCTCGGTTTCGCAACTTCACTGATTCAACGTAAAAAATGTGTTCTAAAAATTTGGGGGGCCAGCCCCGTGGCTACGCCTATGGCATGTCATACATTTAAAAGTCCGAAAATAGTTGTTAGAAACTGCTTACTCTAACCGCATACAGCGGTAAATTTGCCAAAACGAACTCTTTATCAAGACCATTTCTCCAGCATGGGATAATACAAACCCATGAACATTTCCCCGTCAATGAACTACGCTTTCAACTTGATATGGCGGCAGTTAACGCACCTGTCGATTAATTTCGCGTCGTGTCTTCATCCCGTTCGGCCCTGTTGTTGCAGAATGATTCGTTTGCACTTGAGGCCGCAATGATTCTGCACCGCGATGGCACAACCGCTAAACGTAATTAATCCGGTGACACGTCGGTGTTTGCCAACAGCTTTAAATAATTCACACGTTTCTATGTTGTGGATGTCCAAGCCACGTGCTTGTGACGAACACGGTTAAAGGATTCCTCGCAAAATTTGAATTAAAACAGCGATCCGTTGACTAGCAACGCAGAAAATCTACATTTGCACGACCTTGCGCATCATTCTACATATTTTGGATACTGGGTAACGGAAGATTTTTTCTATTTTAACATCCCTTTTTGGCTAACTGTTGTACATTTGACTATAAACATTTAGTGATGTGTGTGCTTGAAATTGAATATTGCGGTGCGGTACAAATGTTGAGAACTTTCCAAACCCTGTCCAGTGGTGGGAGCACTTTTTCAACTCGACGAAATTTAATGTTGCGGCTGAAGCAGGCTTACCTTCTGCGTTGTAATAGCATGTCTTGCTTTGTCTTCCTACACGGTTAGTTTGTTGCACACTTGGATTACCACCTTGTAGTGCTGCAACCGTATTGGAAAGTGGCAACGGAAGGAAACTGTAGCGCAAAGAGATGAAAATTGGACCAACTGCCCGACAAATTATTTTTCAAAGAAGAAACCTGCTTCAAAGTTACATTTTAATCAAGTTTGTAAACGTGCTGAAAGATGTCTATCATACGTTGTGAAAAAAACGCACAGGATGTGGCGCGAGCACTTTTTCTGTGAAGTCGTCCTGTTGCGCAGCTGCGCTTTAAAAACACTCGGTATTAAAAATTTATGCAACGAATTCGCTGTTGCTCTCACTGCAGAAACGTATTCTGTGCTGGCAACTCAAGCATGATTTCAGTTGAATCGGAATCAAACGAGACGAGATGTCCACCGAGGCCGGAAATCAGAAGCAGCTTGTTCCGAAATCTAAACTCTTGAAAACAGGCAAGTTTAGATGCACGTGACATTTTATAAAAATGAACAATTTACCCTCAGCGTAAACTTTTGATTTGATATTTCGGCAAAAAGTAACGTTCTACATAGTGATTGCCTGCTACTTTTTTCCAAATTGGAGTTTGGCGTGCTTACTACGACAACAAGCGAATGCGAGCCGTTCTTAGATTGTGTTTTTCAAAGATGATGTATCAAAAGTTATTATTAGGCAGAAAACGCCAGTGCGTTCGATCAGAGATCTTTAACTGAAACATTCCGAAAAACGTTTCTACTTTTGTGAGATCTGCAGCAGCTTTTGATAAACGTTACTTGTTCAGGAGGTTTTATTAAGCTGGTTTTCATGAAAATAGTTGTACTTGTTTTGAGCGTAGTCCAACTATAAAGCATAGAATCTAAGAAAAAATTCAATCCCTTCATTCTTCACTTCGTTCTTTTTTCCTAAATCTCATCCATTTTTTGCGTTCAGTATGCGGTTGTTTTGGCAACAGATTTATTTAAACTTATTAAAATCGAACAAGTTTTACCCCGAAAGAGATGGCTCAGTGCGGTACTATTTTCATTTCTCATATGTATATTTTTTTTATTTTTCAGCAGAAAGCATGCATTTCAAGATTTCTTCAAATGATTTTACTTTTAGATTAAGTTTACGCTCATGCTCAAACAACGTTCTGTAAGATAATATTGTAGTATTTTTTCCAAAGTGTATTACTATATGTTTCCAGGTATCTGAACCCCACCTCTGTGTGAGAAAGTTTTGACGAACGTTAAATGTGGTAATACAAGTTAGTAAAAGTTTTAACAAACAAAACTTTTTGAAAAGTTGGAAGCCAGCCAAAGCGAAACTATTGATTTTTTGACAGATAAAAAGAAGAAAAAAGGATATTCAGATGAAGACACTTCCGTCTCCAAATGCCCTGTAAAGCCGCAAAGGTGATGCAGTTGAATCAATCATCAAATCATTGTACTAGGAATAGGAAACCGATGTCATATAGTTTACGAATCTTCAATCCCGCTACTCCCGCAAATTGCAAGCAAAGGCTTACGAGAGAAGTGATGAATACACTAAAACAAGATTTGTAGAAAACACGCAAATTGTAGTCTCAAACACAAGCTGTGACCAGATAGCTGGCCTCACGAAAGCTGGAAAGCAAAACTGACGCCAACTGCCAAACATTTAGTTTCAAGCAGCGTGGTGCTGAATCAACCACAGCGGGTCACGCTACACAAAGAAAGCATTTTTTCTTTCGGTTTGCTGGAATGCAAGTTTCAATCATCGCAAAGTTATGAAAGCAGAGCATTGAAAGCAAATTCCTCGAAAGCTCACAGCAAACCTAGAGGTGTCAATCCTCCGTTATCTTTTGTCAAATACGATGTGTAGGCCGATATGTCATTTTCAAATGTTATAGAGCTCCTCTTTAGCTTTTGCGTGTGGTGAGTCGTTGTGGGGTTCGCAATGACTATAAAATCAGTCATGCTGTAAGCAATATAATAAGCACACGAGGCTAGGGTTACTCCGAAGTCAGGCAACGCCCAACAAAATGTAAAAATATATCCAAACTTGATTTTATAGTCATTGCGAGCCAAACAAAATTCTATTGACAGTTGTTTCATGGTACTTGAACACGCATATAATAAATCGCCAGGTTCGCCACTGGACATCACCGCTAATTTGTTTAGATTTAATCAAAAGGCGTTCAATGTACATTCAATAAAAACCAAAAATCGCTTAATACAGGGTTTTTTTTAAATCGCTTAATACAGGGGTTTTAAACGATTTTGCTTATTGTTACGGTGGTTGAAGTGCTCAGGCTAAGAAGTGACCGAATCTAATTTCTCAATAATAATCGTAAAAACGTTGACAGAACGGAGTCCGCAGCGGTTTTGGGTGCCAGTGAAAGGGTCTGCAGCAAGAAAAAGTTCGAGAATCATGGTTTAGTGAACTTTGTTCCTTCGAAACTGCTGGTTATCATTTACGTATATTACCTATAGTCCCACAAAACGACAACACTGTAAGAGAGACTTTCACCTTTTAAGATTAAATTTGTATCAGTCTTACGTGCTTTGGAGTATAGATATTGACGCTACTTTTTGAACTTGTCAACTTGTTTTCAAACATAAAATTAGTTAGTGTTTTTCGTTTCAGAATCAATTGGATTTTTCCCCTTTCAGGTGGAGTGCTTGCTACATGCCTCCAGTTGCAGCAAAACTCGGTACAAGGCCTCTCCTACACAAATGTTCCCATGGCAACGCCTTTCCCTGATACTCCCCTGATATTGCATACGTTGCTCTGCATATGGCGCTAGCCGTTTGTCGGGCATAATTTGGGCACTTTCTACCATAACATGCGCAAAATTAATCAATACCATGGCGCATCTGTCGTCGCTCACGTGACCAAGGACCGCGTTCGGGCTTTAGGCAGAGGGGCCCTTTCGAAAAATATGCGGCAGTCTCCCCCATCATCTATCCACAACTGGGGGCCCCAACTTGCGCCGGCTATGCATCTGCAGGCAGATGGTTACAGCACAGAGTACTTCTACTCTGGGAGACTAAAATTTAGCACGTAAATGGCCCAATCTTGCCATAGGTCATGGGCGTCGGAAGGGGTAAATGGCCCAATCTTGCCAGGTCATGGGCGTCGGAAGGGGTTAGCAGGGAGGCAAGGCCCCGGATTTTGAAAAATTTTGGCAAAAAGTGTTGTTTTCTTAGTTTCGAGTTGGAAAAACTAAATTTCACCACTTTTGGCCCCCCATACAAAATTTTTGGAAAAATCCCCTATTGGCCCCCCTGGAAAAAAATTCTTCCGACGCCCATGAGCCAGGGATTGGAACTGGAATATTACTTCACTCATGAGAAAAGAGCGCAAACTGTTCGAGGTCCCAGGATGTTGTTGGTATCTCTTCGACTAACCGTCATGATTCTCGGAGCTGAACGATGGGTGGAAAATCTTTTACTAGTGTTGAGCCAACAAAGTTTGCCCAGGTTGTGGTGGGGGTATTTGTAAACCCTCAGGTGGAAAGTTGTGTTGATGCATGGATCCCATCAGGCCCGCAGCCTCTGGGGGCATTCGGGAGCAGTGCCCCCCAAATTTTATTGTGCCCAGAAATTTTTTGTTTATATTTAGTTAATAAAAACAAACACATATAATAAAAACAAAAATCTTGCCCCCTTAAAATATATTTTACCCGCAAACCTTAAAACCTGGCTATACGGGCCTGGATCCCATCAGGATAAAGAGTGTGCATGTTAAGATTGAAGTTGATAAACCGCTCTCTGTGATTGATACAGGTATGCGGTCCATGCTCAAGTAAACAGTGCCTGGGATTCATTAGTGGAAGAAAGTAATGATACTCTGCGAAATGTTAAAACTAAAGAATCCACGATCTGTTTGTGAGACTTCAATTCACACGTTGGAAACGGCGCTGGGTAAGGAAGGGTGTGATTGGGTAATATGCAGGCCCCAGCTTGGGACACCAAGGGTGGCGAAGAGTTTTCTGAGAGGGGCCCAAATTTTTTAAACTATGTCCAATAGTTTTCAACTATGCTCAACACATTTTTCCGGAAAGGGCGAAAATTTTTGTAGGGGGTCTTCGCTCCCCTGCGTCCCCCTGGTTACGGGCCTGGTAATATGGTGATGCTCACGTAAATGATAACGGAAGACTCCTGCTGAAACTACGCTGTATAACGACTCGCTTCGCGTCACGAATATTTTCTTCCAACACAGAGATATGCGCAAGTGCACCTGGTGCAGAGATTCCTTGGGTCAATCGTCACTCATTGATTTCTGCATAGTTTCAGCTGACAGCTGTGACACATGTAAAACCCTGAACGTGGAGCCACTTCGATGAATAGAGAGATCTCGGCTACGATGGTTCTAGTACGTGACCAGACCACCCCAGCAGGGGCGGATTAAGATTGTGTGGGGCCCCTGGCTGAAACTTAGAACAGGGCCCTTTCTATATATATATAAAACTGTCGTTAATAAGGAAAAAACTAAATGAACGAACTGACGTATTTGCAATATTGAAATAAAAAAAGCTTGAGAAAAAAACGAATCGTTAACTGATATGGACGTCACAATATGAACGAAACTCATTGATTTCAAAGTCTCCATTTCTTGCTGGAGACTTGAAACCATATTGATAAATGTTCACAAAACACCTGTGGAATGTTTTGAATATACAGTGGCACCCCGTCGACGACCACCCCGCTATCACGACCACTTTAACGCGGTCTTCGCTATGATAATCCATTACCTTTTGTTTCACTAACGCAACCACCCCGGTATCCAGACCGCGGCCACAGTCCAGCTGTTACAAAACTGCAAATCGAGCACCGCGTAACATGACCACCATATTCTACCGGTATTCTTACGCTGAGAAACTGGTAACCTGTCATCAGGAATTTGATCAGCTGCATCACGTTGTCCTGAAGCATCGTGGATGCAGGGATATAGGCGTGCGTGCATGCGCAGTAAGTGCCAATGTGACGTAACAAACTCATACTGCAAACCAGTGTTTCTCAAACTTTTTTGTTCCATCGACCCCTTTTCACTCTCGGCACATCGTTATCACCCACATGCCTGATAAAGCAAACACAAGGTAGTATTTTTTAAAGAATTTTATTTAAAGAAATCGGTACATGCCATGGCCCCCACTTTGGTGTGGTGGATGTGCTTGGCGGTCTTCACAAAGCTTGGAAATGTTGGAAGACATTTTAGTGTCAGTCGTACCTAAGGGTATCAGTCGTAGACTTAGGGTGTCAGTCGTAGATCACGTCGCTTATGAACCAACAAACGGTTTCTTTGCATTGAGAGCATTAAGGCCACAGCCGAAGTTAACTCAATAATCGTTAACTGAAGATAACCCAATGCTTGATTAGTGGTATAGTGGTTGAGCATTTTCCCCCCTTTGTTGTTTTGCCCCCTATTGCCCCCTTCATTTTTTTCGCCCCGTTGCCCTTCAAAATCGCCTCCAAGCGGGCGATTCTGCCCACTCTGAGAATCTCTGCTATAAACTCTTCTGGAATTAGTACTGCCGACATTGACTTTTCCGTTGTGTGATTTTATAGTAAAGTAACGATAGGCTATGGCAGCACGTAAGACAAAGCTAAATAACTTGCTGGCAAGGAAAGAATTGTAGAAATGAAGTGATCGCGATAATATATGAAACCTGTAGAAATGCAAGTGAGTCGCGACCACCCCAGCCCCGCTAACACGACCAACTGAGTACTGTCCATTGGGTGGTCGTGCTAGCGGAGTTCCATTGTGTATATACATATCCAAATGACATTTTTGAGGTAGATAAAATTTTCTTATCAGAAATTATTTTCAGAAAAATCAGCTTTCCATACCAGATTCTCGACGGAAATAACACTAACTTAACCTTAAAACCAACCTAATCAAAATTTAACCTAACCTGACCTTCCAAGATAGCCCAGTTTGATATGTCCTAAATTGATATGGTAAAAATAGTAATTGTATTCATTGCAATTCAGCATTTCATTTTTCTGTTCACAATCAAGGACAAATCAGTAAGACTATTTAGAAAGAACAAGAACATGCACTCACTTACAAATAGCTGTTGTGAAACTCACTTTCACTTATTACGTATGGTTTTACGTTCATTCATAAGACATAACACTACTGAATTGCTTTTATTTTCTGCTGCACTTAAAATATAAAATGGCACTCACCAAATTCTTAACCAAAAGCACATCTTACGACTTAGTAAAGTCATAAATCGAATGAGTCATCGAGTTTAGCGTGAGCAAGCTTAGAGTTACTTGAACGAAATGCAAACAGAATTAAGACGTGCTTGATACGGTTTAATTCTTGTTATCAGTTAACGTCGGCTATCTTTCACAGCGTACTGTGTATTGTTCACATATTACACTTTTTTACCAACTTAGGGATTGGGGGCCCGCTAAATGTTGGGGGCCCCTGGCTGTAGGCCAGTCAGCATCCCCTTAATTCGCCACTGCACCCCAAAAAATATTGGCGAGGCGAGTCTTGATGGCTAAACCCACGGGAAACCGGCCCAGAGGTACACCAAGGACTAGGTGGCACGATTACATCTCCGCCCTGGCTTGGCCCGTCTTGATGAGTAGCCAGCAGAACTACCAGACGTTGCTGAAACCGTGAGGTATTTCGAGTCCTCCTAGGGCTACTGCCGCGCGACCCTCCCCCAGTAGCGTAGCCAGACCAAAATTTTTTGGGGGAAATATTTTGAATTTAAGCGAGCAACGGTATTTGATTTGGGACACCGCGTATCAAAGCACAAAACGTTAAAATATGCTAGACATATGGAGGGCATGGCCCCTTTTCCCCCTGGTTACGCCTATCCCCTCCCCAGAGGAGAGGACGAGTGTGAAAACGAATAAATCAATCAATTGGATAATATTGTCAACGTATACTGTAGCCTCGCAGATATAATCTGAAATAACTAGAAATTTTGCAACCGAGCACAATCCTCTTCGGATACGTACACGGCTTCAAATATATTCGTACATTCTTGTCCTATTAATTTTAACTCTTCGGTGCAATGCCTTGAAATATTTCTGTGATGTAAACTTGCCCATCTAAAGGAGTTTCTCTTCAATCATTGCAGAATTTCGCAACGTTTTCGCTACATGCTTGATCTCTACGATTAAATCCCTCGTTCAGGTTTCTTAAGAAAAGCATGGTTAAGGATCCAAAAATGCTTTTTTTGGGAACTCAGAATATATTACCTTCACACAATGGTGCAATGTTCACACTGGCAACGGTGATTTGAATGCTACAGAACACAAGTATTCTAAAAAAATATTGACTTCAGTCAAAATAAATTCACAAGAGGAAAGATTTTAGAGATCGTATCTTTACTGGTGTGATGCTTTCCTTTTGTAGGTTTCCAAACGCGGTGAAACTAGGGTAGTGATAAAATTATGATGCTTACCATCAATCCCGTCGCCACGGGGGGGCTTTGGTGGGCATAGACCCCAAGCGAAGCTCCAAGCCCCCCAAAATTGAAACATGAAACACTATAAATAAGTGGAATTTTGGTTAATTTTATAATGTCAAGCTCCCCCGCACAAACGCAAAGCCCCCCTACTGGCGACGGTTCTGCTTACCACAGACTTCAAAGATTTTAGCATTCGTGTTCGACGGTCGGCTATAGCGGAGTACTTAATTAATCCAATGAATCCCATGTCAAAACGCTTTTTTAGTTTGTTTACGTCTGCAGGTTGCCGCCAATCAACCCAGTATCCTGCCAAACAAAATCTCCACCCGCAACGACGTGCGCAGACTTTGCCCATCCTCAAAAGATTAGTTTGCCAGATATCCTTCCAGCAGAAAAACAACCAACCATGGTGGATAAAGCGTACAAGAAGAAACACAGCCACTCTTCATCAAATGCGAAGTTGAAGCGCGTTAAAAAGCATCGCCAACATCTTGACAAAGCTGTCCATGAACTCAGAATAGATGCAAACTGAAGAGCAGCATGCTACCACAAAGTATACGAGTTGCCCGTGCTCCTCGATGTATAGTGGTCGTGATTTCTTTTAAACATAACAGTGGCAGTTGTACCGCTTTTTCCAAACAACTTTCAAATGTTTTCACTCATGAAATGTGTACATTTCCGAAATATTATTTAAGAGTCAAATCTTCATCCCAACGTCATAAATATTGCGTTTTGCGTTTTAAACAAATTTATTGGCAAATAGAAACGAATAACGATTGGGTAATGATCTCGCGACAATCTTTTCTGCGCCATGTAACCCTCGGTAACATGAAACGTCGCTGACACTTTATTTTACGCAAAACAAATTTTCATCCAATGGTTATGGTTACAAGCAGATTGTCCCAGAATCCAGCTGATTGCATCCAGATGCAGTTGTTGTTATTATCCAAGTTCTAAAACAACGTTGACGTCGGTCTTGTATTTGTTTAGAACAGCTATGTCCAACCCGCGGCCCAGGCAAAGGTTTTGTGCGGCCCAGTTTAGGTTTTCGCTGTAGTAAAGGTATCCTACATACTGACAACCTGTCCTTATTTTGATAATTTTGAATTTGACATTTTTGATGCAGGTGGTCCTCCGTGCCACTTTATCACGTCTATTACCACTGCAGTTAGGAATCGAACGCTTTCAGTACATTAGCTTAGGCTAAATTAGTTTGCTAAGACCAAAGCAAGTCATTCAACGTGCGACCCTCATTAATGTGTTATTAAACGTGCGGTCCTGGTTAAGATAGTGACATAATTTGTGGCTCAGTAAGCCATTTGGGTTGGACATAGCTGGTTTAGAAAGTTTGATCACAACCTGACGATTGTAAAATTGTAAAAGCTCTTTACGTTTCTTCAACTTTAAACAACTGTAACAAATCTTGTTTTCAGTAGTTTTGGCATTTGCCATGCTGCTATAACGTTTGAAGTTTCCAATATCTTGTCATGTTTTTGACAATTTTCTCTCACTCGAAATACACCCAACAGTGAAGGTTTCACAATGGGAGATCGTGAAACATTTCTTACATCAGATTTGTGTCTATGCCCGTCTTCTCTTTTCTGATTATTGCAAAAAAAATCGCTACCTGCATTTGAATGGAATTAATTTTAAAGTTGATCTCTTCAAAGTCATGCTTGCCTCAAGGTTTCCCACTACAGTACTTTTGAAAAGCAAGAAATACATTTGAGCACTATAAAAAATCTTGAAGATATTGTAAGTTCATATCTTAGTATTTCCAACCTTGGATGCGTTCAATCCACTCAAATTTCAATTACTAAGATAATCATGAATACAATCCGTTTTGATAGTAACAAATTCTCTTTAGAGTGTATAGACCGATTACTACAGTTTTATATTACTACAGTTCTACTGCGTTAGTTTTAGTGCGTGAAGCGCATATTAACATACGAAATCGTGGTAGCAAATAAAATTAAACTGAGCTTCAATGCGTCACTTTAATTTTATCTTTTGCTTGCGTAACTACTACAACCTGTTGAGTGTGCTTTATTCACACAAGGAAGAACGCTTGGACTGGCCTTGTTCTGAAGGGCAACCAGCAGTGCAGGTCATTTTACAAAAACATGCAAGTAACTCTGAAAAACAAGCCCAAAATAAGCAATTTAACCAAAAAGCAAGCCTAAAAATGAGTTTTATAGGAAAACTGCACAAAACAAAAAACAAACAAATAATTTTAAAAGAAGCTGGTAAATCCGAACACACTATCCGAAAATAAGCAAATTTACACAAAAACGTGCCAAAATTGCGTTTTGCAGTAAACTGAAACAGCTAATGTTCCACGAAATTTGGCTATCCGCAAAAGACAAACTTGCAAAAGCCAAGCCCAAAAACAATCAATCCGCAGTTTTTCAAAAAAAACCCAAGTTCTGAAAAAAACAAGCCGAAACTAGCTGGAAAACCGCAATATTGGCAACACTGAAGGCAATCCAGCTGTTGTTGTTGGTGCCACAACACGAGAACATCTTCACCGCTGTACAGGACCATAGCATAAATAACATAAGTAGCATGATATAGCAGAAGTCACACACGATTTTAGGCTGTGAACTCGCTCTTACATCGCTGAAAATCTAAATTGCTTTAACTGCAAATTTTGCATTGTGTTACTGCATTGAAAAAAAGTAGTACAACGTCTGAGTTGATGCTGATTGTCAGTTCCAATTAGCAATGTTTTTGAGGGGGGAGCCGCTGCACGGCTTATTTGAAAACGGTTTTTTTTTTATTAGGATTACGGTCATTGGCGAGAGGAAGAAGCCTGAAGTTTGCTTCTTTTTGGGTCGGTTGAGGCAAGGGCGTAACGAGGTTAGATGGCGCCCGGGGCAAGAAGCAAGTTTGGCGCCCCCATATTCGAACCTGAGGCCTTTCGGAAGCAAGTGAACTGTATGGGAAGAAAGTACTTGTGACATTGTTTGGACTTTTCGGCGCCCCCGCAGTCCTTCGGCGCCCGGGGGATTGTGCCCACGTTGCGCCCCTGGGTTGAAGTGAACGGCTGAACGTTCTTTCCTACGGAGCGCTGCAGTGATTCACTCAGTGACGGTGAATCGAACGCACAACCTTGAGACGCGGACACTCTTCCGCTAAGCTATAGCCACCCTAACAAAGTTCTGGCTGTATAGTCTGCAATTATGAAGCAGTTTGAGTGTCTTTGGCATTATTTTCCACAGTTGGATCTGCATAGCAGAACATCATTGCATACACAACGGTGACGTGCAGTTTTGTCTTAACAGCAAGTCTGCGTAAGTGTCTTTAGAATTCAAACACACAGAGTAGTGCGCCAAACTTGTTTCAAAAAAAATTGAAAAAATTGCTTCCTACAAAAACTGAATGAAGCAAAGCTCTTATAACAACCTTTTTGAACGAATCTAAATAATTGCGAAATTCGCCTAAAAAGTGTTTTAGAAAATTTGCCATAGGTTTTTGAAAAGCTCACCAATAGCATTGAAAAAAGTGTAGAAACTTTCAAATTTTCGAGAATAAAAAGATGCTTTGTAGCAGCGAACCGTCACTACCAACAGCCTATCATCACCAACCAGGGATGTAGTGCTAACAAAAAAGGTGTGGGAACGCATCCAAAAAATAGCCATTTTGAAACAGCTTCCAACTCATTTTAAAGCAAAACGTGAAAAAGGTGTGGGAACGCCGTTCCCACGCGTTCCCGCCCCACTGCACCCCTATCGCCAACAGCCTGCTGCCACCAATGTTCTGTCTGTAATTTGTGCATGGACATGATGCGCATCAATCATGCCTTTGAAGACCATTTGTTCACTGGTCTTACACTGAATGCCTCTCTCATTCATTATTTTCGTGACCTGAGCTGTGTCCTCTCCGTCATGTTCACAGTCTTATACCAATGCTAGACTCAAAAAAATTTGTTTACGTTTATAGTCGTCAAGCATAAAGCATTTATTATTTACAGTAATGAATGATCGCTGTGCAGAAACTCTAATAGTCGGCAATGCACAGAGACTGATTTCAGAACCAATTTTCACAAGAAAATATGGCAATTGAACAATCCTTTCACTCTTCTGAAGACCAAGGTTGCTCTACAGTTTGCTTATGTTGCTTTTTACAAAGTTTTGGTGTTCAGAAAAAACAAAATATGTAGGTCTATTGGAATGGCCTCAAAAAGGCATATTTTTAGGCCGTTCCATTTTAAGCCATCAGCAAGCTTGCACGAACTTATTTGAAAAATATTATGGGCCAGTGAAATATTGTGCACTTTGGCCGACACTGCAGAGGTACCTGTGAACCGCTTCCTAACAGTAACAAAATACCGAACAGTAACTCCGCTGAAAAAGTTGTTGTATGAAATAGATTACCAAGCCAAAACTAATGTAGAGTCACACCCAAGCACGTCGCCAGGTTTGGATTGTAAAAGCGACAAATATTGAATCGGGAAAAAGTGTTTATATAAACATGACTGAAAACGGTCATTACCACCTCCGCATGTAGGTCACCAACTGTAAATAGGGTGAACTGGCGCCACTTGCGCCGCATTGACGACATTGGTCGCAATGTCAAACTCAAAAGATATATGTACAGTTGGATATGCAATATCAGGGTGTCCGTGGGGAAATTGTACATTAAAAATGATTGGATAAATACAGAAAAACTTTATTGCAAGAGGTTTGTGCAAGTATAGACTCAAATGGGGGTGCAGATGACTCTATTCTTAAAAATAATACTTTGCGTCTCTGAAAAAGAACCATACGGGGTATTCTCTTATACATGTCCTCTTTGATAAGAGCTCTGCCCTAGGCCTAAGGTAAGGAATCAACCCGCCTGATTACGTAAAAACTTCCGTGTAGCCTGACAACAGAATCTATGCAATAAACCAGCAAATGCCCGACTAGTTTGCTACACACCCCAACAATTGAAAAAATATTGTTACTCTTGCAAGTTACTTCGTCCAAATAACAATTGACAGCCTCTTTGTGTTTAAGCTGTGCCACTTCATTTCCATTTTTTCACAACTGCAATGGATTTCTCTTTTTGGTTCATTGTTCTTGCATTGTGGAGATGTTGATGAAATTGCCGTTTTGGTTCAGTTGAATAAAATGTGCATAGATTTTATCAAGGATTAAAATTGCGTAAAACTGAATATGTTTCACTTCCTGAACGGAAATGTTTACGGTACACAGAAAAGTGAATGCTGAATAGACAAGCTTACCGAGCAATATTTTACGCAAAAAATATTTTTAAGAATGTTCTTTTTCATTTCAGATAATATTTAAGAGGCATTCTTTTTTATCCAAAAACGTTCCTTTTAATTTCAATGTTTAATAACAGCTTGTACAACATTAGAAAAACGAACGCGATTAACCTACTTGTTATGCACTTTAAACTCCGGAATAAATGGCTCACTGTCCAGTTGGAAATGCAACTTAGTAGTTTAAACTATTCGTGCAGCGATTTTTGGTCACGCGTCGACCCACTTCTTTCTTATGCACCTGAGGCAGGTCTTCGTGATCTATGCTTTTTCTTGCGGTCGAGGTAATCAACTGATATGAAGAGTTTTGCTAGGTGCAAAGGGTGTTGCAACGGTTCCTTATCAGATAACGTCAGTCTCACTCTATGTTTGTCTCACAATTTTGAGCTTGATTCAGTTTTCAGCTAGCAGTCACGGTGTTAAGTTCAGAGAAAAGCTAAGGTTGGTAGCCAGACGTAGGTGAAACGTTGGGTCAGAATATGAACGCTTCCGGCGATGATCCCGAAAAATCTCCGTTTTACAGTACGTTCAACTGATGATGTGTTTGCTTTTGAAATTGAAGACAAAAGATGTGTGTATTCGTCAAACATAAACAATTTGACGCAAAATCTGTAGAAGCAGTGCAGTATCAAAAAGATATCATTTCAGTCAGGCTTAAATCAGTTTAGAAGTCTCGCATAAAACTTCGTCGTATTAGCAATAATGACAGATCTAAGTATTTTTATATCTTTACACATTGCGTTTGCCCGTGTACCCACCGGAATCCATCCGTGGTTTAGCCAACAAATGTAAAGTTACGCAGATCTGCTCGATATATTAAATAAAACAGATACGTGACACTGTCTGTCGAAAGGAATCGTTTCCCAGCTAAGAATCAGACACTAAGATCTTACTGAGTATATATTTCGCCTACGCCCATTAGCTCTTATTCAAACAGACATGTGACAGTTTCTAATCTTACTCATTTAGAAGCACTTCACAGTGAATTAGTCAAGTCAAGTTTAAACTAAGAAAATGCATTTCAGCAATACTGTACACTTGTATATCAAAATAGTCATCATCTAATGTCAACATTAGCAGCACTGAGTTAAATGAACCTTTTTGCGACTATGCCTGACGCTATATTAGGAAAAACGTGAACCGTGTATCAATCAATGTTATTCTATACGTATTAGCTGACAGACTTTAATTTGGGAAGCAGTTTTCCGGGCTTCTATTAAGGAGCTTCGGAAAATATTAATGTAATAGGTTGAAAAACTGCAGTAAATAAGGTATGTTCGATATTGCCCTAATTAAACTTTTTTCGCAGTTAAAAATTTATATCCGCTTTCAGATGCTACCAACAACAGCTTCTCCCCTGTTTGGCCCTTTCGCCCAAGAAAATTCTCTTCACCGTTTCCGTGTCTGCCCATGTTCGAAATCAACGACTCTCCGGAACGACGACATCGCACGGAGCTGCCGTCATTTTCCTTTGACTCGGGCCTCGGGACTACTGCTGCTGAAAGCGACCAAAGTAGTAAAAGCAAGCTTTGCCCCAAGTATGCTTGGAATCGTTCGACACGAAAGCTTCATTTCTCTTAAAAGTAGTTTGGGATTACGTCATTGGAAAAAGCGGTTTCTAGGTTAACAGTACAGTTGACGCTTGATTAAATCACTCGTGAAGAATCATTCTGCGGTGTTGTGAAAATAGAATATCAAAAAGCAAGGTGAACATTGTGTCGCTTGCAAAAAATTGCCAGCGCGGGTGACAGACACCTTTTTAAACACTGCATGCAGGCCAGCGACAAGTCGAAAATCTGAATACGATAAGCCGCAGCCTAGACCAATGCTTTTCTTTCAATCATAGATTAATGTACGTGAAACATCGATCATAACAAAGTGCAATCGCTTGCCGCTTTCAACCACCTGGTTGACTGAACAACTTAGGCTGCTATGGTGCCGATTGGTTGAAGCGTATGTGCCATGTCAATTTTTCCCGACCAGTGGGTTACGTGGGACGGTTTCTAAGTGGGCCGCATAGCTGTGGAAAAGCCTTTCCGGCGCAAATGGTGTTTTGAAAATAACATCGATTGTTAATTAAAAGCAACACTAACAATAATGTCAACTAAATTTGATTTCGTGTTTGCCGAAATAATTGCAATTTAAAATAATGTGTCATCGCTTTGTGACTACTGTAACGTAAAGCTTTTGACAACGTAGGCAATGCTAACGATGTAATAGGCTACGCCATTTCTACCTAACAGCCATCTGGACCTTGAATGAAAAGATATTAGAAACAGTATGCTGAGCAGATGTTTGTTGACAAGTTTGTCACAAAAATCTAATTTTTGTGGAAAAGTTAATATAATCAAACACATCAGAAGTTTCTTCTGCCCCTTTATGTTTCTGGCAGATATCACATCGACGGGTTTTGCGAACTTGGACCGAACTGTCCTTTCACACATGAAGAAAAGCAGTCCATTAAAGCAATTTTGTTCAATCCAACGGCTCCAGAGTTTATACCTCGATCGCGCATCAAATATGAGGAAGAGCTTTCCACAAGCGACAGCGGAGTACAGTCCATTTCGCAAGATCTCACAGACCTAGCGATTCGTTCCGCTGAAGCAAGCTCTTCAGAAACAGGTAAAACGAAATAACGCTTGCAACAAGTTACCTTTCACGCGGCTTGCAGATAAAGATTTGATTAAAAAGCAAAAGCAAGCAACTGTCAATTTTTTATCTGCATCATCCGCACTATTCAAGAAACAATAAAAGGTTTTAGTGACATTTTTAGGGCCTAAAGCAACACCTGATTTGAGGCTTCCATGTTCCCGAAATTTTCCATGCCAGTGCAGTGTCACTAGCCCATGCCAGCCAGTGCAGTGTCATGCCAGTGTCACTTTTCACTGTCACTGTCATGCCAGTGTCACTTTTCCATGCCAGTGCAGTGTCACTTTTCACTGTGAAACTCAAAATAAACAAAGTTTTTTCAGTGCTGCAAAATGGTTCTTATCCTACGGTACACGTAGCCCGGTGGTATACGCCAGAGATGAGTGGCCTGTCAAATTTTGCGATCCAGATCCAGATCTTTTAAAACTCAGTCCAAGTCCAACCACAGTCCAAAAATTTATTCAAATGCAAAGTCCAAGTCCAAATGAAGTCCAAAATATTTAAAAAATGCAGCCTTTTCGCAACAAAAATGTGGCATTTTTTCCATTAACTCAGTTCAAATCCGATCCGGTTCCTGAATTTTGAAGAGATTTACAGTACGGATCCAATCCATTTTTAACAAAATTTGCTATAGTCCGGATCCAGTCCAATCCAATTCCAGTCCAATGCTCATCTCTGGTATACGCTAGGCCAGGGCTTTCCAGTACGGAGTACCTTGCGGGCGCGGTCACTTAAAATCAAACAGCGGATGTTACTGAAATATTTGCACCCATACCATTAAACTCTTTTTGTTAATTCATATGTGTGTGTTTACAATCATAAGTGCATTCGAATAGATAAAGTTCGTCTGGAATAGGTGATACATAGGAACAGTACAGCAAACACACCAGGTGGTGCGCGATCAGAAAAACGTTGAGAACCACTGCACTATGAACAACGATGGAGGTTTTGGGAGAATCACGTTCTCTGTAGGTCTGTGGCGCAGCTAATCCTTTTTTGCCTCTTTTGCAGTGGAGTAAACATAAAACAGCTTTGCTACACTCACACCATTTCAAAATTTTTCGCATTCTAACAGTTTACGAACATTGACAGCCTGCGTTCCAGTGCATTGTTACCACGTCCAAAAGCTTAAGAAAAGCCCTTTCTCTCTCAACAAAGTTTTGCCGACGTGGTGTTTGACCCAAGGGCGTACGCAGGGTTGGGGTTAACCTCCCCCCTTGAGCTTGATATTTTACGAAAATTTTATTACCTGCGCAAAGGAGATTAACTGTTTTCGCATACTTTTTGCTTGTTAATTTGTCGACT
>JGI24159J19872_10002591_pt1 | contig 21740 bp, 10 predicted proteins | sample Ectturendosymbi4_FD_19872 | JGI IMG/M metagenome (IMG submission 19872) | reverse complement strand
TGTTATAGCTATATGCAAGTAAAGAATGACCCTCAAGCAATGGCCAGAACAAATTGTTGAAACAATAATTTCCTAAAGATATATAAATTGACAATCACTTAAGTATTTATAACTGACTGTGACGTCAGTCATAAACAATCTGCACCCCCCAACCAAAAAATTTTTTTTTCGGGTACAATCTACTAGACTGGCCGATCCGTTTGAGCCATTGAACAGCTCTCTAGCGCAATCGGCGGAGGAGCTATGGCGTTGTTAAGGCAACCGAAAACTGCTGTTTTTTAGGCCGAAATCGAAGTACGAATATACTGTAGGCTGGCAGCCAACGAGTTAAGTTTGTGTTTCATCAAAGTAAATGTATTAGCGCCATCAAGCGGATACTCTCTACTACCGCCACGTATATATCCTTGTCCTTCATGTATTTGTGCATTCCTTGTTACTGCGATGCATGTTTAAAGTCTGGTGCCTTGCACGTGAGAGTGAAGATGTTGCACAATACAAATTATCTTGTAAAATGAATCAAATTTGATGAAATATCTGATCACACTAATCAAAGTAATTCAATCCTTTTGCAAGACTCTTTCATTCATTTAACATTATATTTAACATAGAGAGATGGAGAATAATATTAATTTCTTGTTTTCTAGCAGGTTGATTGATTTAAAACAGTGATTTAAATCTTGATTTAACTCATGCAATAAAAATCAAAAAATCGAGCAGAAAATCATGTGCAATTTTGAGCTTTGCATGATTTCTGTGACACATTTATTTAGAATTCTAATAGATTTTCGCATTTATTAGTATAGAAGGCAAAGAGTTCTTATGACCAACACAAGTTACAGCAATTAAAATTTTATCATAGCTTTTGTGAGGTCGCAGATTCTATGTAACTGCAAAAGTGACTTGTGGAATGACATCATTAACCATTGTAGACTTCAAAGTCAGAACTGTTGAATGCCACAAGTTGGAATGTGTAGACTGGCATAAAGCTATTTTTTTCAAGCATAGACCAAATTTTCAGATGACTGAAAAGCGTTAAGTCAATTTGGTCACAATGTTTGAAACTACAGACCACCAAATACTGTTGCGTCGAGTGTAAATGCTACTGTGCCACAAATGACTGAAATGCCTCAGCGAAAAAAACAACTGAAATATCTCAACAAAAAAAACAGGCATAAAGTGAAAGTTCCATCTAAATTCCGTCAAACATATAGATTGTTGACTGTGGGCATAGTAGCTTTGGAACATAATTTTGATTCATAATGTCAGATGCATTATAGGTCTTTACTGTTTTATGCATATGAGTCATACTGTATTTTTGCAGAAGCTGAACTAGTGAAAGCTGCATTACAGTAATTGATTTTAACAAACATGTGCCAAAAAAGTTGGGAAGTTTGCGTTTTTGTGCAAGCTTATTATCATGCCATTTAATGTCAATAAAATTAAATTTGCTTAATTGATGATTTAAGTATTGTCATTTCATTGAATGTTTCGTTTTGTGCACTGCTGTCTAGTTTTCTGAACTGATTTGCCTTAAGGGATATTGCATGAGGCCAAAGGAAGTTTTAATGAAAGTTCATCTGTTTCTAGTTGCTGTACTTGAAGAAACAAAGCACAAAAAATTATATTAAAGCAAACTATTTGAAATTCAAATTTCAAGCATTATGTGGCCACTCCTGCACATTAAATAAAAAATCTGATTTAAGTCTAGACAAAATCTGATTTAAATTAAAAAAATTCAATTTTTTTATTATTTAAAAAAAATCATGAATTTTATCAATCTTGTTTTCCAGTGTGCTATGTAAATGCATTGCTGAGCTAATTTCAGTATGTCCAAGAAATTTTAGGCACTTCTTTAATAAACAACTGCTAGGTCTACAGCACCCTTAATCAGGCCCTGTAGTTCTGTCTTCAGGACATTTGGCATGTTCATCTTCTCAAATGCTGTTTCATCAAGTCCCAAGACCAACTGCTGAAAGCACTTCCTCATCACTGCAGCTGCTGGCATTGTTCCTTCTGGTTTGTTGTTGTCATTCTCATCAGAAACCTAGAGTATGTTATTGTCTTTGTCCTGTATCATAGTAATGAGTTGCTCAGTCTGTTCTTCTGAGTTCTTGCACAGTCCGAACATCATTATCAATCATAACCCAACTTCCAAACTCTTCCTTGCTTAGTTCAACTGGTGGTGTAAGCTAGAGAATGGTAACATCTTCTGTTGATTCATCAGTAGAAAAAACACTTTTTCCAGCAATTTTGGGTAGTCTCATCCGTAACTTTGGCCCAGGTTTATTTGATAATGTATATCACCTTTAGCAGGTTTATTTGTTTCACTACAGTCTGAGCCACAAGTCTAGTTTCAGAGGCATCATCAAGGATGTTGATTAGCTTCTTGTGGATCTCATACCTGAAATGGGCCATCTATGACCTAATGATTCCCATGTTGCAAAACTGATGTTGTGTTTGCTGGAAGAAAATACAGTGAGATACTCTTCAACTACAAGTTAGATTTATGAGCTTAGCAGCTACCTACCTACAGTTATTTTCCTTGTTGAAGATGCACACCCCAAGAATAAAGCCAATCTCCAAAGATGGTGTGTTTCTCTTTGTCACCTTTCATGTTGCAAGTGACCAATAACCATTACCCGGTCTATTGCTGTCTTAAAGCCTTGTTGTTTTCTTTTCTCTGCTTCCATGTGCTTTCTGGCAGGGCACAAATCAGCATTGTAGACTGATTTTTTTCAGTCATAGGCTAAATTTTTTTAAAATGACCGAAAAAATCAAGTTAATTTGGTCATAATGTCTGAAAAGGTAGGTTAGTGAAAACTGTTATGGTGAGTTCTAATACAATTACAGTAATCTCCCGGTTAAGTTCGCAACTTGAATCTGAGCTGTTTTTGCGAACTTTTGTGGTAGGTGTGAACTTAGCAGCTGTGCTTTAAAGTGTATTAGCAAACAGATGCTGATCATTAGGGCTAATGTTTGGAGACTGATTTATGCTTTCACTGAAGCTAGCTGTTCTTTTTAGCAAGGCATATAGTATTCACTTACATTATATTATGTTATTCACTTCACAAACAATGTTAGGCGAAGCCAAGCATTTCATTGAATCACAGAGATTGGAAATAGACCCTAAGTTGAGACAGCCAAACCATCCAACTGATCCAAGTTAACGAAACATCGTGCAACAGTACGGAGTGAGGCTGATGTGAGAAGTCTGTGCGAAGTGGGAAGTTATAAGTAAACATTCTGCTCTAAATGGCTTAAGACACACACAAAAAAAGTTGTGCGCTGTCTGCAGATTTACAGAGCTGGATGGTAACGCATTTATTTGGATTGATAATGCATCGTGCAAACTACCCCTTCACTCGCCATTTTGAAAACAAACGAAATTATTGAACATTTATATCAAATTGTGAACTTTAGCAACATAATGTTTTGTGCTTAACATTTTTATGGCAAGTTGTCACGTTTGACTTGCTGCAAATACCAATAAATTGCTGGAAAAGTTGAATCCAGATTTTTTCATAATTTTGTGCGAACTTAAATGGGTGCGAACTCTACTGGGATATTACTGTAGATGTTTTCTGTTGAGTAGGTTTCAAAGATCTGCTTTATTGTTGTTCAACAAAATTCTTCCCCTTTCTGCCTCTAGGGCTTCACCTAAAAAAGAAGATAAAATAGTAAGTACTTTTTTCACAACTGTGATTTAGATCTACTGTAAGACATAGACTGACAACTTTTTTATCATTAAAATTACTGAAGTAAAAAGAGTGAAGAAATAGTTTCCTAATAATTGGAATAAACGAACAAGCTGCAAACCATAACCTTTCAAAATAGTGAACGTCACAGCGAGTCGTTTTTTCCACCGACAAAACCACCCTTAAGTGGCCTTAAAGTTTACGTGTCCAGTGGTTTCTGCAATTTCGTTTCTTTGTGCATAGGAATTGGACCATTAACTTGGCAAATACGCTTGAACCAATCAAAAAAGCCTTTTCCACCTCATCTTTCCCTCATTTTTACATTTTACCCCACTACCACAAGCTTCTGCAGCACATATACTGGTAGCCTCGTTTTTCAACAATCCTTGCAGACTCTTAATTCCGAGTCTTTCAGCTGCTTCACACTGACTCAAGAAGGACAAAGTTTTATAGCAATCAAGCAACTCAAGTTCTTTTGCTGTTGTTCCATCCTGTCTTGATCTCTTCATTCTGCATTGTATGGGGAACAAGCAAGACGCTACAGCTGAAGTAAGAAGACTGGTGTAAACTGCAACGCTTTCACTGCAATGACTGATGCTAAAAAGTAGTCCATTATACATAGCCTATTTAATCATATTGTCTCATTGTACTGTAATAGGCCATTTATTTGTCCACAGTAAAAACAGTTTGCCTGCACGGGGAATCAGAAGTAGATAGATTAAGTAGATTTTTCATAATGGGAAATTGCTATATTTTTCGGACCATAAGACTCACTTAAAATCCTTTAATTTTCTCAAAAATTGGAAGTGCGCCTTATAATGCAGTGCGCCTAATTTATGAATCTGGTCGTGTTTTCTCATCCTGAACCAATTTTATGTGGTAAACGATGCTATGTATTTAATTGCTAGTTACGATTTTTTGTAAACAAACCATTGTGTTGCATAATAAACCAACAACAATTGCAATGAGCAGTGTCCGAGAGTAGCTAGCAGATACCACAGATCATAATACTCTGTAGGACTTCTGACTACATTGCCACTTGCACACCAAATCAAACACACGCACGCACAACTTTTATGTTATTCTATTCGTATCTAGCGGATTAGGAATGTGTGACAGATTAAACTCCATCGTATGTAGTAATAGATTAAACCCCCAGTGGCAACTCATGCATTCGGGCGACTCGACACTCTGGAGTGATTGTGAAAGAGTTGAATAGTCTGACTTACCTAAGTTTTGCTTCGTTTCATGCGCCTTATAATCCGGTGCACCTTATATATGAAAACAAAACAGCTAACAATCAATTTTTGATACTGTGCCTTGTATATAATCCGTGCGCCTTATGGTCCCGAAAATATGGTATCAAGCACATTGGGTTCCTAGTGACTTAGATGCAATAAGTGGTTGGTTGTAACTACTGAGGATGCATTAAACGGTACATGCCAGGCTTGGCCAAACTGTGGATCGCGAGCCACATGGGGCTCTTCGACCCTTTGTATGCGGCTCTTTGAGCTTTCCAAAAAGTTATTTGTATATTTGTTTTTTTTGTTTATGTTGCAAAATGTTGAAATGTTGTAAAACGGTACTGTGGTAGCTAGTGTGCCGTACAGTATTACTTTGGCAAGTTGTTCCAAAAATAATTATGATGGCGCAGAAGTGTAGATTGCAAATAAATTCGTGTCTTTAGATTTTTATGTTGCGGCTCTTTGTAACTTGGGTTTTACGATATGTGGCTCATACATAGAGCAGGTTTGGCCTACCCTGGTATGTATCTTTAATTGTCCCACTTTTTCAGCAAATGTATCATTCTTCTCATAGCTTTTTACCAAACAAACAACCATATGTGGTTTTTGTTTCAGGATTAAAGGGCTATTGCTTTTGGCTTCATATGTCATCACTCTTTGAATTTATTAGCCACAGATAGCTTGTGAACTAGGCCTGTCCAGTGCTCTTGCAAGATCACTGAATATCTGTGTTGCAGTCAATTTGAGTGGGAAGCCAACAACGAAGAGAAATTATGGAGTAGTAATTGCTTCAAATGTCTGCCTAAAGTTATAGCACTATTTCAGCTTCCATGGTCACTCATTTCTAACACACAGTTCTCAGCAGTACCATTAGATTTTACACACAGTGTACTTGTCTAAGACAATAATACATTTGTATTGCTATTGCAAGGCTCATTAAGCAAACTAGGTTGTTACAAACTGGATTTAAACTGTCTAATTTGAAACAGGCAAAACAGCTTTTAGTGTGATGTAGTGCTCATTAAAGAGTATCTATGTTTTTTTCAGTTGTAATTTTTTTTCATGAAAAGTGTGCATGGTCTATAATTACAAACATGTCTTATACTGAAATGTTTGATATGATCCTGTAATGTTATACCATTCACAGTTCTAAAATTAGGAACTGTTATGTGAATTCTGCAAATTTTCGTAATAGCACTGATTCCACTTCAAATTTTGTAGGTGGTACTAACGTAAACAACAGTGTTGAAGTTCGCACCACTCACTTCCATGTCAACAAAACAATAGAATTTTGCCAAAATAAATACACCAATTGCTTCTATAAACAGTACTGTATAATTGTTACAAGCTCTTACATTTGTGTTCATAAAAATAAACCATCGTTTTGAGAAATGCCTGTGCAAATGTTGATTTAACAGATTCCAGTGTGTTACTAGTGAAAAATCACCATGTGTGTGCATTAAAAGTGTTGCTTGTGGTTTACACTACTTGCAAGATACATGCTACTTTCAGCTGATTTTCGTGGGTTTGTTGGCAATCTTTATTTTGCTTATCAGATTCAAGTAATAGCAGTTCTTGAATATATTGAAAGAGTGAAATACCTTTGTAAAAATAATATCTTAAGTGTAGTTCTCTAGTCCTGTGGGATTTTGCAACATTTATTTTTCTTCACACCTGTTATAATGGAAGCTGCATTGCATGATCCTAAGAGTGAAACCACCAAGGCAAGCAGTCTAAGCTGCCCTGCATGCAGGCAGCCATCATCATCATCATCATCAAACAATGCATCTGCTATAGACATAGACGTTGAAGACAACAGTGTTGTTGTGACTGCTAGTTTGAATTCTAACATCATTAATGGCATGAACAAGCCTTCAACAAAATGGATTCGTCTGAATGTTGGAGGCCAATATTTTGTTACTACAACAACAACCCTCAGCAAGTATACCAAGTCATTTTTGTATCGACTATGTCAAGAACATCCAGAACTTAACTCTGATAAGGTAATGCTGTCTTTCTGTTGTTGCTTGCACAGTGCTATTGGTTCTTAACCAATATAAGCCAGAATGCTTATGTCTGCAAGTGAAGCTTCTGGGTTTTAAATAGACCTCGACTGATGTATTGGCATGCTGATATATATCGGCTGATATGATGATGTTGCAGATGTATTGTATCGGCAAAATTCTGCTGATAAATATAGGCAATATTTGTTAATAATGGTGTTAGGCTGTTGCTCTGCATGGAGTGTTCGGAAACCCAAGTTGCTAGTTTGTCTCTGACCCTGTTTGATTAACGCAAATGCTCTGTCATGCTCCAAGTGCACGGAGCCTTCATGCATATCAGACCACTGTGCAATAATCTCGACAAAACGCTCTATCACATAACATTTGCTTGTAGGTTTTGGCGCAGTAAGCAGGTGATTGTCTCTGAACAAACTAGGTTATGTGCTTTGTGTTGGTTGGCTGTTTTACCAAGATCTTTCCAGGCTAGACAGTCTTGCGTTCACCGTGCATCAAAAAAGTGCATATGTGACAGCAAGCAGGAACCAGGTTTGCAAAGAATTCGATACTGTATGGTTCTTCATCGCAGTAAAGTAATGGTTTTAATGCGTTGCACATTGTTTTTTACTTATGATATCTGAGCATAGGCACAGACGTCTACACAGGGAGTAGGCCCACTTATACGCAACACAAGTTTTCCTGTCCCTGTTTGTGCATTTTTTTATTTAGAGTTAGACTATTGTGAGTCCTAGAAATTGCTATGGACTGCAGTAGACACGACAGATGAAACCATCCTATTAGAGTACATTTGACCTTTTAGTCAAACACTGCTGGTTGAAATGGTCATGTGACAAGTGCAATACGTAAAGAGACAAGGGTTTAAGTTTAGCCTACAGTTCACACAATGCAAGTAAGAAGCTGCTAACAACTTGGCAGCACTGAAAGCATGACGTTACTTATCTATCAGACTTAGCCATTTACAGACATCCTAGTCAACTGGGACAGTCATGCTGTCCAAGCTTGTCACGTCACCTGTTCATCCAATCATGTTCAGCTGGTGGCAAAATAGCTCCAGGAGGGCATATTTTGCCTCATGAAATAATTGTAACATGTGTGATTATTTTTTTTGTTTATGTGGCCTGAAGAAAAAAATGCATTGTAATGCTTTTCAGCTTTAGTTTGAAAATGTTTGGGTGCAAGCAAAATAGCTCCAGGAGTGTTTATTTTGTCTCATGAGGCAAACTAGATACTGCTTGAGGCATACAAAAAATATCAGCATCGGTTATCGGCAATGAAAAAAGAAAAACACCGGTATTGGCCCAAAAAACCTTAACGGTTGAGCTCTAGTTTTTAATGATAACCATTTTTCCCCTTTATTTCATTCTGAACAAGTGTGGATGATGGATTTGATGTTTTTCAAATTATGCCAATTTTGTAAATTTGCAATAACAATTGAATTATAAACATTTCTCAGAAAATTCTTCATGATGCATGTTCTTGAATTTTCAGACTTAGGTACGATATATTCATACTTTGAAAACAGCCTAAATCTAGCAGTTTTTGGTTGCCTTACCAACGGGTCATTCTTTGCCAAATAGCACAAAAAATGTCACCATTAGCCACAGATATTGATGAAAATCTTTCAGCAAATAAAGCAGATCATTCTGAGCAAAATGACATCAATTTGAACAAAATCGGGTCAGCGGTTCCGAAGATATAACATTTTTTGAAACCTTGACATTTGTCTTCAAAGTTTAATAAAATCTTCATTTTTTTAGTTAGGAAACTCAAATTTGGTTGATAGGTGGTCAAGGTTCAATTATTTGTAATTTCCAACTCATACTCACTTTGGTCATGGTTGAGTGATTTTAGAGGTCTAACTGTGAACATACCTTTTTAAAATCACTCAGTGACCTAACTTTGGGGCTTGATTCCGAAAAAGGTTATCTCTCAATTTTTTCAAGTAAGGTATCATTTGAAAGCTCTTTCCAATGATGATGAAACATGTTTGTGGTTTTGGTTATAGTATTGAAGAGAATGTATGTGGTACTTGAAAAACAGGTATTTTAAAGAAATACATGTTGTTTTTCAAGTACCACATGTGGATACATGCAAAAACTATAAAGGTGTGCTTCTAAAAGTTGTTATTTGTATTGGTTTTATTTCAACATAGATGTTAGGTTATGAGCATTTTGCTGATTTGCACCGTTATGGCAAAATAGTGAAGCTGCTTCATGGTTATTGTTCTTCTCTCAACAGTCAAATCCTTCACCATTCTAAAAACATGAAATAAATAAAGCGAACATGCCACACTCACCCATTCCAATTTTATGTATTTATTTGGAAAGCTCACTAGTGCTTACGGCACCAGAGTTATGCCCACGCAAAGCCACATGTGAACAGGCTGTTTTTGCACGAACCACTTAAATTAACCTGGCACTGAAAGTGTTAAGGGTAATGAAATCTTCATAATCTCTTGGTTTTGTAGTGCATAAAATTAAATACGAAGAGTTCAACGTACCTTTATTACAGCATGCTTTCATTCAAAAACAGTAGGTTACAATGATCACTTCAGTTCAAGCAGTTTTGAGTAGGTCGTCAGTATTCTTTTCCAGACTAGCAGAGGTTGGTGAATTTTTTGAACACCATGCTCTCGCCACAAAATTAAACAAGCCTTTCCTCTGCCTGCATCGGAGTATTGCCTGTTCTGGACGATAAAAACAATACTGGGAAGAGAATATCTGTCTTTCACAGTGGGCCAATCCCACAACAAGTGACTTGCATTTGTTGTACTCTCAATTTTGTGCAAGAAGATTTTTTGAGGAGGTGGCTGCAAGTCTGCCATGCATAGCACGGTTTGAATAAAACGCTGAGTTTGTCACTTTAATGGCACCATCGTGGTAGTGTAGCGGATGCATTTACGTCTGCTGTGTGAATAGTTTTCGGCTTGACTCTCATCTTGGTGCTTTTCGTTTTGGTAATAATGTTTGCACTTTTCATGTGACCACTTTTTTACTTTTTTCAAGTTTTCAAACTCTGTGTTCACATTTATGGTTTAGGGTTCAATGGTAAGTTTAGGTTTCTAAGGTCTATGGTTTAGGTTTAGTATGTTTCTACCAAGCCTAGTGCACTCCACTGCACACTCATTGTGCACTACTATCGCGTTACAAGTGGCGGTTGAATAATTTTTCAAATATGAAGGCCCGGTGGCAGACCTGTAGCCACTGCCAATTTAAGTTGTTCCCAATAGCAGACTTAAGGCTTGGTCCAAAAACAGTATAACTTTTCCAATATTTGCTCCTCACTGATTTTTATGTCTTCTGTTCCCCGTATTTCCCAGATAGCAACTTTGTGTTACCAAGTCGAAAGATATTGTCAAAGATTTCATTTAGATTTTTTCATTCATTTATTTACGCACCTGCTTTCCTCTCAAGAATGTCATGGGGTGGTAGCCCTAGGAGGACTTGAAATACCTCATGGTTTTCGGCAATGGTTCTGCAGCAAAATGAGTATATTTGAGATCAGTTGCTTTTTTGCTGAGACATTTCGGTCATCAGTCTAAAATACCTTAAAACTTTCTGTAATTTTAGGAAATTTTTGTGTGATTGAAAAACGCATTATGACCGAGTTGACTAAAAAAAACAGAAAAACGAGTTATTTGTTAAAGCTCCATTTTATTTTGAGGAAAATGCAAATATATTCACAAGGATTTCAAAATTTGTTTGCAGGATGAAACTGGAGCGTATTTGATTGACCGGGACCCTACATACTTTGGACCAATTTTGAACTATCTTCGACATGGAAAACTGGTAATCAACAAAGATTTAGCAGAAGAAGGTAGTGTTTCCACATTTTGCTAAACTAGTTTTGAGAAAAAATAAAACATTACAGTGATTTTTCCACCCCAGTGAAGGGGTAACAAACAGTGCTGGAGTTTCATGACTTGCCTCCATTTTAAAAGGAGTCATGAGATTTGTAGTGAGACATGGTCTCAAATTGTGCAGGTCTCAGTCATTTTAGACCTCCAGTATTTTAGAACTGAGATTTTGCTCAAAAGATCATGTTGACGCATGGCTTGTAAAACTGATATATTATTTAATACATTAATGCAATACTCTGTTAGTGTCCCATCTTCAAGAATTAGGTAAATCACACAAAGATTTGTAGTAGTGAAAATGAAAGCAGATACCAATTTTCAGAAAAAATAGGGTTCAGATTTCATTTTGATCTCATACTCCTGACCAGGTTTTAACTTTCTTTCCATTAATGCAGGGTCTCCAAACTATGGCCCGTGGGCCAAATCCGGCCCGAGAAGGCATTTTGTCAATAATGAAATCATAATGTACTTACGAAAAATTGTTGATTTGGTAGAACTGTAACATATCCCGAAACAATCACATTACGTAAAATGTCCATGCCCTCGGAATGTTGTGTAATAGCTTATGTGGCCCTTGGATGGAAAAGTTTAGAGACCCCTGCATTAACTCTTTGGGAGCTGGGGTACGATGTATTCGTACTTTGAAATCGGCCTAAAACCAGCAGTTGTCAGTTGCCTTACCAATGCCCTAGCTCAGGGGTCGGGAACCTTTTTGGCTAAGGTAGCCATAAAATGTACATATTTGTAATTGTATTTCCGTAAGATCCATAAATAAATTTCAACACTTGATACAACTAACTTGCTAATGTGTGCATTTTTAAGCAAAATCAAAAATTTTGAAAAATGGTAAATGTTTGAATTTTCTCTTTAATGACATGTTTCTTACTGTTAATGCGACTTCTGGTGTTGCATAGTGTTGCTGATGGCTTTGTAATCTGGTAGATACTTGGTGGGGTTAAGCTTCATACAGTTGTTGAGGCTTCCATCCGTTAACACTTTGAGAACCGACGTACGATATATTCGTACTTCGATTTCGGCCTAAAAACAGCAGTTTTTGGTTGCCTTACCAACGCCATAGCTCCTCCGCCAATTGCGCTAAAGAGCTGTTCAAGGGCTCAAACGGATTGGACAGTCTAGTAGATTCCACTCGAAAAAAATTTTTTGGTTGGGGGTGTGTATTTTTTGTGGCTGACGTCATAAGTGAAGTAGTTTTTGGGCCATTTTGGCTCATGTTGCCTGGCCTAGGGCCCAACCGCTAGGCCAAAGTATTTCGCTCAAGTTTTCATTGGAAACCAGGCTCGAGTCCGAGTCTTTTGAGCCTTTGATATTTGTTTGGGTTACAGACCTGGTCGAAGCGTCAAAAAACGCGGCAAGTCTTCTGGTCTGCACTCGAAAAAATTTTTTTTCGTGGGGGGCAGGTTTTTTATGAGTGACGTCATAAGTGGAGGACTTTTACCCACCTTGGCCCACTTTGCCTGGCCCTAGGTGCCAACCGTTAGGTGGTAGTTTTTCGCTAAAGTTTTTACTGGAAGCTAGGCTACAATCCGAGTCTTTTGATACTTTGGATGACCTGCTGTTGTTTGGGTTCAAATGTTATGGTGGAAGTTATTGAAAGTATTTGACTAATTAGCTAATTAGACAATTAATTAATTTGTTAATTTTAGATCATAACTTTTGAACCAGAAACGCTAGAAAGTTGATCAAAGGCTCAAAAGACTCGGACCTGAGCCTAGTTTCCAATGAAAACTTCATCGAAACACTTTGGCCTAGCGGTTGGGCCTTAGGCCAGGCAACATGTGCCAAAATGTCCCCAAAACTACTTACCTTATGATGTCAGTCATAAAAAATCTGCACCTCCCAACCAAAAACTTTTTTTCGAGTGCAATCTACTAGACTGGCCGATCCGTTTAAGCCCTTAAACAGCTCTCTAGTGCAATTGGCGGAGGAGCTATGGCGTTGGTAAGGCAACTGAAAACTGCTGTTTTTTAGGCTGAAATCGAAGTACAAATATATCGTATGTCAGCTCTCAAAGTTTTAAGAAGTATGTTGTGGAAACGCATTGTGAAATACTTCGTCTCCAATTTTGTGTGTATGTATTAAGTTGTTTTAAATTTAATTGGTACTGTTTTCATTTATATGGAGAAAGCAAATTTAGTTTTTGTGTTGTGATGGTTTTTGGGGTAATGGTCTCAGTTTTAAAATATTTGCATACTTATCCTGAGAATGTTTTCTGTTAGGGTTTGGTTATTATTATCAAAAAAAGATTGCCAAATGTCAGTTTATGTTTTCCTTTGCACACAAATCAGTTATTCAAATATTATCCCCATGTGGCTATGCTGCATGGTGATTTAATATGGCAAATCGCAAGTTAAACTTCACCAATGATGAATTCTAAGCTCAAGTATTTTTTTTGTTGAGACATTTCGGTTGTTTGTACTGTAATAGTATTAAAAATCATCGTACCAGTATTCACTATGCTACCTTTTCAGACATTTTGACAAAATTGAATTGAATTTTTTCAGTTATTTACAAAAAATTGGTCTATGACTGAAAAATGACCCAGCATGTGAACACTGCTTTGATCAGACCAATGCACTTAACTTTTATCAGAGTATGTTTCTGCAGAAAACAAGTACGAAAATTGTTTTTAGAAAGTTTTTGCTGGCTGCATGAGGCCTGTGGGTCACAATTGAAGAACCACGGAATTAGACCAAGTCCTGAACAGTTTTACAGTTTCAGGTCAAACTGATTTAATCAATAAATCACAATTATGGTACACGAAAAGCGGAAATGCTAAATAGCCTCATAATGAAAATCACGGCCAATGCAAACAATATCAACGACATATTGCAAACATTTCGATAACTCCTGTTATCACCATCAGTGCATTGCAAATTGAAGTGTAGTGATCTTGCTGCAAGTTCTTATGGTCAGTCAGGAGAAAAGCACTGTGAAAAATGAAAAACATGAAGGGCTGTTTCAGTAGTGATCTAGTGGGGCGAAGCATGCATAGTCACATTATTCAGCTGGATATGTGCCAATGGTGATGGCGCGTGATGTCATTGGTGACGTATGAAGCTCTGTTACAAGTTTAAAATGTATAGATGCATCGGTGGGATGGTTGCATTCAGCTTTGGTTTGTGTTCTTGAAGCAGTACGAATTCAAAAATCTGCAGCTGCCAATTGTTGTCACTGCCAATGACCTTGGGGTTGTGGAAGTCAACCTGATAATCTGGGTTGGCTTGCAAGTGTCTGCACACTGAAGAGCTTGGTGATGTTCGATGCTCTTCTATACGATTTATTAAATTGCATTGCATTTGCCTGATGTAGGAGGCACCGCATGAGCACGTAAACCTGTAAACAACAGTATAACGGCCACAATAATCGAAAACATTGTTGTGGCTGTTTTATTTGCAATAAGAATCTACAGTAACTCCGTGTATTGTTTACCAAATAACATTATAATGGTTGAGTAAAGCTTGCCAGTCCTTAACCGAGAACCAGCTCTGAAGCTTTTAAGTATTTTGAAAACAATGCAGTTTCACATTTACTACAGCCTTGTGTCTTATAATACTGCTGAGTTCCTGCTGTATGTTGTTAGATACAGAACTTAAATACGGTAGTTGTAATGAAAAATCACAAATAATTTTATAAAATGTTTTCCGAGCTCATGCGCACATATTTTGTCAGCATTCAATGGGATGAGTGACACATATTGCTGTGATTAGAAGAACATGTTGCTTATATGCAACCAACAGTTTTAATTACACTGTTACTCACTGCTTGCAGATGATGTGATATGGTTTTAGTGTTTTAAACTTGGCACAGCTAATGCTTTACACAATATGTTGCAAGCACCAGTTTTGCTTCAAGTTTAAATATTGATTGATTTCATGTCTAGTGGCTGGTTGCACATGGTGCGATCTGCTTTTATTGGCAGTGCCCATCTCCAGGTAATTGTGTGGTTGTGGTATGACATCTAAAGTGATATGTAGATTATGTCAGCAATGCCCCATTTCAAGGTCTTGCTTTGTACAATTGCTTGCTCTGTATGGTTACGTTACCATTACTGCATGTGCAATACTTTGAATACTTTTTTGCTTTTTGGGATGTTTTCCTGTTTCATGTGGTGTTTGGAGTTTTCAAAGGCTTGAGTTTTTTTGATTTTTTCAAGAGTAGACCAAACCACTAGATCTAATCTTAGCATTTCTAATGTTCTTTGTCAGTACTTTTTACCATTTTTTATGTTCATATTAGCATAAAATATATGCTACGCTATGTTTTCCTGATTAATATAACTCTTTTTCACCATTACCGGCAGGTTAGTGCGGGCCCAGACACCTGGTTACATTAAATACCCTGGGAGAGAAGGAAACACGATACTCTTTTTTTTCAGTCATAGACGGAAATTTTTTTGAAATGACTGAAAAAATAAGTCATTTCGGTCAGAAAATGTGAAAATGTAGGCGAATGAACACTATTATGGCGAGTTTTAATAGAACTGTGAGAAAAATGACTGAAATGTGTCAGCAAAATATGACCGAAATGTCCAGCAAAAAATGACCCAAATATCTCAGCAAAGAAAAACTAGACACGATATTAATGTGATAAAAACAAGTTTATTTGCCATCAATGGTGATGCTATTCTGTGAGTGATCCAGGTTTGAAAAAAATGCAATACAGTATCATGATTTAATCTTGTTTTAACTTGGAAAGCTGTTTGTTATTGTGCTTACACAGGATCTTGTATGCTTATAGTTTGTAGTTACTTGCTTGTTTGTTTTATCTTGTGCATCTTTGTGAGTTTCCTGAATAAACTGAACTGGATGATATGTTAATTGCTAGAACCACATTTCCTCTTGTTTTGCCTGATTGTTTTTGCTGCTTTACAAATCTTCAACTTCTAGGTTGTTGCAAGATTAGCAGACACTTGTGGTCGTGAGCATTGCTAAGGTTTGCTATTCACCTATTCTTCTGGATGCGCTGTTGATTCTCATAATGTTTGTTTACTGGACAGTTGCAATTAGTTTTTACCCCAGTCCAAGTTTGAATGTAAAAAAACGAGAAACGATTTACTTTTTGAGGTGTTTTCATTCTCTAAGGCTGTCAATTGATATATGAAACCAGGTAAATTGATGGACATCGCAATCATATATTTATAAATTTAGCAGGAAGCTTTCCGTTTTTTTAAACATTTGTAGAATTCCATGATCATTGCGACAACTATTCCTTTGTGATAAAATGTCGTAGTAATTACTTTTGTCAAATTTAACCAAGCGCTTAAGAACGGTTGCTGCACGTTTTTTAACCTAAAAAGTACATTTTTAAGGTGTCTTGGAGGAGGCAGAGTTTTACAACATTGCTGACCTCATTCGATTAGTAAAGGAGCGCATCCGAGAACGTGACAGAAATGTTACGCAGGTGAGTAATTAGGTTATGGTTTTTACAATGCGTTACGATTATGGTGATGTTTGGCATGAACGCCATGTAAATCCCTAGCGGACATGATTTAAAATCGTGTCAAAAATCAGCTCATTAACTACAGATCTCCTCGTGGTTGAAAATGTAGTTTATTTGTGCCAGGCTAGTTTGGAGCACTTCATAAAAGAAGTGTTTGGACTTTTGAAAAAATTGTCTCCACTCAGAAGTGTGACATGGTGGTAACACGTTTGGGGAGTGTGTCCCATTTTAGTATAGATTTTAAAATGCAGTCAGCTCAGTGGGCATATCAGTGCTAGTAATTCATGATTTCCAAATGCCTACAAGATCGTAGAAATCGTTTTATAAAAGTGGTAGCGGTCGTTTTCTTAAAGGGGAATTGGTTTTGGACCAAGATATTCAAAAACAGATAAGAGCTTTTTCAAAGCCGAAATTAGGGATCTTGGAGCTTTGACACAGTTCTTTTAGAAAAGGCGTGGAGTCTGCCCAAACGGTTTTTGCGTTGCTATTTCTGCAACAGACAGAATTACCGCTGACATTTTGTGTTCAGTAATTTTATCAAAAGTACGTGAAAAGCCGTTCCGGAGACTTGCATATATATACAGGGGTCACAATCGATAGTTTTGCAACTAAGCGTTCGCTAACGACAAGACCTAAAGCGGTTGTTGTTCGTTTTATGCAGACTGCCGTAACTGGCAGTGTTGAAAGTTAAAAGCGCTAGTCAATGCGCATGCATCAACTAAACAGTCACTTGTCGTTTTTTTTTCTTCGACAAGTCTCATATTTCGGCACGCCTAATTTCGCGCACCATTATTTGTGTGAGGGCGTTTGTTTGCGAATTTGGTGTCGCAACAAGGTACTGTAATTATAGCTAATCTTTCGCAAGAAAGGCCCGGAAACATTGGTACAGGTGCGATGCATCCTGCATTACCGTACAACAACACCTTGCGTATCGCATCGCAAATAGACTGCTCACGTGGTTGTGTTGTCACATAACAACCACTGACATTCGTTTGAGTGTCAACCCACGCCATCTTTGACGCGAGTCATGCAACAAGCATTTCCAGCAAATAAGCTGCCTGTCGAAGCTGAGTAACGAAACATTGTTTTCGTCCTAGTACAGAACGCGTAACATTTTTTTTGCGCGCGATGCTTTGTTATTTTGTGTGTCATTGCAGTAAATGCACCTGTGTCGTTGTGGTCTGCAAGCTTCCGATGTTAATTTTCAGCCTCAGGGGAAGCACGTGTACAGAGTCATGCAGTGCCTGGAAGACGAGCTGACCCACACCGTCTCCTCCATGTCCGACGGCTGGAAGTTCGAACAGGTGCGCACTTGGACGAATTCCGCCGTGCATCACGATGCAGTGGCTCGATACGTCTGCATTGTGAAATCTCGTGTGTCGGTGAATTTCACGTGAAACGTTTTTTTGCACAAGTNTTCTGCGTGCCTACCAAAACCGTATCTGAGCGTGCAGTAGTTAGCATTTTACACATTTCAAAAAGATTTATTAAACCTGCCCTGTGCAATGCATTTGCTTTTCATCGGAAACGGATTTTTGGAAATTTTAAAGGATTTTTGATTTATGAGACAACTCAGCATGCCCCTTTGAAAGCTTCTCCAGCATGATTGTATTTATCTGCTATTTGCACCGTGCGGAAATTACCTGTTGCCTGAGGTTTCTCGGGCTGTACTGCTTTCAGAAAAATTTGCATCTGGCCACTTTGTTCACCTACTACACTGCAGGGAGGGAATCATGCCTTAATTTTCTGCGTAATTCGTGGGGTCTACACTATAGTCGGCTGATGCTCAATAGCTTTTTGTTTCATACGCAATGGGGGACACCACAACAAGAACGCCAGCCCGCAGCTTTTAGAAGTAGCTTTAAAGTATCGCTCGTCAGTGCATTAAAAGCGCCAAGACTTTCTCAACGACTGATAACACGAGTGTTGTAACGATTGGCACCTGACAGTGGTTGTTTCCAGGTCCACAGGTTGGCCGTATTTTCTTATGACGGAAATTAATTACCCGATTTGTATTGAACATAGACCAAAAAATGCTTAACGAAGTTTGCATACACAGCTGGCATGACCTCACTTCACAACTGTCATATATGAAATCATGACCAAAACGATAGTGTTATCACATTTTTGTAAAGCTGTGGACGTTTTGTTTAATTATACAATATTGGTTAAATCATAAGATTGTGTGGGTTCCAACAGAAATATTTTGTTGAAAAAATTTTTGCAATACCACTGACGTTAAGTACTTTTCTGCCCAAATGTTCAACTTGGTTTTTCCACTTACTATCAGATCGATGAAAACACTGAGATATTTGTCGTTATTTACTTGATTAACTTATTGCTTACCAACTGGGATGTGAAATGAAGGCAATTTAGGTCATTTTGAGAAATGCAGTTGCATTGGTGTTTGGAGGATAAGTGACAATTTATTAATTTGCAGCCAAGTTCCAGATTCCTTAGTTGTACAGTACATTTACCAAACTTCACAAATCATTCAGACATAGATGAAACAGAAGCAAAGCTGTGTCATTAGTGAAGAGGTGTGGTTTACTTTACAGCTGGAGGCGGAGGGCAAGTCATGGCTGTTAATTAAAAACAGTACAGGATCTAGGGTGCATCCTTGAGGAACTCCTTGACTAATACTGGTTGTGGAAGATATACTGTGGTTGGCACATACATACTGTTACGTGTTTGGTAAATAACATGCAAAAAGTCATTAGTGACACCCCATATGCGCCACAGTGGTGAAGCTTACCAAGCAAGACCTGGTGATTAGCAGTCTCAAAGGCTTTTTTCAAGTCAAAGATAATGACACAAGTATAGAGGGTTAAAAGATGATCGTATAGTTTTATGAGTGCCAAGACGTTGAGTAGGCGCTACGAAACCATGCTGTTATTGGAAAAAGTACTTCGGTTTTCAATAAAAAGCCGTTCGTTTTGTGGTAAACGAGTTATTCAAAGATCTGGAAAAGTGGGTCAATAACGAAACAGGTCTACAATGTAAAGGGTTGGATTTAGACATACTGATGTGTATTGAAAACCCACCACTTCATTGAGGAAGACCAAATTTATTGGAGAGTGGCGGCCCAAGAAATATAAATTTCGCGTAAAATCTTGTTGCAAAGGCGTGAGTATCGAGTGACAACAGCCTAATTAAGCTTCATGTTGCAACATGCAACAACTTTTTGCGTTTGCCTCTTAATTGTAACTGTTTCCTGGTTCCACACGAGGAAGGAGGCATGTTAGCCCTTCTTGTCTTCGTGTGTGTGGTTGCCCATGCGATTTAACTTTTTCTTTGTGGTAAATTCATGTCGGTTGTAACCCAGAAAGAATTACCAATGAAAACGTGAATAAAGGCTGTCGATTTTTTTCATTCGAAGAGAGACGTTCGTTGCTATGATTTCGATTTTTTAATCTGACATATTTTAATGCTAGACTCATGTCACTAAATGATTCATTGTTGCCTGATAAGGAGGGCGTTTGCTCAATTAAATTTCATATTTTCTGAACTGCTTGAAAGATTGCTTTAAACATGAGTCAACTCCAGCTGTGGCTCTGTAGCATTCAAAGTTGGGAAGTGGTTAATCTTGCACTTTTGCATTTCAGCTGATTAATGTCGGATCGTCCTACGGCTTCGGGAGCGTTGATCAAGCCGAGTTTTTATGCATCGTATCCAAAGAACTTTCCAACAATTACAATGGAGTTAACACGGAGCAAACTAACAAAGCCAAGGTTTGTGCTGTACCACTCGGCTGCCTAGTTCGTATGCGTGAGCAGTGCCTTTTTAAGGTGATCTGAGAGACCGAAACGGCCTCAAATTTTTCCAACGGTCTCTGCAAATGCAGAAGAAACTCGCTTTAATATCCCTGTCAAAATACATAAACTAGTGCTCTCTCTAAGAAAAATTTTCACTGAGCAAATGTTTCTTTAAGTGCGCATGCAATTGCGCAACCGTGCATACACACAGCCAGTGAAGCGTTTCAAGCTTAAGGGCTATGCGATATATGCACGATGGTAAATTTGGAATGTTGCAAGTGCGCGAGAATGCAATTTCACTGCGCAAATGGTCTGGTGGTACTGCGCGGTTGCGCACCTCAGAGGGAAGGGAGCATTGAGGCCTTGCTTTACGTCCATCTTGGTATTCAGATAAAATGGTTGTGGTCTCTCAATATCTTTGCGGTCAGCAAGGTCAAACCTTAAAAAACCTGTGCGCGAGCAAGACTTGCGCAGGTGTGATAGAATCGAAATTTCGACTATCGAGTATTGTTCTTTGGCGTGGTCCAGCGTTGCCTTTATCAAGCTGGCCTTTAGTCACTGTATGTGGCTACCATGCTGATTTTTCCAGGTGGCGCCTGTTTCGCGGTTGCCAGGGTTGGCAACACAGTACTGTGCTGGCCGTACAACACTTAATGTGTTTTGCAGTGAAGAACTTCACGTGGGAAATTTTATTGGGAAAAACCTTGTAGAACAGAATTATTTTCCTTGTGAAAGATGTGCATGCTTTATAAAAAAACTTTTCTACTTTCAATAACTTTAAACAGTTTATCGTTATATTTCCTATCGTCTGCTGAACAAGTCGCTTTCTGTTAAGGCGTTGGTGTGATACAGTGTAGCCTGCTTCTTGATTTGCTGTTTCTGTTCAAATNTAATTTTGCTAAATGTTGCTGTGTATTTTCCACGAAGCTGAAGGGTCATTCTTCTGCGGCGTGAGCCTGCGCAAGAGAAAATAAAATAACCCTGCCGGAAAACCAACTGACTTTGCTCATCACTTCCTTATCTTCTGTCAGACAAGTTAATTATTCAATCCTGCGTTTTATCAAGAGATGTTCNAAAATAACTAATTGATGCACGTGCTGCTTTGTTCATAGGATGTACAACCCGTTTTAGGGTCAATGAAAGCTTGAATCTATCCTAAACAAGAAACAGCAAAATCAGTTTTTTTGTTTTTGTTTAACTCTGGCATATTTGGCGCATGGTTCAGTTACACGTGGCGTATTCGAGAAACCGAAACCGTGTTAACATTTCATGTCTTTCCCACAGATCATGCAAGAGCAGGGTTCGCGATTCATCCCATCCGTCCGAAGATAAGGCTGTTTTAGATGTCCATGCCCTCTCGAACCCATCTGTAATTCTGCTGGACCGACGAGCGACCGTTTACGGCGCTTCAGCGAGAGAGAAGTTAGGTAGTGGAAAATGGTTTTTGCCGGTCTGGTTTGTGGCTATCCTGTTGACTGCTTTAGTGTATTAATCGTGACAGAGACCACGCCTCTCATGGCTGGTTCAAGCTTTCTTTCGTCTTGCAAAAGCACTTTAGCTTTTCCAGGCGACGTTCCTTCGTGATGAAAAGCCGGAAAATCGATTTTTGTACCCTTGGGCTTTTCTTTTTCCATAGCGCTTTACGTCGTTGCAACGTTTCCGATTTTGCGTTCGTGTTTTTGTTGATTGCTTCACACCACGCAATCGAC
>JGI24159J19872_10002590_pt1 | contig 21741 bp, 14 predicted proteins | sample Ectturendosymbi4_FD_19872 | JGI IMG/M metagenome (IMG submission 19872) | reverse complement strand
AAGGTCCGCAACTTAAGTAGAGCGTACGAACCACACGCAAGTTTTTTACACACATGATCTAATTGCTGTTGCCACTTCAATTGGTTATCAAGAAGGATTCCAAGGTATTCAAATTGTTTCACTTCAACAACGCACGTGCGGCGCGGTGAGCGGATCATCAGTGGAACGCGGAGTGGGCGGACAACCCCACAAGACTCTGCATTTTAATTCCAGATACTGGTACACCTCCCCAGGAATGACCTTCCCGAGAAAAGCCTGGGTCCGTCTTGACCGCCTCCGCACCGTTATCGGACGTTTCCGCTCCTGCTTGTACAAATGGGGTATGGCCTCCTCTGCGGTCTGTGAGTGTGGCGTCGACCATGTCGCCCTCGTCGACCATGTCGCCCTCCAAGGTCCAATCCATCGCCCTCCCCATGGACTGCACGGCCTGACGGTTCTGGACGATGAGACAACCGAATGGCTGCTCAACACCTGCCCCGAAATCTAGCGCAGCCAAGCAGTGGATGAAAGAAGAACTCGCTCAAAGGAAAGAAGCTATGATATTTTAGGGCAGAGGTCTCCAAACGACGGCCCGCAGGCCAAATCTGTCCCGCGCAGACGTTTGTCAATAATGAATAATGTTTTTACGAAAAACTTGTTGATTTGGTAGAATGTAANATATCCAGAAGCAATCACATTACGCAAGATGTCTTGCGCTCAGGGCTGGCGCTAGGTGGTTGGGTTCCCCCGANCCTGGACNTTGGGGCCCCTAATATACAATACATAGCATTTAACACATAGTATTTATGTAAANAAAACATCGATTTATTTTAANAAATGCTTATAAAAGCATTTTTACAGCATCAGCTCAACATATAAAGCAGACAGACTTGAGCATTTGCTATGTGTCAACTCAGTCATATCTAACGTTTTAGCAGTTTCACTTTCAATAAATATCATTGCCAGATTTGTTAGTTTTTCATCAGTCCTAGTTGATCTGTGAAACGTTTTGATTAGCCTCAACTTGCTGAAGCTCAGTTCAGCAGTATTGCGTAAAGCAGTGATTGACAAATTTTCGTTAGAGTGGCCCCAAGCCCCCTTTCCATGTTCGTCCGCAGAAATTTTTCCAGGTGGTCAGCGTCGACATTTTCTCATTGAAAATCCTCATTGGAATAGGCCACACTTTGATTTCCAAACTTTTTTCTGAATGTTGGCGAAGGGCCCCCTACGTTGGCCAGTGGGCTTCTTTCAGCTACTTTCCCACCCTCGCTAAAGCCTCAAGCTACGCAACAGGTCTACAACTTAATTTTCCTCAGTAATTTTTTACTAGGCTATACTAAAAATGCTTACAATAAACGTGGATTCAGCAAACGTTACCTGCACAACAGCAAGCTTACCACGGCAAATACTGACAGCGAAGCTACTCACAATGCATTTCGCAATGGTTGGCTTTAGGAACATATGGGTCATGTGAACATCAATGTCTTTGACGTATTAGAAAAATACGAACATTGGAAGAGGAAATGTGTGAAATCAATTATTGGTTCTCTTCAGTTCTGGTGTCTCTGTATGCCGTAGGAAAGCACTCAGTCAACTGTGGGGCGCCCTTTTTTCCCGCCCCCGCCCCCCCGGTCGGGAGGTGCGGGGGCCCTTCCTCCGGCTCTGCCTGCCTTTCATGTTGTGTAAACGTTTGTGGCCCTCAGGCAAAAGCAGTTTCGAGATACCTGTTTTTGGGTAGTGGAAAAGCGAATTTCGTTTCTCTTATCTGAAGGATGCTGCTCGAGAACTCCTGGGTATGACAACGACATCGACTCCGTCGCAACGAGTCGTTAGTCATGCAGGCGAATTGTACAGCGAGAAACGCGCCAATCTTTTCAAACGAATCTTTGCTATTCTCATGCTTATGAGAACGAATCCACATTTGGGCATGAATTGAACTTGGATCAAAGCTGCTTTGATTTGTATAAATGTAATTCTATTTCTAATTTCAGTTCAATTTCTACTTTTCGAAATTCCGCTAATTTTAATTCTAATTTAATTTAGAAAAGCTAAAAAAATTATAGTTGTCCAAGTCTGAATGGAACGCACGTTCACGCAGTTTTTTAGGTTTGCTGCATTGGGTCAATACTTTTGTTATTAATTTCAATTTCGTATATTGTTCATCTAATAAACTTTTCTAATGTACAAAAACTTTCTTCTTATTTCCGCAATGTACAATGTGATGATATGTAGAGTAAGGGTCTTTGTATAGGATGGGTGGACGCTTGAATGGATCTTGCATAGGGCAGGGTTGCCAAGTCTAAAAAGACCTTTCAAGCTAGAAAAATTGCAAAATACCGCTAGAATCCGCTTGGAAAAGAACAATTGTAGAGGCCACTAGAGTTAGACCAAATGTCCGTTAGAATCTAGCCGATTTAGGTCGCCAGACCAATTATTTAGCAGCTATACAGGATTAAAATACTCTAGATCTAGCGGAAAATCCGCTAAATTGGCAGCCCTTGCCCAGGGTGCTTACAGGTCTATCAATAACGTGCTGTTGTCAAGGCCAGCAAGGCGTGACCTCCTTGTTTTTGAACTTCACTTCAATAATTTTAAGGTTACCATTTCTATTATTTTCATTTCTTGATTTTCTGGCCCTGCCGCTTTTAAAGAGTACCTCCATGTCGAAGACTTCACTAAATCATGTTTCGGCCATTCAGTGTAGTTAATTTAGGAACGCTGTCGAAACGCCAGCATTATTGGCGTTAATATACTACTTGACCAATGAAATTTTGATTTTAGGACGCATCACCTTTTTTGACCAAATAGATTCTAGATGGCGCTGAAGACTTTCTGGCATCGGTTCTGTTGTGTCCGTAGAGATTATTTGCGTCTAAATATTCAGTGTACTTTGATTCTTCATTTGGATCAAAGTTTTTCATGTATTTATTATTTGCCTTGGAATATCTTGTTGGAATCATGCTTACACCTCCACGAATGCCTTTTTCATACATCAACAACGTGTCTGGGTCTTTTAACAACTCGAGTTATATTTTGCTTTCTTTCAAACAAGCGTCCCAAGCCAATCCTAGAGCTGTGTAATACCAACAAGGGTCACGCTTCTCGTAATGTTTCATACAAACACTTCTAAAATTCTCAAAAGCGTCTGTTAACAATAAAGCATCCAATTTCATATATAAATCATGATAGTCCCGACATGTTTTACACCCATATATCTCCCAAACTTTTTGAGCGAATTCGTCATCTTCATCTGAATTTTAGAATTGTTCAACTTTGAATAAAATGTTTCTTTTGGTAGAAGTTGTGTTTCAATTAATTTCTCAAAACTATCAAACCAATCGTATGGAAATATGCTTTTACGTAACAAGAGTTCACAGTCATCGCCGAATATTTGTCTTACATGATTAAACGGATTTGGTTTGAGATTGTTTATTAATTTATTAAGACTTGTTGACATAAACCTGAAACTGTAAATAAACCTAATTTTGTATTTGAATTTCTTTTTATCATCATAAATACTTTTAGAGAAAGAAATGTATTTCTCTTAAGTATTTGGTATACAGTCAATATTTTTACCACCACCAGCGGTCAAAGTTTTTTAAAAACAAATGTGAATCGTAACCACAAAAATTATGAAAAATAACGGGTACACATTTTGGTTTTCGAAACAAACTATTCCATTTTTTATGAGCACAACCCCTTTATTTTCCACTAAAATGGTCATGGTCTCTGACTCTTTTATAGCCTTCAATGAAATCTTGACAAATTCAACATTTTGTTGCTTTGTCAAAGTCAATTTTGTCTTCCTCTGTCATTACCATTAGTTTCACTTCAGACGACCAGACTCATCCAATGCTTTTTTTGAACTCGTTTCACAAATATTTCACCAATATTTTCGTCAGCGGTTTGTTTTGTATACAAAATTGGTTTCATTTTCTTTCCGTTACAAACAATGTAATAACAAAAACCACTTGATGAATGGTGTTGATATTGTTTTGTGTAACTTTTATTCTGGGTTATTTTGACAAGTTTGTATTGGTTTTGTGAAAGACTCAAAATTTGTATAAACTGCAGTTAGTACTCTCATGCTATGTTTATGGTTTTCAAATTGTAAAATTGTGTCTGTTTCTGGCATCGTAATTTTAACAGAGTCGTGTTTATTACAATATTTTCGATGTTTGTCCAACACTTCTTTCGTGGTAAAGGGATTGAAACAACTCAAACAGAAAACTTTTTTCCATCGTGACCAGAAATTTGACTACTCAAGAGTCGTGATAAATCGTTGATTAAAACGCAATGCTTATTTTCAAGCAATAAAAGATTTACTTCGTGTTCTCTTTCCAACAACTCGGAAATTCTCAAAGGAAATATATTTTTATTTTCATACCCCAAAACATTCACAGAAATTTCTGGATTTTCTTTTTCAAATTCGTTNATGTATGTCAAGTTTACAGGAAACTCAGTCCCGTCAAAATTCAANCNTTTTGCGTTTTCTTCCAATTGTTTAGTTATTCGGTCTGGCTGAATTTTAAAAGGATTAAAAAATCGTGTTACACACCATTTAAGCTCGGGTTTAGCATCGGTATCAGAGAGCTTATTGATGCANAGTTCTNCGGAAGCTTTCATCTGTGCAAAGTTAAGATACCCCGTCTGAAAAACTTTGCTCAGTTCTGTCAAGTNAGGTGCCAATGTTGACAAATGGAAAGTACCATGCTTAAACTTTTTGTTTTCATAAGTCGCAGTAAAACAACCCACATTGCATCATTTTTATCTTCTGACAGCTGCTTCAGTGCGGCCCAAATGGCCAAAATCTCACTCCTTATTCTCACAGACTGCCTCACTCGACAACCACCTTATTTTGCATGCGCATTGCAACTGCCGACCTTTTTTCCTTGTTGTAGTTTGATTAATCGCCAGGCAAGTCGATCGCAACTGTGAAACAGTAAAACACTTTTGTAATTGCAGTGCTTTTTTGCAAAGTGTTTTCGCAGTTTTGTACGCCGTACTGTACAAATCTGCGGCATTATAGCACGAGGCCGAAGCGAGGTGGTGCCCACGACAATGCACATATACCTAACTTACAATTGCATCCATCTGTTGCAGTAGCCACGTTCAGGAAAACATTCTTTCCTCAATTCGTTTTACTTCAATATAAGGCAAAACTATATCTTGCCTTTCAGAATTTAGGGTGTCATTGCAAAATTTTAGGGTGTCATTTTGACACCCAAAAACGGCTTAAAAACACTGCTTTGATGGACTAACACATTAGTTTGGTGCGCTGTTCATGGAATGCGAAGAATTCTGCGGTTGAACCACATTTCGGCTGCTTTTATGTTTTGCCTGGTCTTTGTTGTTAGTGTCCAGGCTTCACAGCCATACATGAGCACCGAGCGCACGAAACATTACAAATGTCTTGTTTTTAATTGTATGAAAAGTTGTCAATCCCTGAAGATGCTTTTCATGCTTTGGAAACTTCTCTTTGGTAGATTTATGCGTCGTCTTATTTCTTTTCCACACCTTCCATCTGTACTAAGCCAGGAACCTAAATAATTAAGGTGTTGAACTTGCTCAATGTTGACATTATTGACTGTTATGGAAATAGATGGTTCATTTGGTGACCGCTCTGACATTACCATGACTTTTGTCTTGTTAATATTCAATTTGAGACCAAACCTTTCACTTGAAATTTGACCAACATTCAGGAGCATTTGTTGGGCAACATCTGATGATGCCAGATGTACTGTATCGTCAGCATAACGCATATTATGCATGTGTCTGCCATTTACTTGGTTTTCCTCCTCAACCTCCTCCAGTTCCTTCAAAATGAATTCACTGTATAGGTTAAAAAGGTCAGGACTCATAATACAGCCTTGTCTTACACCTCGTTTGATATCAGTCCACTCAATGAGACCTTCCGTGAGTTTGATGGCTGCTATTTGCTCATAATATAAATTACGTATAATTCCGAAGTCCTTGTCATCTATACCAATTCGCTTTAACACTGTAAGTAGATGGGAGTGATGCACTTTATCAAATATTTTTTGATAATTAATAAAGCACAGAATGACATCTTGTTGGTTTTCAATTAACCATTCACAAAGCATACGCAACACAAAAATAGCATTCCTTGTGCCTCTGTCAGGCATAAAACCTCATTGACACGTTGGGATTTGGGTTAGAAGTTTTCTTTCTATGCGCCGAAGTATGATTTTCAGAAACAGTTTTAGAGTATGCGCCATCAAACTGATGGTTCTATAGGTTTTCACAATCCAGAGTGTTAGATTTTTTGGGAATGGCAATAAAAACAGATTTGAGCATTGCAAAGGGTACATGACCAGTTGCATATATTTTTTAAAAGGCTCCATAAGACATCCACACCATCCTCTTGTCAAGCAATTAGCATCTCAACAACCACTTCATCCGGACCTGCCGCTTTCCCACTTCTTTCAATATTGAAGGGCCAGATTCGTACGAGACTGTTTTACCATCATTTTCTTCTCTGTCGCCGTGAAATAAAGAAGCTAAATAATCCACTTAACGTTTTGTTATATCTTCAGGTTCCAACAAGACACGGCCGCTTGATGATCGGATGCCTCTGGATGCTGGCAGTGGTCCTTTTCTGGCTGTTGCGCTAATTTTCTTAAACATTTCTTCAATTTTGATGTCTTTGAATCTTTCAATCTTCTGGCTTTTTTTCGAACCAATGCTCCTTATCGCATTTACAATGCTTTTGGATTTCCTTATGTATTCTTTTGTTNTTTTTTTTCTTGTTCTGATGTAAACTGTCTTCTCTTGTGTAAAAAACTTTTAATTTGTTTCTACTTGGATTCTTTTNGTATAATTTTTTTTGTCAGCTGTAATAATACTCGTTTTCAGATTTGTCCATTAAATTTGGGAATTTTCTTCAATTTGATTTTTTTGAAGATTTTGTCAGGATTTTTGAGAGTATCAAGTAAAAACCTTGGTTTTCGTTTTGGATGCGACATTGTCATAAGACCTGATGGAGACAATACCACATTGTCATAATACCTGGCGCAACACGTACTTAATGCATCAGATAAGGGCGCTGTGTTGATGCAGTTTCCCAATTAATGGTTGTGTGGGGCGCAAAATAGAAGTTCTAGAAACTGAAAATCACAAATTTTAATTTCTGCCAAGCAACCTTTGCGCCCCCGTCAAAGTGGCGCCCATGGCACGAGCCATGCCTGCCATACCCCAGATACGCTACTGACTAGAACACAGTTGCTTTTTCCCTCGACCCGTGTTCTCTTCAGTCATTTGAGTTACTTTTTTCAAACTGTTTCTGAAATTGCGTTACAAAATCACGGTCAATTTTTTTCTTTTAAGCATTCTGAAAACAACCACCGTTTTATCTGATATAAGCAAACACTGATTGTGTGTCTTTTTAACTGTTTTCGTAATTTTAACAAAAGCATAATACAAAGCTGAAAAGCTGTGTAAGAAACTCTTTCGTTTCAGTGAACTATCCCTGGGTGTCTAATTGCAAACCCAAATCCTCGTGTATTTCTGAGCATGCCATTGAGCATTACGGGATTCTACCTGCAAGTGCAACCCTAAAACAATCCCGTTAAAGCGATGTTAAATAAATTCTAGCCTAGCTAGAGAGTGATTATGCAAAACGTTCGATCACAAATTAAAATTTTTGAGTTTCCTTAAGTTAATTCAAAACAAAGTCATCCGATGATTCCAATATTGAACTGAGCCCCTTGTCACAGGATTCCTCCAAAATAGTTTATTTTAATTTTTATTTGAGTGTTTGTTGTGAATTGCTTCAATAATTTTAGCAAACCGTACGCAAGGTAGCAGCAAAGAAACAAAATCCGGAAACATAAACGCAAGGTTTTAAAACATTGTTTGCAAAAGGATGTGGAACAAGTATTTTGCTGAACGCCCTCGTAAGTTTGAACATTATTGTGGTTCACTTTCAAACATCATTTTGTTACTCCCATTTTCTAGGTAGGAGGATGTTTTTTTTTCTTTCCTCGCATAGATAGCAAGCTCAACTGAGAAATTTTCGCTTAGATTCTCAAATATTTATAATATATTCTATTAAAGGTATTGAGTAATTGCAGTGCACAAAATTACATCAATCGATTTATCTACTATATTAACCTATCAGTGGTCGTTACGAAAATACTTAAACAACTTTTTTCACAATCTCATTACTTTGTTCACGTTCAAAATATGACGGATTAAATATGCACCATGTTTCAACATTTTCTTTTTTGACACTGCACAGTTGACTTCGGTTGCATGAAACGNAACAACAGGTCAACAATAAACAAAACNTTTGAGTAACTGTCGGAACGACTCCCAACTTTAAAGAAACTTCGCCAAATCATGCCCCATATCCTATTCAGGGCTTATGAGAGGGGGTCCAGCAGGAATATTGTTCCGTGGCCCGACAGCTACGGAGGGGCCTGAGACTGAAAGAAACATTTGAGCGTTTGTTACTAACAAACTCGGAATAATGTAACGAAATTGATCCCGGTGATAAAACTGGTTTGGCCTAAAGGGCTTGGTAGGGTAGTGCGGTGTATTTTAATGTGAATTGCTGGCAGTGCATTTTCCTGATATGGTGCATTTACATTTAATAGCAATACTTACTTTTGTTGAACTTGAATATTTGCCTAATTTGCCGAATTTAAGATACAATAAAATCTAATCTAACAACAGTAACCCTCGAATGTTGCGCGTATGTGTAAGATAACTAAAAAGTTTAAAATTAACAAGTGCAGGACGCAAGTGCTTATAGGGAACCGCGAAGGTTTGCTGTGCATTTCGCTGATTGTTAACCTGAGCGCCGCAAACAGATACAAGCTCTTATCGAATGAGATTTTAGGATTATCGGGCATACCCAGAAATCTGAAGATTCCGAAACCATACATGAGAAACTAACCACTTACAGTATTTCAACAGAATGCTTTAAAGCAGTGGTCCCCATCCTGTGGCCTGTGTGGCTATTTATTGTGGCTCACGGTCAAATATAGAAGCAATAGTCGGTTGACAAAATATTTTGTTCTGTCCCTTCGTTCTTGTCATAAGTAAGTTCATTCCAAGGATACAGTTACTCAACGAGGTCGCAGTCTCATCTCACTAGCAGCGTTTTATTCAACTTCGATCGACTCCATTCATTTTGAGACTGCGGCATTTTTTTCCAATTTCTTCTTCCTTGATAAGATTTTACTATGAACATTTAAAAGTCATGTTTAAAAAACGGTAATAATGTCACATTACTTGAATAGCGGTATGTTTTAACATAATGTTTCATATACTCAATAAACGAGCACTTCTTGTTGAAGTTTGATGCACATTAATTAGCCTCAATTTTTATTTCAAAAAAATTTTGCAAGTCTTAGGGGTCCCAAATGGGTTTTGTTCCGCCTCAAAAGATTTCTCTTGGAGGCCTTGCTCCTGTTACAAAGATGGCCAAACCTGCTGCTTGTATGAGCCGCATCGCAAAACCCAAGTTACAAAGAGCCGCAACATAAAAATGTGAAAACACGAATTTATTTGCAATCTACGCTTCTGTGGCATCATAGTTCTTTTTGCAACGACTTGGAAAAGTAATACTGCACGGCACGCTAGTTACCACAGTACCCTTTTACAATATTTTTACACTTTGCAATAGAAATAAAAAACAAATATATAATTTTTCGGAAAGCTGAAAGAGCGGCATGCAAAGGTTCGACGAGCCGCAGTTTTGCCACCCCTGTTCTATTATTTCCCAGCTGAGGAGTGAGACTTGCAGATTATCTTCTTTGTATCCTTCCTTGATAGACTTGATAGCTGAGATTATTGAACGAGAATGGGAGTGTGTCGTGCTGGAGCCGGTTATGTTCAGTAAGGTGGAGTTGGCAATAGATACAGTAATACTTGTGAAAAGCTTGCACGTGTTTGCACAATTTTCAGCGTTAAACACATTTCACTTATTTGAAAGCGCATAGGGAAGGTCAACAGCAACTATCCTTTGCTTCCAAAAGTATTTATCACCCGTTGATGGAACATAATAAGCACCCTCTTCTTAACTCGCAGCTCCGGTAAAGTTAGTGTGGGGAAATAAATTTTACTAGGTTTGCAAAGCACCCCATAAAATGCATTTGTTCTTCTACGGAGTTAATCAAGATCGTGGCGACCACGCGATGGCAGTGTCGAGGTTAGTAGAATCCTGTCAAGACTTTGAAGCAGCAAACGATTTAGAATTTTGTTCAGGGGAAAGAAGTATGCTTGGATATACAGTAATGTTTTTTCTGCCTTACCTCTCCACACTTTGGCGTTTCACCCAGTTCCAGAATACAAAGAGGACGAAGAAGAAGAATGGCGGTTGTTCAATTCAATTGTTATACTTTACTTGGGGCTGTGACCATGACGTCACTACTCCAACATTCAAAAACAGAATAATGAGCCCATATGTAGCTTTAAAAAAAAATTGCAACAACTCGGCGATACTTTCAGAAATTATTTGGGAAATAAAATAGAGTAAGATTGAGTACAGCCTTTGTATAATATACTAGTTGCAAAAAATTCAAAGGTGCGCGGTATGTTTCGTAAAGATGCCACCTTTGCCTCACAAAAAAGAAACAGATGAAGCTTGACGACCCATTCCAAAGTTTCAAAAGGTTAATCGAAATTATGTCAACAGGCAAGCACGAAGCGACGCAGTCAAACTTTACCCAAATTTATGCAAAATATTTCATACATTCATTTTTATACCCGTGTTTCCCCGAGAAAGATCGCGGAGCCATCAGCCCCAGGAAGACTTAAAACACCCCCCAGGGTTGCGGGGTTAACACCCCAGGGTTAAGACTCGAAACACCCCGGGGTTATCAGCAAACTCTGATAGTTCTGCTGGCTCCACACTAAGATGGGACAAAGCAAGGTCGGAGATGTAATCGCTCCACCTGGTATTTGTTCAACCTCTGGGCTGCTTTCTCGTGGATGTAGCCAACATAACTCGCATCGCCAATCGTTCCTAGAATATTTTGGTTGCACGGCTAAACCAAAGTAAATGGTATCTCTTTATTCGGAAAAGTGGTTCGACATTCAGGTTTTACGAATTCCACAGTAGCGCACTCTGTCGTGAAGTGTCATGCCGTGCACTCTTCACACATATCCTACTTCTGCCGCTTGTACTTGTGATAGCACCCTTTCAGTCATCCCCAAGATTCACGACCATGAGTGAGGATCGGAACAAAGACCGATTTGAAAACCAACAGTTTTTCGGTATTTGAAAACTCACGTTTTGTGACCACAAAGCTGATAAAACTCACGCAGAACTGCGTTTGCATTACCAATCTTCCAAGCAATTACCTTATCCTGTCACTCGTGAATAGCACCACAACTTATTTGAACTTCTCCACCTGCTGCATCGATTTGCTGCTTACTTTCAGATTCCACCAGCGTGGAGTTCTGAAGAGACGTAATAGATCCTTTTTAGTGGTATATTTCATTTCGACTTGTTCGCAGAGCTGCAAACCGATGAAGTACATGTTGAAGACCCGGTTCAGAAGTGCTAACAGTACCAAATTGTCCGCAAAAGCAAAAAGGTGGCCTTGCAACGTCCAGCAGTGACGCATCGGTCGACTGAGTTGTGGCTGTCTGTCCAATTAATTTAGAGTATGAAGAAGAGTGGCGACAGCACACATCCTTGTCGGAGTCCAACACCAACAGTGAATAGTTGTGATTTAATCAGAGTTGCGGAGTTGCAAGGAGTAGGAGAATTTTGGGTGGAGTCGGATTCCAAAGAACTGTAGATGTCGGTGTAGGAGTCGGATTTTGTCCGACTCCGACTCCGGAAATCCAATTGGATCATTTTTTACATTACACTCCTAATTTGGGAATTTCTGCTGAAACTTATGTTGAAACAGAGAATTCTTGCTGTGCACCACGATTTCCATTGATTGCTAGTTGCTGCAAAATTTTTGACAGTCAAACTTCATTCAATTTATACTAAGGAGTCGGGAATTTTGGAAGGTCGAACATTTTACCTCCGACTCCGCAACCGTGGATTCAACAGCGCCCACGGGGACACAAGATTTTGAGCAGGAGTAGACAGTCACTAATACCGCAATCCGGCAACTCTTTCCAAAGCACTTCGNAAAGAATCCGGTTTTATGCATTCACGATTTGAATAACAGATACAGCTGCGTTACTGCTACGCCNTACACCACNGGACCGAGCATTCAGGCTGAATCGTCGCAGTATGCGTTTTTAAGTATGTTTTGTCATCTTAACAACAACTACCATTGAAATAGCTCTTTTTTGGATTTAAGCAAATAAATTTCCGGATAGGTCGATCGAGTTTGTGCTTCCTGAGCGTTCCTTGATTTATTATTACAAATAGCGTGGTTATTGTGGACAAAACTGTTGCGTTATGTTCATCGCTAGACTTTCAGAATGTGCTTCTTCACTACAGCGTAAAAAAGTAATTTCAGCAGCAGTGGTGTAGCGAAGCTAAGTGCCGCCCGTGCCGACCATAAACGAGCCGCCCTTTCCACCCCTTAAATTGACAAGAATTTAAAGTGAAAGAAGATTATGTTTCGTGCTTATCTAAAGATATAAAGATTGCTAAAGCATCTTGAAGATCACAGTGAAACACCCAGAAACTGAAATGAGTCTTGTTTTTCATTGTCGATAATGAGTCTTGCTTTTTTCTGCTTGTCGCCACCCTCCTCATCATTACTTTTCCTTTTTTTCCTTTTTTATATATGCATTTATGGACCTAACATGTTTCATCAAATGTTCTTCCCTGTTGGCTTTCAGACTCCGGTAAGCCCACCCCTTGGCTTTTTAACTGACGAATACTTTATATATCGTGACACTTGGGTTATGCAATATTACGGCAAAGCTACCTAGTGAAGTCCTCTGCTCGTGGCCCCAAGAGAACCAATCCATGCCCCCCAAGGAGGGCCGAGGGCCCCGTTTGAGAAACCCACGCCGCTTCTGAAAGTGCAAACTGACTAGATATGCTAAAAATTTGGGTGTGGGGCCTAGGCCCCTGACCTCCTTGGCTACGCCTATGATCATATCTAAACATATTGTTTGCCCTTGCGTTAGTTTTTCAGACTAAGGTTCCTGCCTCGAATTCATCAAAATGAGGGCAACACCTTTTCTAAGCTTTTCTTCTTCATATGACTTGTTCTATGACTGCTGTTAGGTATACCGTTGAACAGTGTTATGTATAGGCTACCGTTGAACAAAGGAGACATCTACGAAATTCACGCTGCCNTTCGGCTGGNTCTGATTCACTGTAGCTGCAGTTCAAACCTATAATCTGAGCTCAAGTTACCCACGCAAGCACACCAACTNCACTATCTCGCTTCAAGAACGTCATATTCCGACACCATTACGTCATGCAGAAAAACAGCAGTTGTATTGAAACTGAACAAAGTTACATTTGCAGAATTATTCGCTTCAATCACCAAAATTTATTGTTGATAAGCCCACCTAAAGACTATAGACTACAGCTTATAGTACTTATTGAAAATATCCAAATGAACATTAAAAAATAGCACGAGATGTTACTCGAAATGCATTTACATAATTTTGGTGACAGCAATTTGCGGCAATCCAACGCCTGAAATAAGCTTTTTGCCCGGGAAGTTTAGGTGAACGCTCTTGCCCAAGGAGCGCTACGGTGGTTCACACCGCGGCCGCGAATTATATCACACAACCTTCCGATTGAGAGGCGGACACTCAACCACTGAGCTATCGCTGCCCCAACGAAAAGTTCGTCGCCAATGCCTAGGTGTCAGGTTATGTTATGATGTCAGGTGATGTTGGGACGTTGCTAAGAAACCAACGTAGGAGAAAATGGATTTAAGCTACCCTTGACTATTTACCGTGATTTCATGAACGACCTTTTTTGCAAGATTTTGAAAGGAAGGGCAACATAACCGCAAACCAACCGGAACAGTAATGCTTGCTAGTATGCGGTCAAATGTCATCTCTTTCCTTTGTCCAAAGGACTTTTGACTGGGATGGGGGAAATAACTTTGACTGGAGAGGAAGGCGTGTGGACTAAGGCACAATTGCTCCCCAAGTAAGTGTGTTAAAAAAACCCTGGTTTGAAGAAAAACACTGGGGTCCTTTAGCACATTGGATTTGACCCAGGTTTTTGAGTACACATTTCATCAATTTGCTTATTTCACAGCCACATGACTTGTTGTTTAGGCTAGCCTACCAGTCTAGGTCTTCTAAACACAAAAACTGAAGAGTTGGAACTTTAAAAAAATAAGAAAGAAGAGTTAGAACCTTTAAACCCCTTTACAAAAATTAATTTTTTATCCACAAAGTGCCGCCCCCAGAAGGTGCCGCCCGAGGCTCTGCCCCCAGGAACCCCTTGCTACGTCACAGTTCAGCAGCCTTCTTTGTCGAAAGGGTCGGTGAATAATAAAAGTACATATGAACAAACCCAGCAAACCGGGCGGACAGGTATAGGTGTCGATGATGTGCAATAAACTGATCAAGACAATAATTCAGACGACTGCGGTTTTGCAAAGATGAAGTTGAACAGTTTCTATAATTGTATTGCTAACGTATAAATGAATGTATTTGTTAAAGACACCTTAATCCGCTACACGAGCGTTGGGAATTGGCGAGCATTCGTAGTGGGCGAGAATATGTAAAGTAACTACAGCAATTGCTTTTTCCAAGCGGGCTGGTTAAGTAACGCTCCAGGAGTGAACGTGCCACATTCAGCAGGTTGCCTTGGCTCCGACCGCAATGCTATAATGCATTTACAGCGCAAAACGACTTCACACATCAATTTCTGGCGTACTGAATACATGTACAGTAGATTCCTCAACGCGATGATGAGTACAACATTTAATGAAAGTGTGCCACAGTACTTAGTAAAATAGAAGGAAACGTGTTTGTTCGGGTATACCTGCAAAATAAAGAGTTTTTCACTTACAAGGTCAGTGGTAGAACTGGAACCAGTGCAGTGTCCTATAGGATAAATCGCTTGCCAAAGCTTTTAGGTTTTTCAGCATTAACTGGTCTGCCACTAGCAACAAGGAAATCTTTTTAAAAATGTTGAATTCAACTTCAGTTCTTAGCGTGTATCAGTAAAATCAGTGTTTGTCTGAGGCTTTTCAACATTTCTTTCTCACATTATTATCAGTAATATATGAGCCCACTCTTCGAGCATAGTTAAAAAATAAAATGTGTTAAAAAACGTTTTCAGCTCCTGCTTGTGCATTTCGTTACACCGGGTTTCGTAGCACTTACCCTTCCTTGTGTACTTATGCAAAAAAATCACTTTGTATGAGATGTTGCGAAGATTAGCAGCAACACTGTGACCTTGCTCGAGGTAAAGCCATTTCCGCGTGACAAACATGACATTTAGAACGCAAACAACTTGCTCCGCGTGACAGCCATTATGTTATCCTGGTGGTTGATAAGATAATGCTTACCTCCACAACAGAACTGTGTTTTTATAAAATCTCCATCAGCTCAAAACTTACTAGATTATCATTAATGCACCAACGCTTGAATCGAAACTGGTAGTTTGCCAGCATTTCAGTCAAAGCACAGCTGTACTCGTTTTCTCAAAACGAAAATCTTTTCAATAATTGTTTCATTCCGGATTTCGCTCAGGATTACCCTCAGCCTAAATGGTGAAATGGCTCATGCGACGTCTTTGTAACGACGTTTTGAGAAGCTCGGTGTGCAGGTATAAGTTTCTGTATTTCTTCGTTGGGTGCAACGAATATCTAAATACTAGAGGGATCGAAATCGCCACTATGGTGTCTTGTAAACCGTCCAAACTGACTTTATGAAAACAAAAGAGGAAAAGAACCAAGATGTAACAAACAATTAACATGCACACGTTCGGGTTGAAACAGACATTTGTTTGAGGTGTTTCATTTTTAGAAAATGCTGAAGCACATCATTGACAATGCTGTGACGACATTGCTTGTTCCAGCGATGCAGTAGGAAGGAAGAATGCTTGCTTCACATTCGGAAGAGGGAAATACTTTTCTTCACATTTCAATGTGGCACCAAAGTGTTGAGATTTACGCGTCACTTTGTGTAAAATTCTTAGCAGCCAAAACTGAAAACGGAGAAGTTACAATGTAAACCGTGGTAACGAAACAAAATGTATAGAAAAAAGGGAATGAATTACTTCAAATGTGCAGCCAAAATCCCTCACAAATAAGCGAAAAAAGTCCCGTTCATGAAATTACACCCAAATTAGGAAAATGGCGGAAAAAATGAAAATTTCTCATAAAACTCAATTTTTTATATTTAAACATTAAACATTCAGTGGAGGTAGCAGTTGCACATAGGGTCTCGGTGTAAGTCTTCCCATTAGCGAATCACTAGATTTGAAGATAATGTCGAACGTTTTAGGACGTTGAAGGTATTTCAAAACTTTTGAAATAAATCTGAACTTCTTTCAAGTGCAGATGATTTCCTGTACTTTGTTGCAAAAATGATGTTGTGCAATAAAAAGCCCATGTTAAATGTACGGCAAAAAATTCAAGCCGATGTCAATTCTGCACGGTTTTTGTTGAGATCTTAATTGCACCACATTAAACAAATTTCTAGCTTATTGTCATGACCAGTGTTATTTCAAGGTGCTTTGAAAAGCCGAAACGATCTTCTTTCAAATTTTTCTTAAGGTCTCTCAAATACAGCACAACTTTGCTTTACAACCACCACCAAAATACACTAAAACCTAAATTTACGACCATCTCGGTATTTACAGAAACTAGTTACGATCTCTTAAAAATGTCTTAGCGGTCACAGAATCGTTCAAACCTTAAAAACCCTGGTTCCAAGCTCAAATTAAAAAAAATCCCTGGTCATGACTTAGAAGGTAAATAAACTATTCCATTGTGCTGAGTCGTCGATACTTGTGTAAATTGCAAAACATTGAGTCAAAATTATTATAGCTTGTATCAAATCAAACCACCTTTGTGCTCTAATCGATTGACATTCGTTGAAGTTCCTAGCAGAGCATGTCCATGTTAATATTTTGTTGCACTTTATTATTTTTTGCCGAAAATATGAGGAAATAAGCATTCACGTACATAAATACTATGAACCCGCTTGTTATGTTTTTACTTTAAAAGATAACGTAAGTATCTAAAAAAGTGATCTGGCCCAATAATGCTACCGCCAAATGCTGGAGAGCAGCGCAATTCCAAGCGTTCATTAACTTCACAACTTTTATTGCCGCACGTTTTATTAGGAGAACATGCTTTGTGAAGTTTTCAAACAATGATAAATTAAACGAAACTTTGCATCGTGAAGAAGTAGAAATGCAACATTAAATCTCACTTTTAACATTTTAAAATCGTATGTACAACAATCTGTGAATCTAATTGTTCCTTTGTTTAGAAAATTCGTCGTTATTTTCGTTGTCACAAAATATTTCAATGAGTTTAATTGCTGTTGTGAATATTACAGACTCCTCGACGACAGCAATATGTCCACAGGAGCAAACGGCTGAAGCAATTGTAGAAAGTGACAAAAAATAACAAGATAAAATCTGCGCATAAACACTCGGAAATTCAAATATTGTGTTTAGCCAGTCTTAAATTTCGATGACGTTTGTGCTAATTATGTCGATAGTGATGATACATTATTTCTGTACGAAAGTTAAACAAGCGTCATTTTAATGTAAACAAGTCTACCTACACCCTGTCCTTGAGAATATCGATTTACCAACACTACGTCATTTTGAAGCAGGTGGTTCGATAGGAAAGCCACTTAAGATTTGGAGCAGCAATTACTCAGCTGCAACCAGCCGCGGTAAAATTCTTTATTGCTTCATGCCCCAGTCACGCGGATTTGCAGCACTTTACTACTTGCAACTTTTATGCGAAATTGCAAACGATAGCGAAACGATTTCACTGCTGATTGAGCTTAGGCACCCGTATTGGTAGTGCTAATAATCAACATCTTCCACTGACCTTGACCTTATGGCTTCGGTAGCTATTGCTGAATTTGCTCCACGGAATAAGATCGTGCAAGTCAATGAAGTGAGATGAGGGATGATCGTAAAGAGAGAAAGGTTATATTTTAATTTTACTTGNTTACTATCATCTGAGAGTGTCTAGGTTGATTTTACAAACAATCTAAATACAGTATCTATCAAAAGAAATCCTTCCCCAGACACTANGTTTACTGAGTATATATTTAANCTACNGAGCAGGCATCTTCAGCTNGTATTCAAATAGATCTATCAACCTGAAGATACAAACCATTCAGGATTTGACCACCTGAAGATGGAATAAAGCAGTAAAAGATGTGTTTCACGACTAAATACACGAATTCTGGGTTGATAACGACGGAAAAAATTCAGAAGACAATGTTACTGTTTTCAAACATTGAGATGTAATTGGTACTTTTATGTCATTTTCAGTCAGCGACCATCACTATAAAAGATACGCATTTCTAGAAAATAGAAGATTTTTCAAAGTTGCTTTCACTGCTATCGAGACTTCTCATAAAAGGAAAAATAATGCTATTTTAATGAACTCAAGCACTATTAGTTTCCTTTTTGTCGCATCAGATTTTGTTGTTTAGCTGCGTTCAAGCTTTTTCTGCACGATGTGGTTATTTGTGACCTGACGTTTATGCTCTATCGCGGGTAATTCAAAGATTTGCAATTCTAGCTAAGTGCTGCGAAAAGTATAGTCATTGCTATGGAAAATGAAATTTTGCACACAGATGTCCACACAACCTTTGTGAATGTTTTGTTACTGATGGAAGCACCAACATAGCAGCAGCTTTCTTTACAAAGCATTTAAATCTACTTAGACCTTTCTAGGAACCACATTATCTGAGCCACAGAGGAGAGCCACATTGCAAAGGAGCCACACTGCCTCTAGCACGCCGTGCCATGGAGACTGGACATCTGCTCCACTCAGCGCTCACCTGTCCATCAAGTGCGAATGCACGGCGTCTCAAATCGAGACACCCATTTGTACCCATCGCACAACAACTCATCAGTTTATCTGACAGCAACAACATACGTGCGGCGCTCTGGGCAGATCACCAATGCAAGACGGTGTGGTTGGACAACACTATGAGACTCAGCACTCTCAACCCCGACACCGGCACTCACCCTCCTGGAATGACTCTTCCGAGAACAGCCTGGGTCCGGCTCAACCGCCTTCGCACCGGTGTCAGACCTTTCCGCTCCTGCTTGCACAAATAGGGTATGGCCCTGGCTTCCTCTGCAACCTGTGAATGTGGCGCAGAAGAACAAACCGTCGACCATGTCGTCCTCCAATGTCCAATCCATCGACCTCCCCATGGACTGCACGGCCTGACGGTTCTGGATGATGAGACAACCGAATGGCTGCTCAACACCTGTTCCGAGATCTAGTGCGGCCAAGTGGATGGTAACGAGTCGCTCAAACGACGAAGAATCCATGTCGCTGATGTTACAAAAATAGGAACATCCTTGAAATAGAGTGTTAAATTGTTATGATTTTACTTCAAATAAATTTGTAAAATCTCTTCTTTGCAGCAACGCTTGAGAAAGTGCTCTAGGAAGCCTCAAAGTAAATACTAACGCAGGTGATGTCTAATTTCGTTTCAAACAGCAAACGTGTTTTTCCTTCGCAAACGGTTAAGGAAAGCAAAACATTTCCAGCCATGTGTCTTCGTTAACGAAGTGTTGCGATCTTTTCATTTACTCCACTATCGGTTGAGGCTGCTGCTAATAAAGGAAATTCATTTTTACTGTTTAGATTTCATTTTTCAGAAGACTTATGATTTTATTTCAGAATTTAAACAACACATCCTGCGTTGTTCAATTATTCAAACCTCTTTGTAAACGACGTGAAGTTAGCATACCAACAATATAGGTTCAATTTTCAACTTTAACAATATGATATATATCTTGTTTATTCTAAAATGCTGGTCTCCATTAAAATGCTATCAAAACAAAAAAATGGAAATTTTAAACCACTGGCTTAGGATATAGTTATCGTGTAAAGGCAAAACATTTTTGGTTTGGACATTGCTTTCATCGGTGTATGTAACAAATGTATGCAGTGCTTTTTTTCTTTCATTCATTGGATTAATTTGCGTTTGTTGATATATTGCTAATTTATCTCCTTTGCAATTTATTTTCTTGCTCGATCGAGTCACAAGCAAATAAAATCGTGGGAACAAACCAAAGACCAGTGACGGGATTCGACCAGTTCGCACTTGCTCGCAAAAACCTGTTCTTGGAATGTCTTTAGTCCCGCGAAATGGTTGTTGGCTTTTGAGCAGTCAGGGCTTCTCAATTTTTCCCCACGAACACCTGTTACTTATAACTTATTTTGGCAAATCTCTTATAGACCTGTCACTAACTTTCAATCGTGAAAAACAAAACTAAAATTTGGGAGAATAACTAAAATCAGTAACTTCTCTTATTAGACTGCTCCAGTTGGCAACACAAAGATCAACCTTTGCACTTATATCGGCCCATCAGTTTGGTTTGCCTCTGGAGACTTTAATAATGAGAGAACCTGTTGTTAGTGAGTCCTGGAGTGAGAGAACCTGTTCTTAAAAATTTGGAATCCTTCCACGGCCAAATACCCACCTGCCACGAAAGAAATGTTTACTTTCTATGTGACAGGTACAGCAGAGCAAACACAATAAACTGAGTACAAAGTTCATCTGATAGAAAGCCAATGTTAATTGCTTTTTCATGAAGGACAGGTAATCACATCAACAAATGTGTATCGATGCAGTTTTAATGAGTTATCGTAAATGGGAACAATGACGCATGGTAGACCCGGGAATAGAAATACCCGTTTTAAGGTTTTTGACGAAAATTTGTCCAGACGTAGAATTGCTTTCTGTGCGACGTGAACCTATGAGTACTACTCGGGACTGCACCTACAGGTATTTAAGAGAGACGAAATTTATGAGACCTAAACCTTGCACCGCTGGTTTCATTGCTTTTTGACAGAAAAAGCCTCGAATTAAACGACCGTCGTTAAAACCGTTACTGATAGCAAGGTTTCGGAAAATTTTGTCCTGCTAGAACGAGTTCCCAGTTCTAGAAATCAGGCCAATCTTCATGTCCTCTTCGTAGTAATTGATAAGATTTTAAATAATTCAATAACGATATTCAGTGTGTTTTTGTTTTACATTTTTGCCACCGTTGATACCGAAATAATTCACCTGAATGTTTCATCCAACTTTTGCATAAAGTATCTTGGTCAGGTCATACCGAAGACTTGAAAAACAGTACTTGCTGCCCACTCAGCCTCGTGTTCGGCGTTAATGGATGGGCGCAAGGAAACGGTTCACGCGCGTTACTGCCACTGACTGGCCACCACTGCAGCATTCACTGTTCAAACAGCCACGTGACCCACGGTGCAGGTCAGCGGAGATGGGCGCCTCAGACCACTCGTGACACTCCGAGAGGAGTATGAAAAAAGGAATCTAACCAAATTGTACTGAGGTGCTTTGTTCATGTTTTTCTAATCTTTTCAGACACGTGAACAGCACCGTCGAAATTAAACTAGCAGTTTATTCGAAACGTCTCCATGAACATTATTTTGAAAACTTCTTTCACACTGAACTTAAGCCATGGCAGTTTGAAAAATTCAACAAGGTTTCAGAGTTTTGGTTAGTATTTTAAGGTGGCTATCCAAAATATAAGTGTTTTTCATTCGAAATTGTCTTGCTCATAATAAGCATATCTTTAGCCTAAAAGTCGCTTTATACTTTCTAGTTCCCCCCCTTTTTTTAAGTTATATGGCTATTTTTGTTGCCAAA
>JGI24159J19872_10002586_pt1 | contig 21752 bp, 10 predicted proteins | sample Ectturendosymbi4_FD_19872 | JGI IMG/M metagenome (IMG submission 19872) | reverse complement strand
CTATTGCTATGCACTGAAGATGATAACAGTTGTTATCGAAACGTTTGCAAGATGTCAGTTGTATCGTTTGCTTTGGCCGTAGTATTTATTATGTAGGGTGCCAATTATGCAATAAGTAATAACTTTGCTTTCAATAGCGTGATATTAGTCAAAACGGATTAAGATGGAGACAAACGGATCCGGGGTGCTTGCGAGTTCACAATCCCAAAATTTGGGACCAACATTCAGTTAATCCGGCACTAGTGGTAGTCAACCATTGATCTACTCAAACCGTAGCTGTTGGGTTTGCAACTGACCAACGCTCATAAGTGAATCTGTCAGAATCGATATTCTCAAAGGTATTAATAAGTTCACAACGACTCTAGAAATTCTGTAGCCCGAGTTGTATGATTATGCATGGCAGTTGACTTTCAAGCCTAGACAAAGTTAAGATTTCAAGTTCATGTATTATACACACCAAAAAGTATCGACATACACTTTGTTGAATTAGACGACAACAAGACTGAAAACTACGCACAAGATACTATGTTTCACTCGATAACTTAAGGCTACAACATTGTAGCGTCAAAAAGAGTTTTCCTGTCCGCTCCGCACGCCATCTGTCTGGATGATGGACTGGTCGTTTAGGCCAAAATGGTGTCTTATATTTGTCTATGTCAGTGGTTCTTAACTTTTTCCATACCTCGTCCCCCTTAACCAATCGTCCTTTGTTTCAAGCCCCCGATTTTAAATAAGTTGTAAAAACAAATGTATTTATCGGTAAATTTATTGATCAAACTTTCCATGTTTTAGAGTGCGTAAGGGCTCGCGTCCCCCTGGGACTTTATTGACGCCCCCTGGGGAGGCGTGCCCCTCCGGTTAAGAACCACTGGTCTATGTAGATACAGTACTATAGCAAAGCTTGCATTCCTATAAAGTATAGGAACACTTGAAACTGAATTTCTCACCAGCTCATTACCTTCTTCTTTTGGCCTGAGGTAGTGTTGCGAAGAGTTCTTTACACAGCAATGGCGGGAGCGGGTTTACACCTCTACAAAATGAATAGCCTATAATAACGCAGCAAAATTTGCGAGTCCGGTTAATTTTTTATGTTTTCGGACAAAAACATCCGACTATCCGTTTTGTTTAGCACTTTGAACAGATTGACGCCATCAAGGCCGTTGACAGTCGGAGGAGTCGTAGTGTCGATTCTCCATCTGCGGATGCTGCCTCGGCTAGGAAATAGATGTTTTTTTTTCGGTTTTCATTGATAATTGCCCACCTGTTTTTTGGCGTTCCCATCAGCAAAAACCTAGCGACTGGCCTAAATAGCACGATTTAGTAGCTTGCAAAAGCAATACAGTCTGATGGTCCTGTGAGAGTGAACCAGGGTTGTTGTAAAAAAACACCCAAAAAACCCACCCGGGTGTTTAAAAAAAGCACTTATAAAAAAACAATAAAACCCACTCTTTAATTTTCCTTTGAAAAATCTACTAAGAAGTAAAAAATAAAGGAGCAGGACACTTGTACAGTTAAACAAAACGAACAGCAACGAAATTTAAAGGACTGGAAAAAACGAGAAGAATAAATCGAACAGTATGAGTAAATTCTAATGTATCTTCTTCAGTTCTGCACTATCGGTATATTTTAACCAATTTTCTGCCTTCTTTTTTCAGCCTTCTCTGTATCTAAACTGTTCCTGATTTTGGACCATACCAAATCATACATTGAAAAAATACACTTTGTAGATGCTGAACTAGCAGGGAATGCGCATAAACTTGACATGAAACTGCAGAGTTTGTGTGGGAATAGTTTTTCTCTGTTTGCTGTGCGCATGCTTGCCAAGCCTTACCACGTAGGAGTGAACTGACCAACAACACTGCGAAAACAAAGACGGGGTACATTTCTTTACCCTGAATTTTGAATGCCATAATAGATATAAGAAGTTATTATTGTGCAATTCTGAAAATGGTGATATTGCATGATGCAATAAAAACAATTCAGAATGGGTTTTTTCCTTTTCCTTAAAAAAACAATATCTTGCTTCTTTTTAAAGAACTCAAAAAAACTCGTTTTTTTTCAAAAAAAAAACAAAAAAACAGGTGGGTTGGGCTTGTTGAAAACCCGGGTTTTTCTCAACTCTGGAGCGAACGCACCAATTTTCACTTTTTCTAGGAAATGAAACGGCTGAAGATCCTCAGCGAGGCGCGTGTGCCTCCGACCGACGACAAAGGAAGAATTCTTCCCCCACTTTTATTCCGCAGATTAAAAGCGCAAGGAAGAATAAAGCATATTTCAATGTCTCTTGACAGCCGGTGAGTAAATCAAGTCTGATCTGTCAACGCTGATGAACTGTTGAACGACGCTGAAACAGTCCACTCAATAATATCCTCTTGTTTTGCAAAAATGATTTTGCAGATATAGGATCAGTGTCATAGTAACTACATTACTGCTTCTTCGCAGGATAGGTGTTAGTTGGTAAGTGCAGGTTATGCTGAAGAGGAGCAAACACTAAAAAAATGCCAGCAACAACTGCATCTGCCTTAACGATAACCAAAGCAACCTCTGTTGAAGATAAAAGCAGTTGAACGTATAATAAACTTGGTGCGAGCGTGAAAACCTAACAAAAACTCCGTTTCTCTTTTTTCTCTACCAAGTTACTAACGTGCGTTATGCAACTAATAGGAAATTTCTATTAAAAAACATCTAGAATAACTTGAACTACGCCGATTTTGCAAGAGAGCTCAAATAGCTGATATTTTTTGCAATTTTACTTGTTGTCCCGAAGCGCTACATGTACAGTATAATGCAATTTAAAGCATATGACAAGTTATTTTGGTATAGTACCACTACTGAGCATTTCTTCCTCGCACCTTTTTGGTGAACCATTTAGTTTTTACAGGTATCAACAGGAACCTAAACCTCGGTCATCTTCAGGCATCATTCACGAACATCTTTCAGATACTGTGTCGTTAGCGTCAAGAAACACTAGCTTACGTCATAAAGGACTTCTTTGGAAGTTCTCTTACAAGCTGAACCATCCAGAATATGACCGCGTAAGTATGAGGGCTTTCGGAAACGATTGCATATCTCTAAAAATTATATTATACTGTGAGAATCTTCTAAATAAGGCAGAAATTGCAAAGTTTGCCTTATCGTTTTTCTGCTTTTAGGGGTATTCCCTAATGACTTCACGCTCCGAGTACAGGGGGTGTTGACTTTTATGACGCTTTGCGACGAAGGGGGAGGGGTATTTGAATTTGTGACGACACAAGTTGTTGCCTCAGACAAACGAAAATTTTACACCTATTCAGAAAAAGAGTTCGAATGGCCGTTCAGCAGTCAGGCACATCTACATGTTTTCTGGCACTCCCATATCTTACGACCCAACGGTGACCTTCGGCGTTTTCGCCAAAGACACTACCACCCCCGGTTGGCACTCCCGTAGAACCGGGCACCAGTGATGATCACTATTCGGCAGTGGCAGACCCAGCACAAAATTTTTTGGGGGGCAAAAAAATTGGGCGGGGCAAAAATGTCTGATTGTAGGCGAGCAACAGTATTTGGTTTGGGATACCGCCTGCCAAAGCACAAAATGACTAGATATGTTAAAATTTTTTCGGGCGTGGCTCCGTGGGCCCCCTGGCTATACGCCTATACCAGGGGTCACCAACCTATTTGAAACTGCGAGCTACTTCTTGTGTACCGATTAATGCGAAGGGCTACTATCAGGGCCGGATTTGACTGATGCGAGGTCCTAGGCTAACTCACTTGTGAGGCCCCCTTCTCCCATTGTTGCAAGGAAAAAATGGAAAGCGTTAATCAAATTGCGAAAATCCGAAAATGACGCTCTGAAAGTAGGGTCAGTAAAAAATTCTAAATCATTACTCGAGTGCTCATGATCACTGCGTTTGTTGCTGCCTTCGACGCAAAAGCGTTAAATTGCACGGATTTGTTGAAATCCTACTTGGCTGGCGGGAACAGGATTTTTAACTGCCACAGGCGCCACAATTCAAATATTTGACAAAACACAAGGTCTACGTTTTTTATAAGAATCACATCTGTTTTATCTTATATCTGTTCAAAAAAACAAACACACTGCACCCAGGCCCGTCGCCTGGATTTAGCAGCAGGGGGGGCCAAAAACAAGATGGAGGTGCCAAAAACTAGAAGAGGGGGGCACATTTTTGAAATACAGTATTGGATGTATGCAGCAACAGGGAGGTCAAACGTGAAATGGGGGAGCACCGATTTCAAATGGGGGGGACGGGCACCACTGGCCCCCCCGCTGGCGACGGCCCTGACTGCACCTATATAGTATATGTGGCGGCATAAAGACTTTAAAGCACAACGTGAGAACGACGTTGCAACTCTCTTACCACGGCTGTAAAAATCTCACACACACGAGCAAAATACGGCACGTAAAACACACCCAAATGGTTGTTACTGTTAGATTCACGATTCGCGTGTTTCTTACTTTTTCAGACTGGTGAGAATCGAACGCAACTAAACTGTAGCGTGAAAAGATGTGAAGTATAAAAACGAGAACCTCGCTAGAAAGTCTTGAATAGGGGTTAAAATTTGCGCAAGGGGATTTGACATTTTGAAAATTTGATAAAATATTTACTGATTTATAGCGTTTCATATTTAAATTTGGAAGGACTGAGCTCACCAATGCCCACCGTGGCAACTGGACTGGTTTGAATTTTGCTTATGCTGTCATTATTGACATACGTAAAAAAAAATAAAAAGCTACAATAATTGAATCAAGTCAGGCTGAACATAACACAGTAAACAGTTATAAAGGTTTTGTCCTGACTTTTTCATAACAAAATTATCTAAGAATTCACTACAACTTGTTTGCCTAAGTTTGGCACTTTTAATGTACCGAATGCTTAGTGTGGACAACCTCTCCTGGAATATTGCGACCGTTTAATTCATTTTTAATTCTTTTGAAATTTGAAACGGATCTTTCACCTGAGCAATTAGTGACCACCAAGCTAAGAAATAAGGCTTCGTGTGGTTGCATAAACTAAGAACCACTAATCTAAGGTATCAGACCCAAACGCGCTTTTGCCATTTTTGTGCTGTTTCCGTGTCTCGTTGGGGAAGTGTTCTGCGGTTGCCAGTTGGCAAAGTGGCTTTTGCTTGCTATTCAAGCTCATCAAGATCTTCTCTGATTTGCTTAGCATAGGAGCAATACAAACTTGCGTAAGTACTCAATAGCAATCTGATTTCTGAATGACTTCACTGAAGATCATTCAAATGGAAAAAGCCACATCTAAAAATACCAATCGAGCTTTACGCGATACAAGCGTTGACAAAACTACAGTATTGCTCAGTCACCCAAGAAACAACTATGCATTTATTGTAGGATGCTGCTGCTAGCCATACACATAGCTCTTATCAGCAGTACAACCTTTATTTGATCAGGTGCAGTGACGTAACTAGAGGTTTGAGCCAGGGGGAAGCTTAGCTGAACGGAGCCCACTGGCTAACACTCGGAAACAGGTTGAGAAACAATAGCAAATCCGGTATTGAACGGCTATGCAAAGACCCGAAATCACCGGAAAACACTCCGAAAAATGCAAAAAAACAACAATCTACTGAAACCAAAAGAATAGTAAATACCAAAATACAAGCTAGGTAGGGGCCCCGTTTTTACAGTTAGCTTGGCAGGGGGGAGGGGTTCGCACCCCTTCCACCCGTCAGTTATGCCACTGATCAGGTGCATTTCAAACATGAACAGCCACAAGTTCTTTTGATAGAGTCGCACGTCACAATCGGTACGATTCAGCATACACAGGACACAGAAAGCGTGCTTTGAGTACATAAACAAAATAGTTGGGGTGCGGCTTGACCAACCGTCTTATTGAAATTCATGGAAACTCGTTGGAAGGCTCTGGCGTTATCACCACGAAAGTTGAATGAAACTAAATTTCGTGAACAATAATTAAGACGTAAATTTTTGACGAAGTTTAATCTACATGATCATATACCGGTCATTGACTCTATGCATACCACAGTTTGTTGGAGACCCCTTGGATCTTGAGGCCCTAGGCTTAAGCCTATATAGCCTATAGGTTAAATCCGGCACTGGCTACTAGTTTGATACACACTTCTGAAATAAAAATTTTGCTCAATTTGCCTTAATTACTTTAGTAGTGATATTCGTTAATGTGAAGACATTGATCATGCTAATGTTGTTTTTAGAACAGGCCCGCGGACGACCTACTTAGTCCTTGCGGGCGACCTGGTGCCCGCGGGCACCACGTTGGTGACCCCTGCTGTAGGATGTTTTCTTAATAAATTTACAACAGAAGAGTAAAAATTTGATTGAAGAACGCCTGGTGACAAACACGCAATATGTTCGTTAGATCGTCAGATTTGTTACTTTAGATATTATGCAGCCATTATTATGTCATCGCATCGGTATAGATTCATGCTAAAACACGCTTTTATAAACATTTGTTAAAATAAAGCGACGTATCTGTTGATATTAATATTATGTGTTAAATGCAATATATTGTATATTGGGGGACCCAAGGTCCAGGCTTGGGAGTCCCAAACCACCTATAGCACCGGCCCTTTGTAGGGTTAGGTTGGGTGCTCATCGTCCAAGCGGTGGATCCAAATCGTTAGATAGGCTGTTGAATACTGTGATATGATATCTTCGTTTTTATCTTTTGTTAGTGTACCTTTTTATTTCACTTTCGTTTTGCTTTGTTTCTGTTGAAGCCGAAAGTTCTTGCAGTTATTAGACCTGTAGCCAGATATCATTATTTCACCACCAACAAAGACACATTTCAGCAAAAATCGATAATTTTTGTTTGTGCCGAAAACAATTTATGATCGAAATTATATTAAATAACAAGTGAATTTATTACAGGGCTTACACCATACGTTTGCAGTGGATAAGTTTTTTATGTTCTCCTACGGTAATTTAGACCAAACGTAGCCTTTGAAGAAGGCACGATAACGTTTTTTATGACCTTTCGGTTAGTGTTATATGTTGGTTTCTTTCGTTTAGATTTACTGAAAATAATCCTATAGTTCCTAGCCTACAGTTACGTATACCTTACTCGTTAAGTCACCTGTTTTTCGTGCTTTCTGTCTGTACACCAAAACTGAATAATTTTGCTGCAAAAGGTGCAAGACAGATGTGACTGCACAAAATTTTTTAAAATGCCTTCCCCCAAGTTTGCTCGATTGAACAACTTGGCTTAAAATAAATATTGTCTTTTAGTAGTAAACCAGACAAATCTCCAGCAGGTCCATTTTGTTTAGGTTGTGGAAACTCAGAATAAAAAGAAGAGATGGCAACTGGAAAACTCAAAGTTGCGAATGTTTCGGAAGAAAGCACTGCAACAAGAGCTTCTTTCTGGACATTAGGTGTATAATCATGACGACGCGCATCGCGCAAGGCTCACATGTTTGCGAAAATATCCTTGACTGGAATTTGTTGAAGCACTTTCATAGACTACTGGCGCCAAAAGCTTGGACATTGCTTGAGCGAAGAATAAACAAACATGGGTCTTAATGGACAACTGTAATGCATTGAACTTATAGCTAATAAGAAGCTGCAGCACGCTGCCAGCTGCTACAACGCGGGAAAGGCACAAGAACGAATTACTTAAGATGCAGCGTTGACAATCAGACAATCCTTTGGACAAAGGAGATGGCGTCTTGTTAGCCGTTACCCTTTGATCTAAATTTCTGTAACATTTCTGATTAAGCAGTCACCATTGAACAATGCTACTTTGCAAGTGAAGCGGAACACCCGGTCTGCCCCGCTTGCCGTTCGAACTTCCGACTGAGGAAGTGATTAAAGACAATTGCTCGCTATCTGCGCATTAACCGATTTGACCAAAGAATCGCTTCGCTCGTCATTACTGATCGAGGCATTTTGAGTTTCGACTTTCACATCAGGCACATTCAACTGATGCAGTTCCCTCTGACTTAGCCGAATTCCATGTAGTGGCGCTTGTGTGACCACTACACAAGACAACAAAATTAGTTTAAGGCAAGAAATATGCATATAAAATTGCGAAGCATTTTAAAGCAATAATAAAGCCAAGCGTTTCTTAGTCGCTAAATTATGATTGGTGTTGTGGAACTAGCTTTGTTGCCAGCTGTGGAGAGCTAGCACTCCCAGAAATTTTCAACGCGTGTTCGACAACCTTTCGCCTATTCTAACACCCGGCAAATTCCGTGCATCAACGAAGCCTTTCATTCCTTACAGAAATTGCTTACGGAACGGAAGATAGTTAGCACAAATACTTGTTGGTTGTTGCCACAAATTAAGCAAACTTCAACACCGATCCATCGTCCAATAAGGTTTCTGAAGCTCAACAGAAACAAAACTAAGCATTGTACCAGCGCAGCTATACTGAGCAAACAGACTTCACAATCGGTTAGCCGACTGCGCGACAAAAAAGGTAAAAATTCAAATAAACATTCTGAGAAGAGGTAATTACAAGGGTGCAATCAGTGGTTTTGCGAAAATAAAAAGAAGAAAAATGCCTTTCAGGTGGCGAATATTGGAACTTTAGGAAATTGTAAAATATTAGAATACATGTTTATATTGCTACAACCTACACTGTACATCTTGTCAGACAGGTAAACAACAAAAATAGACTGGGCCAGTCTGGAAAGACAGGAGGCGCTAAAGTTGGTTAGTGCTTAGGGAAGCGGTGAACTTTAATCTGCCACTACTTATTATGACTCATTTTACTGTACTCTCATCTGATTGCATTCGTACTTTGCAATTCTACTTGAACTAATGCGACTTACAGCGCTTTGCTGCACATGCTGAACAATTTTCAAATTCAATCATGCGACGTGTGCGACAAACTACAGTACGGCGCAAAGGTTACGCGTAATTCGATTTTCCCTGTTTGCGCATAAACACTTTTTATCATTTAAACATTACAGAACGCGACGAAACAACATCACATAAAAACATACGACAAAATTCGTTGAACTACCGCTACAAATTTATCAGCACGTAAAAACGTCGAAAGCGATTTTACCGTCCGATTGCAGTCGTTCTTCTTTTGAGCCAATTCTTCTAGCCATTGCTTGGCCGCACTAGATCTCGGGGCAGGTGCTTGGCAGCCATTCGATTGTCTCATCGTCCAGAACCGTCAAGCCGTCCAGTCAATGAGGACGATGCATTGGACATTGGAGGACAACATGGCCGACGGTTTGTTCTTCTGCGCCACACTCCCACACTCACAGACCGCAGAGGAGGCCATACACCACTGGTACAAACAGGAGCGGAAATGTCTGACACCAGTGCGGAGCCAGTTAAGCCGGACCCAGGCTCTTTTTGGGAGGGTCACTCCGGGGGTGTGTGCTGGCGTCGGGGATCAATGGCGTACGCAGAATGGAATATGGTGGTCATTTGTATTTGGTGTGCGCTGTTTGTGACGTCACAATCTGTTTCCAAACCAACGTTTTGGCGAAGTTTGTTGAATAATATGCATATTCTTATGCACGCACTCCCAATAATTTATGTGTCATTGAACTGAATATATACTATCAGCGCTCCAGGTTACGATATCGGAAGAAAATAAACTCAACGCTACGATACAGCAGTTCATAACTGCAAAAATATCAGGCTACGCGTTAAAACACGGGATTAACACAAACTCATCACTTTGTCAGAGCTATTTACAACTGCAAAATGAGGTTGCGCTAATGTCTTGCCGAATACGAGCAGTGGAGCACAGAAAATGAGCGGCTGGACTGTCTGACGCACACCCAGATTTGCAAGATCTAATCTTGCTCAACCACACAAGACTTGAGAATGCGCATAAAGTACGCAAGAAAACTTTCGATTTTTTGTAACGTATAGAAATCCAGCAAATTTTTGGTTTTCCTTTTTCCCTGCTGAGGCATTATCAAATGTCTGGATGCTTCTATGTTAACAACTGCTGTTTTTGAGCACGTGCAACAGTTCTATCATGCTACAGAAATTGGTAATGTAGCCAGTGCGGTCAGCGCATGCGTGAGATGGTTTCTGGTTGCAGACGATAACCTTGATTCCCACCAAAACCTAATTATTACTTTCTGGCCCATTTACAATTTTTCTTGAATTTGCATGCAAATTCATCCCGTGGTGTGCATTAGACGACAAATTAACTGGCAAAAAGTATGCGAAAGCAATTAAAAGAACGCAGGTAATAAAGTTTTTGTAAAATATCAAGCTGAAGGAGGGGAGGGTTTAAGCCCAAACCCCCCTTTGCGTACACCCTTGTCGGGGATGAAAATGCGGAGTCTTGTGGGATTGTCCGTCCACTCCGCATTCCATTGGTGATCCGCCCAGTGCGCTGTACGTATGTTGTTGTTGTCAGATGAACTGATGAGTTGTTGTGTGGTGGGTACAAATGGGTGTCTCGATTTGAGGCGCCGTGCATTTGCACTCGATGGACGGGTGAGCGCTGAGTGGAGCAGGTGTTCAGGCTCCATTGCACAGCGTGCTAGAGACAGTGTTGCTCCACTGCCACGAAGATCAGCAGGTTGGATGCCTGCGAAGATTGGAAGGTTGTCCGCTGGTGTAGGATGCAGGCATCCAGTCACAATTCGCAAGGTGTCGTTGTCGTCTACATGAATTGGTTTGACAAGGGGTTCTTAACCTGGGATCCGAAACCCCTTAAGGGTTGTTCACGAATGTGTTTTAGGGGCCCGTAAAACATTGAAAAAACGAAGGGGTCCTCAGCGACAAGAAATTTGAGAACTACAAGGTTAGACCAGGGGCGTACCGAGGTTAGATGGTGCCTGGGGCAAAAAACAAGTTTGGCGCCCCCGTGTTCGAACCCAAGGTCACTTGGGAGAAAATTTACAGTACTCGATAAAATCCTTGCGACATTGTTGGGACTTTTCGGCGCCCAGAACATTGCTCCCCCCTTGCTACGCCCCTGAGTTGGACAGGACAAGTATAAATGGCAGAGATGGGATTTTGCGAAGAGTTGACAATTTGACACTTCACGACAAAGTGCGCAGCTGTGAAATTCGTAAAGCCTCAATGTCAAGTCAGCTCCTCGAATCGAGAGATCAACTACGTTGGTTCGGCCATGTGTCCAGAATGTCCTCAGAAACATTGGCGAGGAAAGTCCTGCTGCGCACACTCTCAGGAAATGACCAGGTGGCTTGATTGCACCTCCGACCCTGCTTGGTGTGTACTGTAGCCAGCAAAACCATTTAGGACTGCTAAAAACCGTTGTTTTTTCGAATTCTCCTAGGGCTGCTGCAACCGCGACCCTCCCCAGAGGAAAAGGGGTCATGAAAATGAAGTTTTGCACTGGTCGTAAAACTTACTGAAATAGGACACTTGGCTATGAATTGATTTTGATCTGTTGGACGAGCAAAATTGCCCAATTCATAGGGAGTCAATAAGTTTTTGTTTCTCTCATTAATAAAAATGGTATGTTTAAAAAAAACATTATTTTAATTCCGCACTGAATTTTGTGAGGTAACTGAAGCAGAGCCTTTAGCGCCCTGCGAAACAGTTCAATTCAGGTAATCGAGATATGCACGCTACACCACAAGCTGAAAATCTTGGGAAAGCACGCACTCCCGCAATATTGCTCTTACAGCAAAACGAGAAGCACGAACCGGACCTATCCTCACGCTTTACAGAAGCTGCAGTATTTCGCTATAGGTTTGGATCAACACTTGCCCAGATATTGGTGAATAAAAAAAAAACTGTTGTAGCTTGGGATAGGCTTGGCAAGCGTTTCGTTTGCATTGCGAGTGATGCACGCCAGCACCAGAAAAGAAAAATTATACACTTCGGACGGTTCTACTCGTATTTTGTAGGTGCTGGCAAAATTTCAAACAGGTCGCCGCATTGCGCGCGTAGGTGGGCTGCACCTTTTCAGACCACAAGAAAACTAGATGTTCGCTGACGAATGACTGGCTGGGCTGAATAGACATCATAGAATTTGCGGAAGACAGTGCAACTGACATTGCTAAGAAGCTTTGGCATGAAAGCAATACACTTACGAGACGAACGAAAAAATTGATGTGCGGCGTTGTTCCACCTTGCTGAAAGAATAGCGATAATACAATTGCTAAGAGCTTTTCCTGGTCTTGCTGATGCACAGTTGCTTGACACTTGGGCAGTTTCGGCGCCATCAAGACTAACTGTTTTAATTGTTTGTGCAACCGAAAATTAGCTGAAGGCATACAACATTCTACTATATGTAGTAAGGCATGGAAAAAACAAAATGCTATTATCTGCACCGACACAAGCAAGTTTGCATTAACCTTAGGTCTCAGTACTCTTACGTGGCCGCTACTTCAACTACGTAAGGTTTCCGCTAAAGCGCAGTGTTACGAAGAGTCGTCGTTTCTCCAGCGGCTTACCACAGGGACAATAATGTACAAAACAGCATGCACGCAAAGAGCAGCTTGCACATTGCTTTATTTCTAGGCCAGGATATATTCTCGCACTTTACAAAAATTTAACCGCAAAAGCAATATCTTGACGCACACACTTCGTGTCGATATGCTCATCATTCGAAATGATGGGAGGGTGGCAACGGTACTTCCTGTATTGAAGCACTTTCGTTATGGCAGTGCACCGATCGCGGAATGACCGCAGTACAGGCGACCGGAGAAGATCCCAAAGACTGTCTTTATCAGTCATAACAATCACTCAAATCAACAATGGTGTCAAAAACGATTGTGCAAAATAAGTGTTTTTTTTCGTTTTTTAATAGTAACGAGCTAACATCGCCAGAGCAAAAACGCGAGACAAATCACTGTTACGTACGCTTTAAAAAAAGGTTTATTTCACTAATCTTGTTTCGAACGGCCGATGCAGCGAGATAATGATTAATTTTAATTTTGGTACACAACATCGATTGCATTGGTGTTGACGACTCTCCAGTCCGTAAAGACCTTCATGACAACTTGCCTTGCACCGGTAAGGTTCAGTGACGAAGACCGAGATGCAACAGTCCACTACTGAGAGTAAATTTGATATATAGCAATAAACACTGCTCAGCAAACATTTTTGAAATGGAACAATGTTCAGCGATAGTCCTTGGCAAGCCAGATTGACAAGATACACAGTTGTTAAGAGGTTGGTGACCGTTGAGAACAATGGTATAATTCGACTGACTGCGTCATCACGGCAAAGACACATCAAGCAGACCATCACACGTCAGGCGATACGCCGACAGTTCAGGATCTTTGCCTGTTCGACAATGCAGCACAAATGACATGCATACAGAAAAAAACTCAAGTAAGAACCGAAAGATTACGTGTGCGAGGAATTGACAACGGACAGCCACAACACGGAAGAGTGCCTGCTTAGTTTGCTTTTCAAGGGATTGGAAAAGAGGAACAAACAATCAGTTTGTCACCGAAGGCAGATGAGGCAAATTTAAATTTGAGCATTTTGAAGCTTCGGTGCATTGTTTCATTTAAACCCCTGCAGCCTGAAAGGTACGTCGGTGGCAATCAAATGAAATCAAGATTGCGAATTTCTCAAAAACTTCTTAGAACTGCTCTTGCTAAAGTCTTTATCACAAACCCTAAAAAAGATGCAACTTTGAGTCAATGGTTGAAACGTGAAATCTTACCGCTGAAAGAAAATACCCGAGATTTGCAATGGCTGTAAAACACAACTCGGTTTCAGTATTTGTTTTGAAACCATTTTAAATGATAAAGTTACGGCCATTATAACCTATGGTCTATTTCTAAATGAAGATCGCGCAGAGATTGGCATTTCTCACAGGTTTGTAAAATGACGCCTTGCTTCATGTTTTTCCCAGTAGGGACTATTTGCATCTATTTTACGTCAAGCGCCTTGTCTCAGGAAATCCAAATAGCAGCATAAACAATTGCCAACCTTTTCCGACTGATCGTTATCAACGTACACCTTGCTTTTAATGTCCTTTGCAATTGTGGATTAGCTCTGACGCGTTCTATACATTTTAATTGATCGCAACGACAGCATTTACAGCCTCAGCAGCTTCGGGTGCCACTGAAGCGAGCGCGGAATGGCGAGAACAAATGTAAAGCTCTCCGACATTAAAAAACTTGAACGTTATTTAACGAAAACTCGGCCACTGCAGAACATGTCAAACAAGGTTTTCAGAACGATCAGAATTGTGAACGGATCATGTGGCAAATACAAGAACGGGTAATCAAAGACTTTTTAACACACACGTACGTGGCGTTGTGGCACTGAAGAATTGGTCACGTCACAAAATCCAATGGATACAATTGGTGAATAACAGTGGGCGTGGTTGACAACGATGTTAGACTCAAAGCGTCAAAAATAACTTTTTCAAGGATACGCTTAAAACATGATCGGCAAGTATAACGTCAATTTCATATCTGGTGAAGTCAACCGCTTGTAACTGGTTCTTCGTCTGTGAAAAAAGGTAAACCTGTGCAGGGCCCAACGAATGACGATTTTACACGCTATTGCATCAAGTCATTGACCCACAATTCCTCTGAGCTATGTTGGCTAAGTTTTTCTGTTAGGTTTGGCTGCGCAGCATCAAGCCGGGAATCCACCGATTTCAACGTAACCAACCTGATGTTCCCTGAAACACGCATTTCACCGTCGTCTCTACTTAGCTGCGCCTTATTTCGCAGGAAGGTTGACCCATGGCGCCTGGAAATGTACGCGAATACGTCCACGCCGTGTGCAGAAAATCAACATAGTCACGGGGCAAGATCAATTCAACGACTTCAGTATGTTGTTAACGACTATACCGAAAGCTACGACTCCAATAAGAATAGCAAAGTTCGTAACGCCACGATTGTTGTCCTCGGCATTTTGTGGAAGACCAGGTGGGTTTGCTTCGTCTCGTTCAGTTTCGTTGGTCACGGGTTCGCTTTGCAGGGAAGCTCTCCCTTGCACGGTTTCGTTCAGTTTTTCTTTAATTTCCTGCGAAATGTCCGGAAACAACTCGCAAAACGTGTCGTTCTTTATGTTGAACGAAAGACTTAATAGAGCAAGGTTTTGTTTTGTCAAAAGAGAGCTTTCAACAGAGCCCAGGGTCGGCGTATCTTCCACCATGAAACTCAGCAACCCGGTGAGGATAGTGGTGACAGACCACGCGGGGTTCCAGGTGTCGGGATGAAAGTCGCTGATGGAAAGGCAGAGACGTTGGTTGCATTTGAACCTTCCACTAGGTGTGATCATATAGATTGCTGGAGGTCGAAACGGAAACTCTCGAGGGAAAACAAGTTTCCCATGATAGTAGCCGCCGTTGTAGGGCGTTTCCTCAGGGCCGCGGACCTTAAACGCACGAAAAGACTGCTCTCAAACTACTGGGTTAGCAAAAAATATTGTGGTTGCGATTTGGTTTCTGCTTGCATATCACATCAAGGGACACTACGGTAAAACATTACTTTGCGTCAAAGTTTCCCTTATTGCTTTGCATTAAAAGCAATGAGGGCTGCATAAAAGGCACAAGAAACACTTGTTTTGAGCTACTGAGTACACGCACCACTTTCACAACAATTTGCAAAAAATTAACAGAAAAACATGTTGCTCTGTATTTGAGTTCAAAGAAACTTCTGAGACTACTTGTTATATTTTTGATATGATTCACTCTCTATGTTTTACCAGTATCATAACTATAGAATGGAAAGAAAAATGTGTCATATTGTAACAAGAAAAAATAGCTCTACTCTAAATTTGAAACAGGCTGCCTCTCAACATGGTGCATGAAGACATTGGAATAGCATGTTGGAGCTGGCATAAAAAGACATACGAATCACTTCATGTTCATCACACATTGGTGTTTGTAATACGTCCAAACACTGAGGCAAATACACAAAGTTCTACAGTTTGAAGGCTGACATCAATTGTTTGAAATGTTTTTTTCAAATGCAGCCTATTTTAGTCTGGTCTATTAAAATTACACGATGTACAGACTTTTTACATAGGCATTTGCAGTGACACAGGCCTTAAATTTGAAGACTGCCAAAACTACGCCACCTGTATTTCAGGCACATAAACATCTAGTTTTCAACTTTATGCTAATAAATATAGTTATGTGAAAAAACTTACAACATAGTGCCACTCTAAGATGTTAGCAGGAAGTGGTTCTGCAGTAATATAGGGAACAGGATCTCTCTTCAAGCGAAGATAATCTTGTTTCAAGCGCTGAGTAGCTGTTATGGGAACATTAGATGGCGTTTTCCTAGACATTTTTTATTTCTTCCATAAATATGCTATCTGCTAAATCTTGTTGACAAACCTGAAAAGTAATGCATCATTAGATGAAGCCACACTGGTAATAACAGATGCGTAACACGGATGAGTTTTGGTTTGCCACTTTGTAACTGCTTTCTAGCATTGCGGGAGTTCCATTTGAGTCGAAACCACATCCAGATGCCATACACATATGCAAGTGGTTCGTGCAGATAAGGGAAGTGTTCTCTGAGAAGGCATTTTCAGTAAGCATTACAAATATTATACTTGATGATGCTGCAATATGTGACAGGTACCATTTGAGGTGCCCACTTGGATTCTGTCACTATCTAAGACCTGTTTTTTCAGTAACTGACCAATTTTTTAATGGCCTAAGAAAAAGTAATTCAATTTGGTGAAAAAATGTCCAAAAACAAAAGATGACAGGTTTTTGAACTATTACTGACAAATGACTGAAACGTCTCAGTGAAAAAAATCCACGACTTAATTACTGAAGACTGCCCATGTTGTTTATATTTGTAAGTATCAACATATGAAATATGTTTCAGAACAGAATCTCCTAAGATTTTTTTGTTATCTATTTTTCTTTCAATTACATTTTAGAGCCATTAAGAACATTCGCAAAGAAATATTTTAACTTCTACCAAAATAAATGTTACTGTTTCTGATAGGCCTCTTCAAATAATTATAATTTTAGTTGCAAAGTGAAACCAAAAAAGGTTGAGAAAAACTGGCTTAGGGGATGACTGAAATTTTAGTGTTTTCAGAAGCGAAGCAACAGCATGCAAACAAACCATATGCATTGCAGCACAACTATTTTTTCAAAATTCTATCCTACATGGAATGAAAGATAATGACCATCTGTAGAAAACTACTGATCATTCAAAAACATTGTGTGCAGTCACAGTGCTTGCACAAGAACACATGTAGAACAGTGGTTCCTAATCAGGAAGGTTACCCCCCCCCAGGAGGGTGTCAATAATTTTCCAAGGAATGCATAAACCCTGCATCAAAATTAGAAATTTAGTGTATCATATTTACAAGCAACCTTTCCTGTGGTTTGTTGACATTTACTTTACCACGTATCTGCACATGATATACTAAAATCCATGCCGTGTGTTTCCAACATGATACAAATCATGATATGAAGGGTCTTAAAGGTAAGGTCTAATACTTAGGAACAGTTGTGGTAGAAAAGAGTTAGGAACCACTGCAGGTAGTCTCATGTGTATGTTATTGCATCAAACCAACAATGCAACATCATATGCAAATTTTATTGACTTTCTTCAACCTGACACATTCTTTTCAGTTGTACTACCATTGTCTATCGTAAAAGTTACTTAACCTGCAATCCAACCACATTTTTAGGATAGAACCAGGAAAGTAGGGTTAAAGATTTCTTACTGATTAATGACACAATTGTTTTCTTACTTTGGTTGATGACTCCATTGTTTTACAAACATATTCCAAAAAAACAGTAAATGGTTTTCATTCATACATCTGATTTTCAGAGTTTCTGGTAGCATTCTAGTTTTTATAATTTGTACATTACATGTTGGCATTTCAACATGCGGCCAAGTCAACTAGCCCTTACAAAACATTTTACACAATTTTTAGGAAATTTTCACTTCCTTATGACCGAACTTTTTCTAATCACTTTGTTTTATTGTGAAAGTCACTTTGTCATTTTTATGTAGACTTGTTTCACATAGCTTAAACAGCGATATAAAGTCACAGCATACCAGCATAAGTGATTTTCAATGCATTTTGAACATGTCCTGTGGTTATGCTGCTAAACAAAATTGTTTTAACTGCTCAAAAACAGCTCTTGTAGTTTTCCCGTAGAGACAACTAGGGCATCACATGTTTGTTTAATGTGAAGTTAAGCTTGCTAAGCCAGCTAAGTATCTTGGAGAACAGACTCATGATACATAAAAAGGTAAAGTGACATTCGAGGACAAGGCAAATCAGTCTACCATTCTGCAAATAAGCTCAGAGGTAACTTTTCTCCATACTGCACCAAAGGTACTTTTGGGTCTTGCATGTCAACATATGCCTGAAAACTTTGGAACAGAAACACAGTCTATTATAAAATTTGCACATGTAGCCAATGATGACAACTAGCAAACTTTGCACTTACATTCTGAAACTGTTTGTCAACATGAGGTTACCTATTTTGTCAAGACATTTGAGGCCTTGAGCTGAAATAGGCTGCACACATTTGTTCAGCACAGTGAATTTTAATTTAACATCCTTATCTGCTTGTCTATGATGTCCAAGGCTTTTCCTGATTATAATTTTTGAAGTAATGTAGAACTTCCATGCAGTGAGACTGTAGCAACCACTAGTGCAGTTTTTAGGGATAGTTCTCTATTCAATATTGCATGTGCATTATTATGTACTAGCACATCCCTGTGCTGCATAACATCAGTGGCATATGGTGATCATTGTCACAGGGTGTACAATGTTTGTGACATCACACTACAGCGTTATATTCACGTTTTCAAACCAACGCTTCAGAAAAGTTTGTTGATGCAACATGCATACTATTCTACACGCACTCTCCTTTTTTGTTGTTATATAACTTAATATGTCATTATATTGAATTTGAACTATTAGCACTCCAACTTAGGAGTCAGGATACAGGAGAAAAATACACTCACGTTACAACTGGGCAGTTCACATCTGCGAAAACCATCTGCGTGAATGTCTTGTCAAATAAGAGCACAGTCAAGCCAAGGTTTGCATCTGGAATAGCACACACCCTGGTTTGCCAGATCGAAACAAGCAGGAGAGTAAAGTGCACTCAGCCCTATAACAACATAGTTCATAAAATGCAAAAACAGTCTGCATGTCTCATCAAATACGAGTAGTCAAGTTCAAAAGATGTGTACCAGGAATGATTCACACCCAGGGTTGCCATATCGAAACTTGCTGAACTACAAAAGAATTGAGAATGTGCATAAAGTATAAAAAAAACTTTTAGTTTCTTTAATATACGTTGCTGTCAAATACACAATTTAGTGGAACAGATATGGGCTTGTTTCAGCCGTTATGCTCAATCCAGCTGAACTGCCAATTAATTAAGGTCAATTACGCCCTGGTATTTATGCTGATGCTCTTATCAGAAACAAAGGTGTGTGGCTGTAGCAGTGTGACATAGACATGTAGCACATGTCATACACTGTAATGTAAGCAGAATAATATGTTGCAAGTAGAGCCCTGATAGTGATCAACACCTTTGGCACTGGCACACAAAAATATAAGCTTTTACCAAGACCAAACCTACAACCACTGCAAAACTAACAGACCAAATCTACATGGTAGCTGGCTACTAACAAGTTGACCTCGCATAGCCATAACCAAAGGTGACCTGAGTACATTTCAGACCAGGATTGTGGAGTCGGAGGTAATCATTACATTGACTCTGGCGCATGAAAATTTTAGTCAATGACTTTCGCACTTACATGACAACCATGAAGACAGACCAGCACCCTGCAATTGGTTCACAGCAAGTCAGCAAACCACCTGGTAATGAAGGTGTTAATAGCAGAAATATATTTGGATCAGTTATTTATTAACAAAAAGGTTTATATGTGTATAGAATAAAAGCATTACATACTTGGAGCCTATTTCTTTAACAGTTTAGACACTGGATGTTTTGAGAGAAGAAAACTAGGAACCATGCAGTTGGTTGCAGGTTTTCAGACAACTGCCAACATGAGAACTGATAACTAGACAACTGTCAACTGAGGCAATTGCCAACAGAACCATCACTAACCAGAACAGTGTTGTTGCGATCGGAAATCCTGAGCGGCATATGTACAAAGCTTCGCACTGTGGCAGCAAGCAACAATAGAGTTCACATGCTATGATCACTCTCCGCGTACGCTAGTCATTACGTTCAATGGTTCACAAGTTAATATCGGCAGAGCTTCCACGCCATGATCACTCTTTTATTGCTTGTTCATGCCACATATATGTATGGCGTTGTTCTTCACGCACATCCCGTTCGTGGTGAATCATACAATCAACGCAACACCACAGGAGAGGTTGCAACAGTGTCATGTTGGCAATTGTCTGGAGATCACCTACCAAGATTACTCCATTATTACATGTTCACCACAGTATTTTATAAGGGAAGTCTGAACATGTCTTCGGCTTACGCTTATGAACCCAAGTAAGCACTGAATCACATGGTAGCTGGCTACTAACTAGTTGGCCTCGCATAGCCATAACCAAAGGTGACCAGAGTCACATTTCGGACCAGGATTGCAGAGTCAGTGGTAAACTATCTGACCTTTCCAAAATTTCCAACTCCGACCTCTCCAAATTTCTGACTCCTTAACATAAAAGGAGTGCAAAGACCATCCTCACAGTAAAATGCATTAGTTTAAAGAAATCCACACAAAAACATTTTAAAAACTCACATCAGAATCTCAGACCAAGGCGAATGCTACCTTGGAGCAGTCATCGGGCAGAATCATTTAGGGAACAGTTCATCAAAAACAAGGTTGAGGGTTGGGTGAAAGAACTTCAGCTGCAATCAAATTATGCACAAGATGATCCTCAAGCAGCATACTCAGCATTCACCAAAGGATTATGCTCCAGATGGATCCTTTTCCAAAGAACAGTACCAGACACAAGTGATATGTTTGAACCACTGGAAAACGCAGAGATCAGTTATTTTATAGGAAGATGGTAATTCCCGCTCATATAGGAAGAGAGGTATGTGATCGAGAAAGACAATTGCTGGTTCTTCCTCTCAGGCATGGTGGGCTAGGTCTGACAAATCCCCAGACAAATGCCAAAACAGAATACAATAACTTCATGTTGATCACTGCAAAACTAACAGACCAAATCTACAACCAAAAACTTGGCTTTGAATACAACTCCTCAGACCAGCAATATAATAGTAGCACAAAAAGCAAATTACGACAAGAGAAGAACACAAAATGCCAGAATTGGCGTAACAAACTATTTGAGGAACTGACCCCTGAGTCACAACAACATGTAAAAGGAGCAATGGAAAAAAAAGGAGCAATGGAAAAAGGGGCATCTTCTTGGCTGTCAGTCTTGCCAATAAAAGTGATTGGATATACAAGAAACAAACAAGAATTCATGGATATCATCTGCATGAGATGTGGATGGAAGGTGAAGTGCACACCCACTGCACTTGTGGAGAGACAAACTCTGTAGATCACAGCCTCATGTGTCAAGCAGGTGGCTACACATCAATGAGGCACAACTCAGTGAGAGACTCTGCGGCACAGATAATGAGAGAGGTCTGTAGAGATGTTCAGATAGAACCCACACTTCTGCCAATCAATGAAAATGATTTTAAAGGAAAAGTCAGTACTGCTGACAATGCAAGGTTGTTTATTTCTGTGAGAGGACTGTGGAATAGCTGTGAAAAACATTCTTTGACATAAGGATCACACATCCTTACAGTCTTATTCTGAGAAGTCCTTAGCACAGATCTACTAACAACATCAAAAAGAGAAGTACAACCAAAGACGGATTGACATTGAGAAATCTTCATTCAATCCCCTTGTCTTTACAACAAGTGGTGGAATGGCACCAG